>Ga0193735_1000070_pt1 | contig 32779 bp, 32 predicted proteins | sample U1m2metaG_FD_145080 | JGI IMG/M metagenome (GOLD analysis project Ga0193735, IMG submission 145080) | Soil microbial communities from a riparian zone of the East river system, Colorado, United States - U1m2 | ecosystem: Environmental > Terrestrial > Soil > Riparian zone | place: USA: East River... | reverse complement strand
TGCCTGTTCGGGGGCCATGTAGCTGGGTGTGCCTAGCACTTCCGTCGTGCGGGTAACGGTACTTTCTGTCTCGACCAGCCTCGCCAAACCGAAATCGGTGAGGTGCGGTTCGCCCTCTTTATCAAGCAGGATGTTTCCGGGCTTGATGTCTCGATGCAGGATGCCGTGCTCGTGGGCGTAATGCACGGTGCGCGCCAGTTTTGCGATGAGTTTCGCTGCACGACGGATGGATATCGCCTCGCGCCTAACCACTTCGTCCAACTGGCCGCCTTCGATCAGATTCATGCTGAAGTAACAGCAGCCGTCGCGCTCGCCGACTTCATGAATTGGAACGATGGAAGGATGGTTTAGGCTGGCGGCTGCCTCGGCCTCCAACCGAAATCGCTTTAAATGCCTGGCCGTGGCCCAATGGCCCAGCGCGATGATCTTAAGCGCGACCGTTCGATTAAGACTTTTCTGTCGCGCACGGTAAACAATGCCCTGACCGCCACGTCCAATTTCTTCCTGTAACTCGTAATCGCCAAAATGCGTCGGGATGCGCAGGGGTGGGGTTTCGCCATTTTCCTCCACAAACCCGCCGAGGCCGGTCTTGAACAAACAAACGCTGCAAAATCCGCGGGGCGCGTCGGCGAAAATTGTAGCTCCGCATTTTGGGCAGACTCTTGGAGCGCTTATCATTTTTCCCCTCTGTCGATCTTTCCGTATCAGCTTGTACTGTCCGAAAATTGTGCCCAAGTCACTTTTGCAGAACAGAAATGAAATGCCGGAGCTCGTCTTCGATATCGGCTGGCACTGCGACGGTGTGCGCGATCTCCTCGCGTAGTAGCTCCCGGTACCGCTGTCGCAAGCGATAGAATGCTTGCTTCACCGCGTGTTCGGTCATGCCCAATTTCTTCGCGATATCGGCTTGGGAAGGCGCATCAGATTCGCCGGCGAGCAGTTCGTTCAAGGATTGGAACAACAATTCATTGCCCGCCACTCGATATTCCTCTTCCAGGCGGGCGAGCACTTGCTCGAGCAAAGTTAACGCCCAGCGACGCTCATAGACGTTATCTGCGCTCAACGCGCTCGCCGGTTCCAGATCGCCGCGCTCGCGCGCGAGCAACTCATCGAGTGGAACCAGAGATCGGCCCTCGCCGCGTTTCAGCGCCAGCGACCGACGATGTGCCTTTCCAAGGAAGTTTTTAAGCGACACCAGCAGATACGAACGCAGCCGCCCCTTTTCGCGACGAACAGCATCGAAATCTCTTCGCTCCAGGAGTAGCGCGAAAAAACCCTGCGTTAAATCCTGTGCTTCCTCGGGACTATGGCCCTGTCGCCGGACGAATCCATAAAGCGGCCACCAATAAGTGCGGCACAATTTTTCCAGAGCGGCGTCAGCTGCTGGAGATCGCTCCTGCGCCGTGAGCACAATGCTCCAATGGGTTGTAACAAAGGCAGCTGCCGAACCCGCCTCACCATCTGCACACACGCTCCATTACAACCCAAGAACCGCACCCGAATCAAGCCTGTGTCAGGCGCCTACCTGGATAACCTATTTAGCAACCAGGCAAGCTCGGAAGGATTGCGAGGCGCGGACTTGTTCTATAGCGGCTGTCTACTCGTCGCGCCGTAGCTTGGCGCAGGCGGATAACCGCCGAAAACTGTCGGTCTGGCGGTCAAGGGGCGGCGATTACAGAAACGCCTCGGCAACGGAATCGGCCAGTTCTTTGCCTTTTCGAGTTAACAAGACATTATCACCCGATTCTCGAAGCAATCCCAGGGAAATGAGCTCCTCGGTTTCCTGGCCAAAGTCTTTCAGTTCAGACGCAGCGATCCCTTTGCTCGTCCGTAATGAGAGCGCGATTCGCTCGGTGCGTTTCATTTCGCCGGTTAGGTTTTCGCTGAAGCCCCTGGGTCGCTGACCACGAAGAACGCGATCGGCGTAAGTACGATAGTCACAAACATTCTGCCAGCGCTGCATGCCGACAGTCGAAAACGCGCTTGGACCGATGCCAAGATAATCTTTGCCCAGCCAATAGGCGCGGTTGTGAACCGACACAAACCCTGGACGCGCGTAGTTGGAAATTTCATAATGTTCATAGCCAACCACCTCGAGGATGGACATAGCCATCTCGAAAAAGGCGGCATCTGCGTCCGAGTCCTGCAGAAGTTCACCACGCGCGTGTCGCAGAAAGAATTCGGTGTCCTCCTCGTAAGTGAGACAATAGGCAGAGATGTGCTCAGGCTGAAGACTGATGGTTTTCTCCAACGCGGATTTCCACTGCTCGATGGTTTGTCCCGGCAAACCGAACATGAGATCGACATTGATGTTCGAGAACCCGGCAGCTCGTAGAATGTGGAAAGATTGCTCCGCTTGCTGTGAGTTGTGTTCTCGCCCCAAGAGTTTCAGTAATTCATCATCCCAAGATTGAATACCAAGACTTACTCGGGTTACTCCGAGTTTGTGAAGCAGCTCAGCCTTGCGCGCCGATACGCTGCCCGGATTTGCTTCGATCGTCCACTCTTTAAGCGATGAGAGATCGAGCCGCTCACGGAAACCTCCAAGCAGAAATTCCAACTGCAAAGTGGTGAGAGCCGTTGGCGTGCCGCCACCGAAATAGATGGTTTCAGGCGTTAGCGCAAAACTCACGCATTGCTGATCGAGCTCGCGCAATATCGCTTCGCAAAATCGCCACGTCTGCGAGCGATCCAGCAAATCTTTGTAAAACGCGCAATACGGGCAGATACGCGCGCAAAAGGGGATGTGAACGTAGATATGTCGAATTGAGTTCACTGTACTAGCGGGCGTGTCGCCGGCATTTACGTGCTGTCCCGCAGCCGACACGGCTGCCGCTGCAGCGGAATAGTTGTGATTCGCAGCGTTACTCATACAATCGGTTGGTCTTCGCTCGACATGACAGAACTCCGGAACGTAACCCTCATTGTGTTTTGTGCCATTGCCTCCGTGCTGGCGCAAACGCCGCCACAGCCAGCGCCGACTCCGTCGATCGTGTATTCCGTGCACGATCCCGTCGCGATCAAAGACTACAGGACGAACCCGCGGATCGTGCGTGAGATGGTAAATCGCCTTCTTCTGGCAGCGACCGGTCAGTCTGACGTGGGAAAGGCGTGGGCGTCGTTAGTCGCTCCGAATGATAGAGTGGGAATCAAAATCTGTGCAGCTGGCGGTGAACTTTTTACGACGCATCACGACATTGTGAATGCGATTGTCGACGGGCTCGCTGCGGCGGGACATTCACGTGGCAGCATTATTGTCTGGGACCGCTCTCTTGGCGGAGTTAAGGAGGCCGGGTACCGGCCGTCAACCGATGGCTACCAGCTAAAGCCAATCGCACCGCGCGAGGGATACGATCCAAAAACAGTCCTCTCCGCTCCTTTGCTTGGGAAACTGGTTTGGGGCGATTCTGAATACATTGGTGACTTGGGAAAGATGCCAATGCTATCCGATAGCGAGAACACGAGCAATGTGAGTCATTTCGCCAAGATCCTTTCCAGTGAAGTAGACAAGGTCATTAATGTTCCGGTGATGAGTATCAGTGAAACGAATGGAATCGCAGGTTGCATTTATAACATGACAATTCCCAACATCGATAACTGGCGCCGCTTTGCTCAAGGCTCTCGTTTTGGCGCGGAAAGTCTTGCGGAAATCTATGCCAATCCAATCATCGCAAAGAAGGTTGTCTTCAATCTAATGGATGGACTCATCGCGCAATATGCCGGCGGCCCGCAGCCCCAACCGAACTATGCGATTCATCATGCAACGCTGTATGCGAGCAAAGACCCGGTGGCTTTGGATGCCGTCGCGTTGAAGTATTTCGAACAATGGCGCGCACGCGGCAGTCTCCCGGCGATCGGCCCAATAGCTGCCTATGTCGATTATGCCAGTCAGATAGGCCTGGGTAATTCAGCGCCGAGTCGGATCGAAGTAAAAAATATCGGACGATGAAATTTCGTGCTGTAGCCGGGATCGATGATGCCGGCCCTAGACGATGATCACTTGGCGTCGTCGAACTGTCTCGGCCGGCATCGCCGATGCCGGCTACAACATCTTATGAGCGGCCGATCATACCCTCACGCCCGCGCATTACGAACAACCATCCTGCGTTCGGTCTCTCGTTCGTTTTATCTTTCGATCCGATTTTTGCCGTCGCAGTTGCGCGACCCGATTGCTCTCGCCTATCTGCTTGCGCGCACAACAGACACCGTCGCCGACACAACTCGAATTCCTGGGACCGTGCGAATGGAGGCTTTGAAAATGCTCTCGGACGGCATTCAAGGCAAAGGTTCCCGAGAAATCGTTGTCAATCAGGTGGCCTCGTTCGTGCCATTACAAGAGAATTCCGCCGAGCGAACGCTTCTGGATTCGTTGCCGGATTGTTTGGCATGGCTCGAACAAACCAGGGGAGCAGATCGCGACGACATCCGAGCGCTGCTTGAGAAGATCACGCACGGCCAGATGCTTGATTTGCATCGGTTCGATAACCCGGCACAAATTCGCGCACTTCAGACTGCAGCCGATCTGGACGAATACACATATCTGGTCGCAGGTTGTGTAGGCGAATTCTGGACGCAACTTTGTTTTCGGCATCTTCGAGACTTCGCCAGCTTGATTCAGGACGAGATGATCGCACTGGGCCGGCGCTATGGCATGGGACTTCAGTTGATCAATGTCTTGCGCGACGCCGGCACCGATCTGCGAGCGGGTCGATGTTATTTTCCGGATGACGAGCTCGGCGCGATCGGTCTGAGTGCGGCGCAGATTTTGTCCGAATCGGATCGTTTCCAACCGATTTATCAAAGATGGATGGAAAAAGCAGAGGAAGGTCTGGCGTGCGGGATGCAGTATTCGCAGGCGATCCGGAACCGGCGGGTACGTGCAGCCACGGTCTTGCCGGCATTAATCGGGTCGAGCACCCTTGCGCTTCTGCGTAAGGCTGGCGCCAGCGCGCTGCATCAAACGATTAAAGTTCCACGCCGCGAAGTGCGCGCGATGATTTTGTCGCTCGCCATTCATCTCGCGTCACGCGAAAAGATCGATGCGATTTTCAACCGCGCCAAACTTTAGCGGCTGTCGTGATCGCAGAATCTCGATCGCCTGCGACACTGATAGAGCGCGAATTCTGTTTGGCGCCAAAGGCGCAGATTCATTCTAAGCCTGGGGCGACGTCTCAGGCTCAAATGAGCAAGCGCCCTTGACGCTAAACACACACTGCAGCGTTGCTACAGAATTACAGAAAATAATTCCGCTGTTTTTCGCTGATTGGTTTTTCGAGTCGCTCCAGCACTTGCAGCATGTCTTCCCAGACTTTCCGTTTCTCCGAGGGGGACTGGTTCCGCAACAGGTAAGCTGGATGATAAGTAATCATCAACGGGGTGCCGTTGTATGAGTGCCAGCGCCCGCGCAATTCTCTCATCGTTCCGCGCGCGCCAAGCAGACCTTCCACAGCGACCGCTCCCAGCGCGACCAACACTTTCGGTTGAATGATGTCGATCTGTTCGAGGAGGTAAGGCCGGCACATCTGCATTTCTGCCGGCGTCGGTGCGCGGTTCCCAAACGAGCCTGCCGGCATGTCCGGCCGGCATTTAAGGATGTTCGCGATGTAAACGTCTTCGCGCGCGAAGCCCATCGCTTTAATAATTCTCGTTAACAATTGTCCCGCGCGACCGACAAAGGGTTCGCCCTGCTGATCTTCGTCCGCGCCGGGCGCTTCGCCGATGAACATGATTTCGGCGTCGGGATTGCCAACGCCAAAAACAGTTTGAGTGCGTGAGCTGGCCAGATGCGCGCACTTTGTGCAGCCACGAACGCGTTCGCGAACGGACGCGAGGATCTGCGCCTTATTCGATGCAGGTTGCTGTAGCTGTCGCGCTGTGGGCGACACGCGCGCTTCCCGCAAGGGAGCGGCTACAGAATATGCGGATTGCAATTGCGCCAGCGCGTTTGTCGATGCACACGGCGGGCGATCACTGGTCTCTCGAATTTTTTCCAGCGTGGCAATGACAAGGTCGAGAGCCGGCTGGATCATTGCGCACGATGATCCGAAATTTTGGTCGCTGCTGCAATCTATTTGTGAAAACGCGCACGAAATATGCGCTCTATGGATGAAAAAAGAGAAATGGTTTACTGACGTGATTCGTTAAAACGCTGAATCGTATCGGGCCTACCTCCCGTTGTAGCCGCGGTCGCTGACCGCGGAGTTCCTGTGCCTGACAGGCTCTGAGGCTGCCGGGGTCAGCGACCCCGGCTACAGCACCAAGATTCGCGTGCTGCGCTACGCCCCGCGCGTGCTGAGCCATTGCAGGGCGAAGCGCGCGACTTCCCGCGAATTCTTTAGATCGAGTTTGTCTTTGATATGCGACCGGTGGGTCTCCACTGTTTTGGGGCTGAGATGCAACAGCTTTGCTATCTCACGCACATCCTTGCCTTTGCCGATCAATTCCAAAATCTCGAGTTCACGATCGCTAAGTCTCTCGACGGCATCGGTCTCACCTTCGGACTCGCGATGCGCAAATTTTGTAATTACCTGTGCCGCCATGGCCGGGCTGAGGTAAGGGCGTCCGTTAAATACCTCGTGAATTGCATGGATCACATTGGCCATCGCTTCATGTTTCATGACATAGCCTTCCGCTCCGGCTCGCAACGCTCGCAGTGCGTAGAGCGATTCATCATGCATCGAGAGCACGAGAATTGGCAGCTTCGAGAATTCCGCACGGACATTCTTAATAAGTTCAATGCCATTCGCGCCTGGCAAACTAAGATCGACAATCGCAAGATCGGGGTTCAGCTTGCGAATTATTTCCATCGCTTCCGCGGCGTTGCCAGCTTCGCCGCAGACCGCAAAACTGCTCTCGGAATTGATCAATTCTTCGAGGCCCTTCCGAAATAGCGGATGATCATCGACGATCACGATCCGTTTCGCCTCCGGTAGGTCGCATTTCGGATTCTGGTTAGTCGATCTGGCGGATTTCATTTCGCTGCTACGTCGTTGTTGCGATTCAAATGAGGATTCCGTAAAGGCGGTCTCCACTTTACCGAGATTTGCTCCGCGACGTGTCATTTAAGTATCCTTTATTAAATGATACGCTGCTCGACAGATTGTCCGATGCAGGGAATTTAGACCGAGGTGGCTAAGACCTTGGTGATTTTCGCGGGGAGCCGTCGTGATGGCGGGTTTTGTTTCTTGCGTGTTCGGCGCGTGCCGTCCGGCAAATAACAAGAAACGCAACTGCCTTGTTTCGAAGAGTCGATTTCCAGGCGGCCGCCGATTAACTGCGTGCGATACTTCATGATATGAAAACCAAGGCCCCGTTTCGGTTTCAGTTGATCGGAAAACCCAACGCCATCATCAATCACGCTTAGGGCCATTTCCTGTCGCGATTTCTCCAGTCTAACCACGATTTCACGAGCTTGCGCGTGTTTGTTGGCGTTGATGACCGCTTCACGCGCGATGCGATAGAGGTGGGCAGCAGCAATGTCATCCTCGATGCGGAATGACGGACTGACTTCCAATCGGCAAGGCGTTCTCCAGATTTCCCGGTCAACCAAATCCTGCAGCGCATCGACGAATCCGGCTGAATCAACGTCGAGCCGGTGCAAGGCGCGGGAAAGATCGCGCGTATCAGTCGCGGCGTCGTTGACCAACTGCGCAATTTTTTCTATGTCACTTACTTCAATGACGCGATGGTTCTTCAAGCGCAGGGCGATGGAGCGCGCCATAAATGCGACCGCCGTGAGATGCTGGCAAAGCCCGTCATGCAGTTCCTGGCCCAACCTCTGTTGTTCCCGGTCACTGATAGAGAGGATTTCTCCTTCCAGTCCCTTTCGACGATCGATCTCGCCTTTCAATTCGGCGTTCGCCACGCTTAACGCTTTCGTGCGTTGATCCACGAGCTGTTCCAGCGCTTCGTTCGATTTTTGCAGGGCTGCTTCGACTTTCTTGCGCGCCGTGATGTCGACGATCACCGCGACGGCTGATTGCGCCTTGTAGTTCGGTCCGCGCACTGCGCTGGCGCTGACGTCCGCCCACAGAACAGAGCCGTCTTTGCGGACGTAACGCGTTTCGATGTCGAACGGTTTGCCGACCTGGATCATGCGCTGAAAGAGACGCATAGCTTCTTTCCCGTCATCGCGGTGCGTCACCTCCGCGACGCTCTTGCCGATCAGCTCCGATTCTGTGTAACCGAGCATCTTACACAGCGCTCGATTGGCAAAGACAATTCCGCCATTCGTGTCGCAGCGTGCCACGCCCGCCGTCGCTTGCTCCACGGTTGCGCGCAAGCGCGCTTCCGATTCGCGCAATGCTTCTTCGTCGCGTTTGTGTTCAATCGCCTGCGCAAGTTGGGTGGCAATCGTGGTCGCCAGCTTCAGCTCGTCGTCGGTAAACACATGTGGCGCGTCATAATAGGTCATGAATTTGCCGATCAATTTCTGGCTGCTGACCAACGGAATGAATGCAGCGGCGCGAATGCCTTCGCTTCGAATGGTTGATTTCAGGGGCTTCGGAATATCGGCAATATCGACATCGTTAATGCAAACGGGCTTGGGATTTTTTGCATCCGGTTTCCATGGCGAATGACCTTCTACCGCCTTGCGATATCTCTCTGACAAACCGCGCCAGGCGGCAAAGCGCATCACCTTCTCTTTATCGAAAAGCAAAATCGACGCGCGTTGGCAGTCCATAGCAGAAAGAATCGCGTCCAGCGACGCGTCATGAATTTCGCCAACGTTGGTGGCGATGTGTTGGAGTTGAGCAAATTGATGGAGTGCCCGCTGTTGTTGCTCTGCGCGTTTGCGCGCGGTGACATCAGTGTTGGTTTCGAGAATTGACGTTGGTCGTCCGCGCACGTCTCGGTCCAGCGTCCACCGCGAAAAGACGGTAATAGTTTTGCCGTCCTTTCGGGTATGAACCAATTCTCCCGACCAACGATTATTGCGCTCCAATTTTTTTCGAATCTTTTCCAAATTCTCCGAAAGCACCGTCTGTAGCAGCTCGTGCGTAATTTTTCCGAGCGCTTCTTTGGCCGAGAAGCCGTACATTTCCTCCGCGCCGTGGTTCCAATAAACGATCCGGTCTTGATGATCGCGGACGATGATTGAGTCGTTGGTCAAATTGAGGAGCCGCGCCTGTTCAACCAGGCGTCGTTCCGTTTGTTTTTGGTTGGTGATATCGCGAGCAATTTTTGAAACGCCGACAATTTCGCCTTTCGGGCCCTTGATCGGTGAAATCGTCAACGAAACATCGATCAACTGTCCATCCTTCCGGCGACGAACCGATTCGTAGTGATCCAATGATTCACCGCGGCGAATTCTTCTCAGAATCTCCTGTTCTTCACTTTGCCGGTCTTTGGGAATCAGAGTCAGGACCGATTTGCCGATGATCTCTTTTGGTTTGTATCCAAAGATGCGCTCGGCGCTTTGGTTCCAGTCGGTGATGATTCCATTCAAAGTTTTTGCCGCGACCGCGTCGTGGGAGGATTGAACTACTGCGGCCAGGCGCATGGCTGCCGCCTCTGCGCGTCTGCGCTCGGTGATGTCAAAAAGGGAATTGATTGCGCCGGTGATTTTGCCGTGAACGTTTGTAAGAATTCGCGGAGCCGGAATCACGTGTCTCCGCTCCCCATCCGGACGTTCGACGATAATGTCTAAGTCTTCCGCTTTCAGTTTTTCGCCGCGTAAAGCCCGCGCCATAGGGCATTCTTCGTGCGGCATGTAACGGCCGTCGGGATAATAGATTTTGTAGGAGCCGCAGAATCTCGGTCCCTCGCCGTTGCCGCCGGGCTCACGCCCCCATAATTCAGCGGCCCGCCGATTATATTCCTGAATGATTCCGTCAGCATCGCAAACGTAGACCGCCACCGGAACCAGATCGAAGAGTGTCCGGTAGCGTTCTTCGGATCGCTGGATCTTTTCTTCAAAGCGTGTGCGCTCGGTTAGATCGACAATCGCCGTCTGATAAAGGAGTGCCCCGTTCTTCATCGACGAAGTCATCGGCGAACTGGCAAGGTGTGCGAGAATGATCTCGCCGTTTCGTTTCCTTAGGTGCAGTCCGGTTTCGACGCGACTGTATGAAGAGCGACAGCGAAGCAGATGATTCAAAAAGACTCCGCCGTCTTCTTTCGTCACGTGGAGCGCAAACGGACGGCCGATCAACGAACCGCGCGAGCCACCGAGAAGTTGAGCTGCGGCGAGGTTGATCTCTTGGATTCGACCGACGCGGTCAAAACTGACATACGCGATCGGCGCGAACTCGAAAAGATCGACATAACGCTGAATGGCCGCTTCCAGTTCTGTCTTAGGATGCCTGAAGACTGGCGCGCTCGCCGACCGTTTCGTTTTCTTTACCTCCCCATTAGCCCGAAATTTCCGGGGCGCACGAGACGTGGCTTGCTTGCTTTTCATGTTCACACGGACTAATTCGCGCGCGGCACTCCTGACCGATGCCGTGATTTTACGATCGCCACTGGGGCGTCGTTTTTTATCTTCGCGGCGAGCCTTGCTCCGCGCAGTGTGGCGTTTTACCTGCACAGCCGTCTTTCCTTCCCTCAAGATCGACCAGTGTGATCATCGCGCCACCGATTTGTTATTGGTGGTACGATAGGGGCGCAGGCGCAGCGAGTACTCGTGGCGTTCCGTACTTCTGGTTGATGTCACGTTGTTGCAGCCATGCGCGGTAGGAGCCGCGAATCATTCTATGAGGGGCGGCTTTCTCCCCACCTGCAAACGATTGTGGTCAGTACGTCTGCCAACGAGTAGAAGCGCTAAAATCTGCTGCCAGCGCGAAGAGAGACAGCTTGCTTTGGCGATAACCTAGGACTCAGCGAAGCTATTCGCGTAAGATCGTGCTGTGTCGTGCAGGCGCACTGGGGCGACAATGCCGTCATGACATGGTGCGATGCAACGCGCCATCAAGGTCTTCCAGCGCGACCTGAAAGTGGATCTCGAGCTCCTGTGCGAGATTTTGGATTGGAGTTGAAGGACCTATTCCAATCAGGATAGCGCTTCGTAACAAAGGAACGGTTACCGACGGATGGAGGCTACACGTTCTTCGATTAGATCACGCTCGACTTCCCAATATCTAAGCGACGAGAGGAGTAGGCTGTGTGCTGGTTCAAACTGAGGAGTTTCGTCATCATCCTTTATTGCGGACCGCAATGCCTTGGCACGTTTGCTCGATCTCTGCGGTCCTCGTTTGGACTTGGACATCCTCGAGCGTATGCGCCTCGGTCGTGCTGCACCCATTAACAATTCTCCCCCCTCGGTGAGTCCTTTCCTTTTCACTTGGTTCGCGTCGCCATGCGGCAGCGGTTGGGAAAAAAGAGATTGTTGTTGGACGGTCATACGAGCGGCGCAGACGATACACTCCGCGCAGGGCGATAGTCGCCAATCGGCTCAGCGGGCGGGCGTAATCCCGCCAAATATTGCGCGTCAAACGCGCGCAGAGCTGCCGTAACAGTAGGTCCGATCCCGACGATGCCTTCTTCCACGTTGGGACCAAGAAGCGCAATCCAAAGTTCGCCGCGGACAAACAGGCGTGGCCGGCGTACTGCCGCTGGGCTCCCAGGATGAGCCTCACAGTAAAGCTCCATCTGTGACATCGCTGCGAAGGCATAGTCCAAGACATGGTGCCCATGCGAAAATTCACCATTTTTCTTCATTTGCGTTTAGAACGCACGCGTTGGTGGCATTGGATGTGTTTTTTCTGTGGCGGGGTCGCTGATCCCCGCTCTCGCAAAGCAACGCCTTTATATCTACCGGGATCATCGATCCCGGCTACAGCACATGTACGTAAGGTTTTCACCGATAGGCGAATCCACCGCGCGCCTGATTGCGTCAGCATCGGCCACCGGCATATATGTTGTCTCGTGGCATTATCTCCTCCATTTGCATTGTCCGATTCAGATAAACTTGACGTGCTACGCCGACTCGACCAATTCCGCGAGTGGCGTTCTCTTGATGACAGACGTTACTGTCTCGTTTGCGGCAAAATTATTACTGGCCGGCAAATTCAGGTCGCGGGAGGCGCAGGCGGAAATGGACCGTTACGACTAAGCTGTCCGACAGAGCGGTGTAACTCAATTCCCATGGATTGGGCGTTGCCTACGGACGAAATTCTGGCCGTGGCGAAAACAGTGTCATCCGAAGACTGCGCCATAGCTCCTCCAAAAGCGGCTGATAACGGTGTGGAACACGGCCTGGTATCGCAATTGCGCAAACTCGCAGTGCATCTCAAACAAGCTTTCTAACGCCTGAGCCCTCCAACTACTGCGGGTCCGAGCCTGGACAGACTCGCACCGTTTAGTTCTTCCTCGATAGACAAAATCTTGTAGGAGTTATTTAGCGCAAACGTGCAGCGTTCATCCTAGCCTTGGCAACATAACAGGCTGCCATGAGACAGCGCCTTTGGCACCACCAAACGAGATACCTCGCGTAAGGTTTTGTCCGATCACTCGATCATCCGGCGTCCCGATTGTTTGTTTCGAAGCAAGGCGCAGAGTCCTTCTTGTGTTATGACAACTAGTGTTAAACTCGACGATCGACTGTCGATCCTGCGTGCGGGAGACCGATTCAGGAAATGGAATTCGCTCGATGATCAGCGGATGTGCGGTGTTTGCGAGCGAAAATTCAAAGGCAGGCAGGTTGAGATCCGGCGTTTCCCCGGCGACAGATATAAATTGTATTGTCCCACGCTTGGATGCGCTTCAGGGCCGCACCAATGGCTTTATTCGCGAGGATCGGTTTCTGAGATAGATGAGCCAGACTGGTGGCATGTCGGCGAACAAGCGACGCACCATCCGGCGGAGCCAACACCACAGGCACGTTGTCATCGACTATGATTGGCTCAAACCTTGATCAACCGGGGGTATCTTCAGTGCCAGACGAGGCGCTGATGAAAGCAATTTCACGCCGTCGCTATGACGCGCTCGCCGAGTTGTACGATCGGCATGGAAAACGGCTGCGCGCAACAATCGACGGAGTTGTTCATGAAGAAGGTGAGGCGGACGATGTGTTGCAGGAAATCTTTATCCAGATTTGGGACGAAGCAGCCCGTTATTCACCTAAAGCGGGTAAGCCGCTCGGATGGATGGTTACAATCGCGCGTCGCCGAGCCATCGACAGGTTGCGACGGCGGCAGGCTTATTCTCGGGTGCGAGAGCGTTATCAAAAGCGTGTAACTCACGAAACGTCAACCTCGCCGCACCAGGCGGACGAGGTTTTCATGTTAAACGATCTGCGGCGCTTTCTTAAGGAATGCATGCGCGTGTTGCCCCGCCTTCAACGTGAGGCACTGGAGCTAGCCTTCTTCAAAGGACTGAGCCACAGAGAAATTGCCGCCGCCACAGACGCTCCGTTGGGAACGGTAAAAACCCGACTGGAGCTTGGTCTGCAAAAACTTACCCACGTGCTCAAACCGCTACGTCACAAAGTCTGACGTAAAGTCATTGCAAAGGTGGATCGGCTTCTCCAAAGACGATGGGAAACAAATCGCCGAAGGCGCAGCTGCCAGGCGGTAGGGCCGCAGCTACTTTCCAACGCGTCGAGGAGTCGCCGCGGCGGCCGTTCCACGCAGCTCTACCAAACTAGGTTCAGGTATCGGGCGCTGTCACGCATCGTCGTACCTAGCGAAGCAAGACGACAAGCAACACGATTAGGAAAATAAGACCCAAACCTCCGCTGGGGTAGTATCCCCAGCCGGTGCTGTATGGCCACGTTGGCAACGCGGCGATTAACAGGAGAATCAGAACGATAAATAGAAGGAAGCGCATAGTTTTGTAGTTGATTCGCATTCAGCGCATGGGCCGCGCGTAATTTCTCGCCACTACGGCTTGGGTGAAGGATTGATGTTTATCTCGGTCTTCTCCTTCTTGGTTTCCGTAGCCGGAGACGGATTTATTACCGTAGTCTGACTCTCCTTCTTCTCCGTAGGTGGGTTTACGACTGTGGTATTACTTTCCTTCTTTTCCGCGGGCGGATTGACCGTTGTCTGCCTTTGCTCGCAAGCCGCGAATAGGGCGATACTAGCGAGCAAGCAAATATATTTTTTCATACAAATGAATCGCGGCCCGGAAGCGATTTCGTCGCCTTGACATCGGATTCCATCTGCTTTGAGCGTCGGATTTATTAACACGTCTCGGGTCCCATCCTCGCGGATGTCAGATTCCACCGACCAACGCCAGAATTATCAGAATCAAGAGAATCAAACCGAGTCCGCCACTGGGATAATAGCCCCAGCCCCGACTGTAAGGCCACGTAGGTAATGCTCCAATCAACAGAAGAATAAGGATGATTAACAGAATTGTGCTCATTATGCAGAGACAACGTATTTCGCAGCCTCTTCGGATTTGGTAGGTTAAAAAAACGCGCGCAGCGATTCACCAATGCGATTGTTTTCTAGGAGGTGAAAAACATGCTGCGTTGGGCCTTAATTTTTCTTATAATCGCACTGGTGGCGGCGCTTTTTGGGTTCACGGGAATTGCTGCTGCTGCGGCAGGGATTGCCAAATTATTGTTCTTCCTGTTCCTGGTGGTTTGCCTGATCTTTTTTGTTATCGGCATATCCGCAGGCAGAAGAGTTCCATAGGCGATTCCGATTGCGCTAGGTCGAACCGCGAGGGCGGAAGAACACGAGCTGCATGGTAAAGCGGTTGTGTTCGGGGCTGCGGTGCGTGTTGCCTGCGAGCTAATTGATGAACTTGCCTCGGAGCGGGGATCTAGATGTGGCGAAGATGGAAATTTGAACGTTCGGATCGTATTGCGTTCAATTTGGTCTGGCTCTTCGTGATTCTCATTGCAGTTTCAGCCGTTCTCTTTCTCCGCGGATGCGCATAGCCGGATTTGTTATCGTAGGTAGGCGTGAATTTCCCACATCTGACTTAGCGTTCACAATCCACGCGTTGCATCGCCGCGGATGCCATTGTCGCGAGACATGGCGCGTGGTTATCGGTCCTTCTCGCCGACGCAATAAAAGTACGATCGGTCTTCGACTAAAATGCAGCCGGATTTCGTTTTCGAATCGCACTAGCACTCTCATTTGACGACCAGTCGCAGAGATGACGGCTTCAGCGCGCTACAAAAATGGATTTCGCGCCGGAATCGTCACTTGCGGTGCATCGATTTATACGACGCAAGACAACTGATCTCCACTCCGCATGCGAAATCTCTGTTACTATGACGAAACTAGGATTCAAAGGCGGATGGAACGAAGTGAAAGGCAAACTCAAACAGAAATACGCTCAGTTGACCGATGACGACCTCACGTTTGCGGAAGGAAAAGACGAAGAGTTGCTCGGACGACTTCAACAAAAGCTCGGTAAATCGAAGGAAGATTTGCGAAAGGAGATCGAAGATCTCTAAGACTGAAACTCCCCTGAAACAGACGATTAGTGGTAGGGCGGGACTGCTGGGCGCGCCGAATGCAACGCCTTCGCGTCAAAAGATCGACCCCTTGAGAGCATGAGCATGAGAAAGAACAAGATTCCGCAAACACCGGGGTTACAATTTTCGAAGTTGTGATATATTCCTGCAATGCAAACGCCTGAAATCACCGCTTATTTGAAGACCTATTGTGGTTGGAGCGCCGGTGTGCGCGCCGTGCTGGCCAAATACAATCTTCCCCACACGGAGAAGGACATTATCCAAAATCCCGCGTTTCGCTGGGAGATGGAAACCAAGAGCGGGCAACCACTTTCGCCTTGCGTAGAAATTAACGGGCACATGCTGGCGGACGTTAGTGGCGAAGAAGTCGAGAGGTATTTGATCGACAACTACGTCGTGCAACCCAGCAACGCGGCGACGGACGTGCCGACCAATGCGCCGTGTCCGACCGAGCAGCACGAGGGCGTTGTAAAGCTGAATTTGTGATTTATTAAAGGGTTACAACGTTAAATGGGTTAAATCGTTGAACCGCTGAGAGGTTAAAGAGTCAGAAAGGTTAAGCCGCTTTTAACCTTGTAACTCTTGTAACTTTTTTAACCTTTCAGCAATGCAATTCTTCGCTCGTCTCCGATCGAGGAAAAAGAAAGGCGGAAGCCGTCTTTTTCGGTACGGCTGGAAAGTTACGCTCCTCATCCTGATCGCGGGAGCTGGCTTCGCTGTTTTCCTCTTTTACGGCACGTGGGCGCAAACCTACGACATGAAGAATGTCGGCGAAATGCCGGAGCGAAATACCGTTTACGATGTCGATGGGAAAATTTATAGCCGCCTGGCCGGCGCGAATCGACTGAAGGTTTCGCTGAGCGAAGTCTCGCCGTTTTTTATCACTGCAGTGCTGGCGCGCGAGGACAGTCGCTTTTACGATCACAAGGGCATTGATTGGCGCGGAATCATGCGCGCTTTGGTTCGCGATATTACGAGCGGATCGGCCAAGGAAGGTGCAAGCAGCATTACCCAGCAGCTCGCCCGAAACAGTCTTCCACTCGGTGGCCGCACTCTCAGCCGGAAATTGTTGGAAGCAATGGTTGCGTTGCGAATCGAACGCCAGTTCACCAAACAGCAGATTCTCGAGCTCTACGTAAACCGGATTTATTTCGGCAACGGTTGCTATGGAGTTGAGACAGCGTCACAAGCGTATTTCGGCAAGAGCGCCTCAAAGCTGAATCTTCCCGAAGCAGCGCTCCTCGCCGGATTGATCAGGAGCCCAAACCGGTTTTCGCCACTGAAAAATCCGGAAGGCTCCAGGATCCAACGGAATGCAGTTCTGGATCGAATGGTGGCGTTGAAAAAACTCTCGCCTGCGGATGCCGAAGTCGCCAAGAGGGCGAAGATCGCGCCGCATCCCAAGCGTATGCCTTTCGTTCAGGAAAATTACGCGATGGATGCTGTGCAGCGCGATTTGAATCCGTTGCTAACGCAGGACCAGATCGATAACGGCGGTCTTTCAATCTACACCACGCTCGATCCAGCCGTGCAAAACGCCGCGCAAGATGCACTCGAGACGCAGCTCAGCAAAATCGAGCATCAATCCAATTTTCACCACCCCGTAAAAGCGAATTATCATTTACCTGAGAACGGGGAAGGGGATTCGGCCATGCCTTATTTGGAAGGCGCGGTGGTTGTAATTGATAATGCCAGCGGCGGGATTCGTGGGCTGGTAGGTGGCCGCGATTACGCGCAAAGCAAATTCAATCGCGCGCTGACTCCGGCAAATCGCCAGGTTGGTTCCGCATTCAAGCCGTTCGTCTACACGATCGCGTTCAGTCACGGCCTGTTGCCGGGTGCTGCGATCAGCGATAGTCCGATTCGCCCCGGTGAAATAGACGGCGCGGGGAATTGGTCGCCGGGAAATTCCGATGGAACTTACGGCGGGACCCTTCCTTGCTCCTACGGTCTCATTCATTCGCGCAACACCATGAGCGTGCGCGTTGGGCAATTCGCCGGGCTCGACGCTGTTCAGAAAGTCGCCAACACACTCGGCATTTCCCAAAACGTCCCGCACGGCCCGGCCATCTACATCGGTTCGTTCGAGACTGACCTAAAAGATCTAACCGCGGCTTACTCCGTCTTTCCCAACGCGGGGGTGCGCAAGCAGTCTTACATCATTGAACGAATCGACGATGCGAGCCACAAACCAATTTATCGGTCCGCGCATATCACCGTGCCGGCGCTCGATCCGAGCGCAGCCTGGATGACCTCGCAACTAATGGAAGAAGTTTTGACGCGTGGAACTGCCGCCAACTCCCGGTCACTGGGCTTCCGACTTCCGGCAGCCGGCAAAACCGGCACGACGAATGATTATAAGGATGCGTGGTTCCTGGGTTACACCAGTACCCTGACGTGTGGTGTGTGGGTCGGGTTCGACCAACCGACAACGATTATCTCACGCGGCTATGGTGCCGCTCTCGCGCTGCCGGTCTGGACACAGGTAATGAACAAGGCGGCGCAACATTATCCAGCCGAACAGTTGCAACCGACCATGCCGGTCCAACATGCCACGGTCTGTTCAATCTCGAATCAACTTGCCACGACGGGATGCATGTCGGCCGGGACGGCATACGATATCGATGTGCCCGCCGATAAGGTGCCTAGTGCTGCGTGCCAGGTACACGGCGGAGAGCAATGGCCTTTTGCTCAACAGTTCCAGGGAGTACCACAAAAAGCATTCTCCTTCCCTGGTCGTGTCTTCAAATCATTTCGCAAACTTTTTGGCGGAAGATGATCTTGTCATCCCGAGCCGCGCAGACAGCGAGGGATCTCACAATCAGCGTACAGAACGCGCGCGCCAAGCCGTGGGATCAGTCATCACGTGCGAGATCCTTCACTTCGTTTAGGATGACTGCGCCTCTGGAGAGCGGGTGAAGGGAATCGAACCCTCGTAGAGGGCTCTAAGAATCTCAAAGTTGAACAGAATGTTGTCGCCGTGCTTAAAAACCCACACACATTCAACCAACTGCGCCTTGGTTTTCTGGATATCGTTAAGATCCATTTGGGTGAGCACGATTCAATTTTCCTGGGCCGTTGGCTTGATCGATTGGTTAGATGTAATCATCATAAATCCTAGGCTTGGCGGTTTGGATGTGGCCATCAAGCAACGCCAACGAAACCAGATAACACGCAAACTGGCCTTATCGAAATTCGCTACCTGGATATTGTGTTTTTGCCACATTCGGCGTTTAGCAATGGGCAATTCAATTAAGGAGGCAATAAGCATCATGAAACCAAAACAAATATTTATCAGCATTCTGGCAGTTCTATTCGTGTTCCCATTGATGGGAACGTTCGCTCAGCAAGCATCGAACTCAGGCTCTATCGAAGTGATCACGACTTTTGATTATCCCGGGACCGGAAATTTAACCTTGCCGCAAAAGATTAACGAAAGAGGCGACATCGTTGGCGAGTTCATCGATTCGACCGGGGTGACGCGAGGCTTTGTCCGGTTCAGCGACGGTAGCTTTAGCGATCCGATCGTTGACCCTAACGATACCGTCGGTTTTACCGAAGGACGCGGCATCAATAACTCACGCACAGTGGCCGGTGACTACGCCACCAGCGATGGGAACCTTCACTCGTTTTTCCTGTCGGGCGGAACCTTCACAGAATACGATGTTCCCGGCGCGGTCAGCACCAACTTGCTTTCGATAAACGATCCCGGCGACTTTACTGGCGGGTTTGATCCCGACGGCAGCGGGATCTTCCAGGGGTTCGTCGGCCGTGGCGAAACCATAACGTCGTTTAGCGTCCCGGGCGCTGCCTCGACCTTTGCTTACGAGATCAATAATTCAAAGCAGCTGCTGGTGGGCTACTATATAGACGGCTCAGGAATCCTTCACGGCTACTTCCGGGACACCAATGGGGCGCTGCACTTCCCGATCGATCCTTCGGGCTCCGTTGGGACAGTCCTGTTTGGACTTAACAATAGGAACTGGGTGGTGGGCAGATATGCGGACAGCTCAGGCGTGACTCATGGACTCTTCTTTGTCCCGCCAGACAGTTTCTTCACTTTCGATTATCCTGGGTCGACCTTTACATCGCTTAACGGAATCAGTTCACAGGGAAATATCTGTGGTCGTTTCGTCGACGCTTCCGGCATTGCCCACGGATTCATAGCTCGCGTCAGAGGCACACCGCCGACAAATGCGGCGGGCCCGGAAATGAAGGCGTTCACTTCCCCGTCGCGGATCACTCCACTCAACTCGTCGCCCTCGGCGTGGGGAGATGCAATGCCGGCGCGCTGAGTTGAGCATCGGGGTGGCCTGCGCGGGCGGCGCTTTGTGACGATCCGGGCTTGGATGCCCTCGCCGGCGAGTGGTCGCCAATAATCACTAAGACCACGGATGTGGCGGGAGTGTCCTAATCCAACTTTTCCGAGCTGCTATACTGAATGTCCGGACGGTGCTTATGGTCGGTGTGGTGGAAACAGCACTTCGTCTAGACGACGAATTCTCGCTCTTTGAGCTGTTGCGCGATCTGTTCACCAAGCGTTTTCAGGCAACATTTTGCGCCCCTTAAATGATAATGGCTAATATTTCTTTTGGAATGATTCGCGTGTGACTCTTTCAAGTTCCAGAAACGCAGTCAATTTTTCATCCGCGATAGTGCGAGCATTTCGGAGCAAATTCGAGTCACATTTAAGTCACACAATTGTTTGGCAGAAGTTTCTTGCGTGTGTGCGGAAAGCAGCGCAAGACGGCTGTATGAAAGCAGTTCCGAAAACGCGACCTCGCAATGTTACGCCCTTTGTTCTCGAAGGCTGCTGGACGCTCGATGCCCTTGATCAGCCAACGATGCGATTGCTCAGGAGGATTGCGGACCGAGAACGTGTGAAGGTCGCCGATGTGATCCACGGAGCTCTCGAGTTATTCGTCGCAAAATGCGAAGCTGAGGCCGACCTCGAAAAGAAAATTATCAAATTTCCGATGCCGCTAAAAACTGATAGTGCGATGGATCACTGATTCGAGTTCGACAAACGCAGCCAGCGTTTCATGCGCGCGAACGCATGCAGACTTCTCTTACTAATCGAGGCGTTGCAAGAACGCTCCGCACGACATCCGATTCAAAGTCACGATTACGATGGGAAAGCAAAGCTTCGCGACGCTGCAGCGGCGTTCATGGGACGCTTTCAGCTTCACTTCTCCAAAGTGTCTCCTATTGTCGGTAATTCGCTGTTACGCGTAGCTTTCCCATGGGAACCGAGAAATCCAGCGGGCTTCGACGTGTCCTGGGCGTGGGCTTCGGTCTTGCGGTAAGCGTGGGCGCCACAATCGGCGTGGGTATTCTTCGTACACCAGGTGTAGTCGCCGGTCAGGTTCACACGCCGTCCACGATTGTTTTCTTGTGGACCGCTGCAGGGCTGTACACGCTGCTGGGCGCAAGCTGCCTGAGTGAGTTAGGCACCCTGCTGCCGCAAGACGGCGGGTATTACGTTTATGTCCGCCACGCTTTCGGCAACACGGCGGGGTTTGCCGTAGGCTGGACCGACTGGCTCACATACTGTTCGATTCTCGCCTATATCTCAATCGCGATTGCCGAGTTCATAGCAGTCTTTGCGCCATCGGTCAGCAGCGCCGTGCGATTCGTCGCCATTTGTATTCTTATAGGTATCGTGGTGCTGCAGTGGATGGGAATCCGCATCAGCAGTCAGTTTCAAGAGATAACGACATTGCTGAAATGCCTGGCGTTTGTCGCTCTCATTGCGGCGTGTCTGTTAATGCCTGCCCACCGGCACCCAACGGAACGTAGCATAGCACCATCGATGACGTTCAGCGGACTCGTCATCGCTTTGCAAGCGATCCTGATCACCTATGGCGGCTGGCAAAGCCCGTTGTATTTCACGGAGGAAGATCGGGATCCATCGCGCAATCTTCCTCGAACGATGGTGGGAGGTGTGTTGTCGGTGATTGTGATTTACTTGTTGGTCAACATTGCGCTGCTAACCGCGCTATCCATGTCTGGGCTTGCTAATGCGACCTTACCTGCGGCCGACGCCGCGCACGTCATTGCAGGGCCACGCGGACGTGATCTCATTACCGTATTATCAGTGATCTCGCTCGTGCCTGTCTTAAATGCCGTCATGATGATTGGGACGCGCGTTATCTTCGCGATGGGACGTGATCGGCTGTTTTGGTCACGTACTTCGACTGTCAACGCCGGTGGTACACCGCAGACCGCGATGCTGTTGACCACTACGATTGCTGCCGGTCTTATCGCAACCGGGACATTTCAACGACTCATCGCGATGACCTCATTCTTTCTGGCGGCGAACTACTGCCTTTGTTGCCTCGCTCTAATCACACTGCGTTATCGAGAACCCGAGGCACGGCGACCGTACCGGGCTTGGGCGTATCCGTGGTCGGCTTGGATCGTCGCAGCTGGTGCTGTGATTTTTTTGGTTGGAACCATGGTGGGAGACACGTTTAACGGGCTTGCAGCCATTGGATTGTGTGCGGTTGGCCTCGTCGGACGCGCGGTGCTCATCCCCAGGACCATTTCTCCGGATGGAAAACGCTGATTTTTCGGGGCGCGTCGCCCTCGTCACCGGTGCGTGGCGCGGCCTCGGACGGGCCGCCGCATCGCGCCTGCACGAGCGCGGCGCCTCGGTCGCGGTGAACGTCCGCAACCGCGAGCGCGCCGAGGCGCTGGCGAAGGAAATCGGCGAGCGCGCGTTCGCCGTGCCGGGCGACGTCGCTGCGGACGGCGTCCCCGACGAGATCGCGCGCCGCACGCTCGAACGCTTTGGACGGATCGACATCCTCGTCAACAATGCCGCGCTTCCGCTGTCAACACGCTTCCCCGATGTCACCGCCGACGAATGGCGCAGAGCGATCGAGGTCAACCTCACCGCGCCGTTCTTGATGACGAAAGCCGTTCTTCCGGCAATGCGCGCCCAGCACTACGGCCGCATCATCAATATCTCGTCCTCGGCCGGCCGGATGGTGAGCACGCTCGGCGGTGCGCACTACACGGCATCGAAGGCCGGACTCCTCGGATTGACGCGCGCAGCCGCGAAGGAGCTCGGCAAGTTCGGCATCACCGTGAACGCCATCTGCCCCGGTATAATCGATACCGAGCTGACGCGCGAACATGCCTCGGACCAGTTGCTCGAACGCCTGGCCGCGAGCTATCCCGTGCCGCGCCTCGGCACCGCGCTCGAAGTCGCCGATTTGATTTGCTTCGCCGCCTCCGAGGCCGCCGGCTACATCACCGGCGCGTCTCTCGACATCAACGGCGGCGACTTGATGATGTGATCTATTTGTTCGCCAACGCGGCGTGTCCTAGAGGTTTTATCCGCGCCTCGTAGCACGGTATGCCCAAGGGGAAATTCCAAACAGCGCTTACGACCAATACATGCCGAATATCTAACCGGGCGATGCAGCGAACCGCGGACCCGCACTTCAGCTTTCCGGCTAACCGAAAGCTTTATCGATTGTTCTGGACCACTTGCGGCGCAGGTTTGCTCGCTTCAAGCTGTGCGCTCACCTTTTGCAGGCCCGCGGTAAGCGCTTCGATCTGCTTTTGCTGACGTGCGGCGTTTGCTTCCAAGTCCTCCACTTTGCGATGCTCTTTCAAGAACTCGTTGAGCAACATCGCGTTGACCGCTTGATAGCGAACGGTAACGATTTTGCCATCCTCGTCGCGCGCCACCAGATCAGGATTCACCGTGGCGACGTCCTCGGCGATAAGGCCAAAATCAGGCGAGCGCGCCGGATCAATCTCCCGCTTGTAGCGGAAGCTGACCGGTTTAAGCGCGAAAAGCGCTTCGCTGGCCTTATCCATAGGTTTGATGTCGTCCTTGTAGCGTCGCGAGGAGACTTGGAAGCCAAGTTTGCCGCCAGCGCCAACAGTAACAAAGACGCCGTTAGCCTGCGCCGTCGAGCCGATGTTTCCGATCCGGGTGACGTTGCTCTCGCCAGCAACACCGAAGATGTTCTCGCCGATACAGACATTACCATTTCCCGTGATATTGAAACCGGCTTGAAAGCCCAAGGCAACGTTAGAGCTGCCGGTTATGTTCTGATCGAGGGCATGGCCACCGACGGCCGTGTTGAAGATACCTGTTGTGTTGTGAACGAGTGCGTTATCGCCGTCGGCCGTGTTATGGTTACCAGTTGTGTTGGAAAAGAGCGCTTGAAAACCGGCGGCCGCGTTGTGAAATCCGGTTGTGTTGCTAAATAGCGCTTGCACGCCGGTGGCCGCGTTCTGAAAGCCGGTGGTGTTGCGAAAGAGCGTATTAACGCCGTTGGCAGTGTTCTCAGAGCCGGTGGTGTTGCTGAAAAGGGCATTGGCACCAGTGGCCGTGTTCTGAAAGCCGGTTGTGTTGGTGACGAGGGCGTTAGATCCCTCTGCCGTGTTGAAGTCGCCGGTTGTGTTGCTAGCGAGGGCGATAAAACCGATAGCTGTGTTGCTAGCGCCGGTGGTAAGGCTGAAGAGCGCATTCTCACCCTCCGCGGTATTGCGACCAGGGTAGCCTCCGTCCGGTGCCGGGACAACCGCTTGCGCTCTTGGGAAAACCGCAAAGCAGGCCAACGCGACGAAAAATACTGAACTTACTTTTTTAAGCTGAATCAATGGATTCATGGTTCTTCCTTTCTTATTCCCCGCCCTGTTGATCCTGTTCGTTGCGGGTCGGAAAAAGGCGAAGAACCCAGCGGGGGAAATGTCCTCCGCCTGTTTCAGATCCGTTTAGCGACGCCGAGTATGCAAAAAATCTCGCTTACCTGTCAAGAGCCATCCCAATGCAGTCCGCAGCAATGGCCCGTACGAGCAGCTCGAATACACGCATCGCCTGATCACTGGTTGGTCATGGGATCGCTCAGACTTTAAGGTCATTCTCAAAGACGGCCGGGTTATCGAATTCGGGCACGGCGAAGTTAGGGAAACGTGCGAGTGGAGACGCCGCAAACGGGGCCACGGTCGTGGACGAATCCGTACGGCAACTAAAGGTCATTCCTTCATCTACTCGATACGCACGTCCACTTTGTGCTTTTGAGTTGGCTGAATTGCCTGGAGCCAAAGTTGCTGTTGGCGCATGTACTTTGCTTCGTCCGCGAACCATTGCTCCAAAACTTGAGAGTCTCGGCTGAACACGAGGTAGTAGGGAATGAAGCCTTTCCAAGGTTCATGCAGGGAGTATTTCCATACCCACTTGTTCGAGATGAACTGGGTCTGTGATGGGTCGCCGAGAATTGAGCGCACCTCAGAAGGCTTCATGCCCGGGGAGAGCTGTTTTGTCTTCGATACCGAACCAAGTCCCCCCCCGAGCCCGCGCACCCCGCCAATAGCAATATCGATGTAAAGAGCGGCAACAGCAGCCTATTCAGGCGGCAATAGGATTTCATGCGCGCTGTCCTAACGAGTCCGGCCGCGCGCTACAAGCAAAATTCCGCCTTCATTGGACATTGGCGAATGGCGGAAATCAGCGCACGTTTTCTGACTTTCCGTTCTGACTAATGCCATTAGAGGCTCGTTTTTAAGCTATTTTTCGTAGCCAAATCAGCGGGTGAAGGGAATCGAACCCTCGTGTGCAGCTTGGGAAGCTGCCGTTCTACCATTGAACTACACCCGCGTTTGGAAGAAGTGAACTCCGAAAGCTTTCGCGAGTGAATGGTGACTGGTGATTAACGAATAGTCAATATGCACGGAGTGCCTTTTGGAGTGCGGCGGTGCTCCGCCGCTTTTAGCAAACGGTTACTGCCAGGAAATCACGTCGTTCCCGTTTACTCCCGTATTTTTGTCAGGGGCCGGACCCGGAACACTTTGCGATTGCTGATCGCTGCCAAAAGACCAGGCGATTACGCCTATCGCGAGCGTTGTCGGCCCAGCATCCAGACTGTACGGGTTCGTCATTTGATTATCGTAATTAGTATCGATGGCGACTTGATACGGTGTTCCCCAGGGATCGTAATACTGCCCGGTCGTAGGACTCACGCCTGATCTTCTGTTTCCGGCTGTGTCATTTTTCACATAGGGGGGTGAGATAAAGACGATCTTGCGTGGGTTGTTAGTTGGAGTTGGTTCCACTGCGCGCAGAACGGTGAACAAAGTGGAATTATCTGGGATCACGACGTCGTCAGCTGCCGGCGGATACTTTCCATAATCGGTATAAAAGGCATTCACCGCATTAACGATCTGCGTGAGATCATTTTTTGCTTGAGTCTGTTTCGCTTGATTCTGGACCGCGCGAAAAGCAGGGAAGAGCAGACCAATCAAAATAGCAATGATCGCCATTACGACGAGTAGCTCAATGAGAGTGAAGGCGCGAGAGGACCGCCCTTGCTGTAGGGCGTTTGACTCGTTCGCTCCCGCTCTCTCGCCCGAGCGGGCTGCCCGTCCATGTCGCTCGCGTCCCGGCGGCTCCATTTTGTGAAACGCCAAACTTGGACAAACCAGCGTCTGACACAGACGCGCTACAATTCGTGGCTGCATAGCGCGGCGATTATGTCGCGACAAATGTGTCTTCACAATCATTTCATTGCTTTAAAATATCTCTCCGTTGATGGAACATTTGCGAGGGAAAATCCCTTCATCCGGCCACACGAAGGGCCGGCTCTGAAGGAACGTCTCGTAGACGTCTTGAAGTACGCAGCTTAACGCCGCGATGCCATTAAAGTTTTTCATACATTTTGTTATTGTATCGCCGTATTAACATTTCTAACTCATTCCCATTTCTTCATTTGCTCCGGAAACGGACATTGCGCGCAATCGGAATTATCCCGCATACAAAAGTCCTCGTAAATCTGGAGCAAACCCTGTTGGTTCGCGACGGTTTTCAAGAATTGTTTCCGCCGCGGATCGTTTCCGAAAAGCCGCGTCGCCCCTGTTTCAAGTCGGCGGTTCGATAATTGCGCGGGCAACTTCGCATATTCCATCCACACATTTTTCGCGAGCGAAGCCGAAGGATCGAGATCGTGCGCCAGCCAAAACGGAAACAACACATTAGCCAGGATGTCGGCAACCCGCGCTTCGCCAATCAGGGCCATCTTTTTTGACGCAGCTTTAGATGTGAGCGTGTAGTGAAAATTCCAAAACGGATGATCCAGCGATTGAAAGAAATGCTGGGCTGCGCTAACGCTGCTCTTACCCGAGGCGCGCTGAAGACGAGACCAGTCGCGTGCCAACATTGCTAATGCTGCCAGCCGGCGCTGTGGGTGATTCAGCGGCCGCGTGCTGCTGAGGCTCCAAATTTTGCCAGGCAAAATTAGGCGTTGCAACTCGTCCCGATGCGGCCACCACCGGTCCCATAACTGCCGGACATATTCGCGTGCCGATTTCTTATAGACATCCAGATCGGCCGTTTGCAGGAAACCAGCTACGCCAAACAACATCGATTCGATATCGGACCCAGCTTCGCGCAGCGATTTCAACGGCAACCGTTGCGTGATCAGCGTGAAAGGCAGCTTGTTCTCCTTGTAACCGAGCGCCGCAGCCAGCTCCTGGAAGAGTACCTCGTCGCGTCCACGACTCTCAATCTTGTGGCGAATGCGCGAAGCTTTTTGTTGCAATCGAAATTGCGCTGCTGCGTCCAGCACGGATCCGACGCGCTCTTCGGATAAATCTTTGAGCGGCGCCTGACAACGGCCCGGTCGCGCCAGCGGAATATTCGCACTAAATGCGTCCGGGAGAACCGTTGGATCAATATGAACCTGCGGCACGTTCCGGTTCGATTTTGTGCGCGTGAAAAATTCGCGATGGCTTCTCTCGACAAACACATGCAACACAGTCTCGTCAAAGGCTGGATTGGTCGCGTGACCGTGTGTTTCCCAGCTGCGATCCAGGAGATCGATCTCGATGCAACCGCGAATTGGATCGCCGCCGTTGATTCGAATCGCGGCATCACGAAAGTCCGGTCCGGCTTCGCGATTCCATGTGCCGAATTGGAGAACGTCGATCTCATCACCAGCGGTGCTGATGAAATGCCTGCCGAAATCTCCAGCAAACCAGCGAGCTTGCAGCTCCAGCTCCGATGGGATTTGCGGTGAGAGAAACAGCGCCCGTTCACGAACACGATCGGTATCGCGTAATTCTGCATAACGATCGGCGAGCAACATCACGCTTCAAGATTATGAGAATAGCTGCTCCAAATGTCACGCGCCGCGTGACCCGGTTTCTGGATTGCGCGCGCGTCCGCGTATCTGGGGAGCACAGGCTGCCAGCCCGCAGTTGCCGGCACCCCTTACCGGCAACATCCTCAGATATGTAATTCCTGGGCAACACCATTTCCCGATCTCGGCAAGCTGCCGAGATCTGCCGGCTGGCAGCCTGCGCTACCCAGCGACTAAAACACGCTACCCAACCGGACTCGCGGAGTCCGCGGTGACGTGCTCCTGTAACTCCGGTTCGCTTAACCGCCGGTTTAAATCGTGAACGATTTGCTCGACCATGGCTGCTTGCGGTCGCGCGAAGACGAACAAATACCTGGGGCTTTTTCCAGCCTCAGGAAAAATGACAAGGTTCTCGGCAAGAAATTTCGGTTCGCGAGTGACGTTTAACCCCTCCAGATCGATTGCGCGCGCGAGTGGGCGTCCACCTTTTCGTGCCACAAAAATGAGCCTGCGCGGCTCTTCATTCGTGGCGACAAGAGCGCCGAACAAATTCGCTGGAATCCGCCAGCCGCGTCCGCTGACGCATGGCGCAGCCCACGCGATCGTTTCGCTCAGAACATTTTCTTTGCCGAAAACGGGTGCTAGCCGCGTCGGCAAGGCCGATGGTAATTTCACTGGCACGTCGCGATCGGCCGGTCCATTCAGTTTTCGCCAAGCCAGCCAGATCTTCACTTTCATTCCACGCCAGATTCTTGGCGCAAAGTAGAAGAACGCGCCGATGCAGATCAGAAAGATGACCAGGGCAAGAACGGGATTGAAATGCACGAGAGCGAGTCCACCGAGAACTGCCGCGTCCTCGCCCAGGCTTAACCCGATGTTTGAAAATGGTTCCGGTGACGAGTTAGTGGCGAGACGCGTGGCTGCCTTCGCGGTATGCGCTACCAGGCTCGTGCCACCCGCGAGCACCGCTACAATTACAGTGTATGCGGGGCTTGGATGACCGAGCACCTGAATTGCAAGTAACGCGCCGCCGATGGGACGGATCACAGTATGAACCGCGTCCCACACCGAATCGACCCACGGAATTTTATCCGCGAAGAATTCCAGGAAATACAAAATGCCGGTGATTGTGATGATCCACGGGTTACCGAGGATCTCGAGCGATTGGTACTGCGGCGCAAGCGTGATCCAGTGAAAGTGAATTGCGAGGCCGGTGACGAAAACTGTCAGGTAAAGATTAATCCCGGCGAGCGCGGCAAGACCGAGAGCGACCGCAAGAAGATCGAGTCTTTCCACTAGGGGACTATACAACGCGGTTAAAAGGTTAAAAGAGTTACCTGCCTGAGGCGCGTTACAAAGGCGGCTGTTTTAACCCGCCTCAGGCGGGTAACATTTGTAACGTTTTTAACTTCGCTGATAATCTGCGCCATGCTCGATATTCGCCTGATACGGGAGAAACCAGATTTTGTTCGCGAGCGCCTTGCCACGAGGGGTGGGGGAGACGAAGCCAAGATCGACGACGTATTGCGCGTGGACGCCGAGCGTCGCCACACTGAAACTGCACTGCAACAATTAAACGCCGATCGCAAACGGTTGAGCAAGGAAATCGGCGGCAAAAAGTCGCGCGGAGAATCGACCGAGGAGCTGGAGCAGCGCGTGCGCGGGTTCGGTGAAGAGATTGGCGACCTAAATGCGCAGGCAACCGCTGCTGAAGAGAGGCAAAATGATTTGCTTCTTCGGATCGCGAACCTGCCGCATGAAAGCGTTCCAGTCGGCACAGACGCAGCCGCCAATCGCGTGGTGCGCACCTGGGGCGAGAAACCGCAGTTAACCAAACCCGCCGATCATGTCACTCTGGGCACGAAACTAGGTCTCTTAGACGTGGAACGTGCCGCAAAACTGAGCGGTAGCGGTTTTATCTGTTTCACCGGTGCGGGCGCGAGGCTCGAGCGCGCGCTAATCAATTTCATGATCGATTTGCACACGCGGGAACATGGTTACACCGAAATCAGTCCGCCGTTTCTGGTTCGGCGCGATTGTATGATCGGCACATCACAGCTTCCGAAGTTTGAAGCGGACATGTACGGTTTGGAGGGGGACCAGGTCTTTCTTGCGCCAACTGGAGAGGTTCAACTAACGAATCTTCATCGCGATGAAATTGTAAGCGCAGCCGATCTTCCCAAGAAATTCGTTGCCTATACGCCATGTTTCCGGCGCGAAGCTGGCGCGGCCGGCCGCGAAACCCGTGGCATTCTGCGCGTGCATCAATTCGACAAGGTGGAGCTAGTCAAAGTCACGACGACGGAAAAGTCGTATGACGAACTGGAATCGCTTACAGCTAACGCAGAACGCGTATTGCAACTGCTCGGCTTACATTATCGAGTCGTCGAGCTTTGCACCGGCGATCTGGGTTTTGCGGCGGCCAAAAGCTACGACATTGAGGTCTGGTCGCCGGGATCCCGCGACAGCGGGACTTACCTGGAAGTATCCAGTTGCTCAAACTGTGAAGATTTCCAAGCGCGCCGGATGCAGCTTCGATTCAAGGATCGCGATGGGAAAAATCGGTTCTGCCACACCTTAAATGGCTCCGGCGTGGCATTGCCCAGATTATTCGCAGCGTTGATCGAGAGCTATCAGCAGCCGGATGGTTCGGTGCGGATTCCGGAAAAATTACAGCCGTACTTCGGCGCGGAAAAGATCGAATGACGAAGCACGAATGACGAATGTCGAAGGAATGATCAAATGAGGAATGACGAACAAGACGCGCCGTTTTCGTTTCGTGATTCGAGTTTCGTCACTGATTCGTCATTGCTGCAGACCGGGTATTCCAAGGCCCCCGGTGATTTTGCTCATCTCTGACTGCGCGAGCGCCTTGCCCTGTTCCACCGCCTGCTGAACCGCGCTGAGAACGATTTCTTCGAGAAATTCCACATCATTTGGATCGACGACTTCTTTGTCGATCTTGATGGCGAGAACGTCACCGGCCCCGTTTGCTGTCACTTTCACTTTTCCGCCAGCCGCGCTCACTTCGACAGTTTTGCTTTCGAGCTCGGCCTGCGTTTTGGCCATTTGCTCCTGCATCTTCTGCGCCTGCTTCATTAACTTGTTTAAATTCATGGTGCTTGCGTTGCGACGCGGGGACAGTCGCGCTTTAGCTTTCCTGGACTATCTGAGCATTGAACAGCCCGATCGCTTCTTGAATAAGTGGATCTTCTTTGAAATTTTCAGATCGAGAACCCTCCGAAGCCAGCGCCTGTTTGGAAGGAAGTTCCTCCCTTACGCTAAGCTTCACACTCCAGTCCGCTCCAGTGATCTCATGGAGCAATGTTTCAAGAAATTTGCGGTTAGCTTGGGTACCCAGGATATCCATCATCGCTTTGTCGTCAGGCGCGAAACCAAGCTGAAAATTGCGTCCTTCGACCCCGAGGACGTGGGCCGCCGCAGCAGAATTTCGCACGAAAGCTTTTTGCGCGGGAACTTTGGCGAGAATCTTTTGCCACACTTCATTCGCGTCGGGTGATGTTTCGGCCACGCGCGGCGCGCTCTTGTTGTAGCCGCAGCCTGCTCGCGAAATATTTTCGGAGTCGCTGACTGCGGTTGCTGTCGAGGCAGCCGTATCGGCTGCGCTCGTTCCGGATGCAGGCGTCACGCCTGCCGCCACAGAGGCAGGTTTCATTTGTGAGACAGATTTTCCATCACGGAGTTCGCCTAGTTTTTTGATTACTTCGTCCAATGTTGCTTGTCCCAGGCTTTGAATGGCCTTGATGATCGCCACTTCGAAATGCAGCTTTTTATTGGGCGCCCACTTCATGCGGCCTTCAGCCGCGGCAAATTGATCGACGAGTTCTAGCAAGCGATCCGTCGTGACCAGCTTGGCGTGTGCCGAGAGTGATGTTTGCACATCAGCCTCGACATCTTCCTTAAGCGCATCCGGCTTTACCTTGAATACGAGCAGATCGCGCAGGTAAGAGATCAAGTCCGACATTAGACGCATCATGTCCTTGCCGGCGTCACTCTGTTGATGCAGCAGATCGATCGCGTCCGGAGTTTCACCTCGCAAAATCCGCCCGGTAAGATCGATCACCGTTTGTTCGCTTGTGAATCCAAAAACATCGAGCACATCGTTCTCGCTGATTTTCTCTCCGCAAAACGCGACGAGTTGATCGAGCATCGATTCCGCGTCGCGCAAACCGCCCTCGGCGCCGCGCGCAATCGCATGCGCAGCCGCGGGCTCAAGGGTGATTTTTTCCTTTCCAGCGATGAATTGCAGATGTTTCGCAATGAGGTTTGCCGGGATGCGGTGCAGATCAAACCGCTGACACCGGCTCAGAATCGTGGGCAGCACTTTCTGCGGCTCGGTGGTCGCGAAAATAAATTTCACATGCTTGGGCGGCTCTTCGAGAGTTTTTAAAAGCGCATTAAACGCTGCTGGCGAAAGCATGTGCACTTCGTCGATCAGATATATCTTGTAACGCCCCTTTGCCGGCGCGTATCGAACGTTCTCACGGAGTTGCCGGACGTCTTCGACACTGTTGTTGCTGGCGCCGTCAATCTCGATCACGTCGAGACTATTGCCGCCGGCAATCTCGCGGCAGTTATCACATTCGCCGCATGGGGTCACAGTCGGTCCTTTCACACAATTGAGCGACTTTGCCAGAATCCGCGCGGTCGATGTTTTTCCGACGCCGCGCGGGCCAACGAAGAGGTACGCGTGAGCAAGGCGATTTTGCGCGACCGCGTTTTTTAGCGTGCGCGAGACGTGCGCCTGGCCGACCAGATCGTCGAAAGTCTGGGGCCGATATTTTCTGGCGAAAACCTCGTAACTCACGCGGTCAATCTAACGAAAAAGCCGGCTCGCGAAAGTATTCGGAGTTGATCGCTGATCGCTCATAGCTAATGGATGGCGAATGACACCAACGCGGTATGCTGGCTTTGTGGCTCTGCTCGTACTCGCAATTGGGCTCGACTCTTCAGGGCGTGAGCCAATAAAGCATCCGCCCGCCACACCTGTTGTTGAAGGCAAAACAGTTCGGGCGCGCGACCTCGGGATTCCATTTGAAGGAATGCCCGGAAAGTTCGACGCGATCACCGATGTGCCTGGTGTCGAAGTCGGCTACACGACGTTGATCAGCGGCGAAGGAAAACTAGAAGTGGGGAAAGGTCCGGTGCGCACCGGTGTTACTGCGATCCTGCCGCGCGGCCACGCTTCGCTAAATGATCCGGTCTACGCCGGGTTTTTCAGCTTAAACGGCAACGGTGAAATGACCGGCACAGCCTGGGTTGATGAAAGCGGATTTCTCGAAGG
>Ga0193735_1000069_pt1 | contig 32779 bp, 33 predicted proteins | sample U1m2metaG_FD_145080 | JGI IMG/M metagenome (GOLD analysis project Ga0193735, IMG submission 145080) | Soil microbial communities from a riparian zone of the East river system, Colorado, United States - U1m2 | ecosystem: Environmental > Terrestrial > Soil > Riparian zone | place: USA: East River... | reverse complement strand
TATTCGGCGATTCTCACCCGCTCCTTTTTCGTCAACGCCGTGGGCACAGTCGTAGTGCGCCAATATTACGAAGGAGGCCGCGACGACATCAGCGAAGTTCTCGCGCTTACCGCAAACTATCGTGTGAACAAATATCTTACCGTGAGCGCTGTGAGTACGTTGGCGGCAAGCCAATCGAACCAAAGTGTTTTCGATTATCAAGTAGCCAACCTTGGTGGCGCAGTGGCTTTCCAGCTGAAGTTCTAGATTCCTCGATTTCGGTTCGGGATAAACCGAACGCACCTACGGAATAACCAGGCTCTGACCAACTGTAAGCCTTTTGGGATCGTGGATACTCTTCCTGTTCGCCTCCAGGATTTCCTTCCAGCGCTTGGGCGATTTATAAAACTTTCGCGAAATAGAGAAAAGCGTATCGCCCGATTGTACAACGTAGCTTCGATCGCCTTTTTTTGCGGCGGGTTTCTTTGAGCTTGTGTCGCCTTCCTGCGATTTGTCTGTGACACTTCGCGCCGGCACAGCGGGCGTTTCAAGTTCCTTATGCAAATTAAGGTTTTCGTTTCGCAAGCGAGCCGCTTCAGACCGAGTGATGACGGAATCGCCAGACAACACCGTCAGCGCGGCGATCTCGTCATGTTTGATCGAGTTTTTGACATCAGCAGCATGAGCGCCGTCCGGACTCAATGCGAGATAACGCCTGAAATGATGCAGCGCGCCCACGGGGTCGTTTAGCTTGTCGTCATAAAGAAGAGCCAGCTTGTAGTGAACCTCAGCACAACGCGGGCTGTCATCGAGCGCGGCTTCATACAAGTTGATAGCGCGCGCAAAGTCTCCCTGAGCCGATTTGGTATCCGCGTCCTGAACCAACTGGGCACGGCGCGAAGCGCCCATGTAATCACAGCCGGTTAAGCCAAGAACGAAAAGGATCGATAGCCAAATACAGACCTCACGCGTCGTCCCCGGCGATGGAAAAATCGAGCATGCAGGTCGAATCTTGTCACAGCACGACATTGTCGCCAATTTGCTTACTTGTGACCCCACGCGCACTTCAATTCTTTTTCTTTCTCGGAACATTCATTTTGCTTCCAGCAGCCCGTCTAAATGGAGCCCTTTCCATCGGCGCAACCTACTCGCTCGGCTTCGTCGACATTGATGGAAACAAACACCCTACAGCTGACGGACACGTGACTGTCATCGTGCTGGCCACCCCTGCAGATAGAGAAAAGGTGCGCACCGTGGGCGATCGCGTTCCAGAACATTGCCTGGGCAACCCGGATTACAGAATGATCACAATTATTCGTTTTGCGAGAAAGCATGCTGTGATCGGACGAAAGATCGCTACCGCGCTCATCCGGCATCGCGTTAACGAAGAGGCCAGGCGGCTTCAGGCCCAGTACGACGGGAAGGGAATTAAACGTGATGCGCGGAAAGACATTTTCATTGTGACCGATTTTGATGGGTCGGTGTCGTCGCAGCTTGGCGAGGCGGAGGGAGCGACGGATTTTGGCGTTTTTGTGTTCGGCCGAAATGGAGAATTGATCGCTCAATGGCATGGAGTGCCAAGTGCCGAACAATTAGCCTCCGCGGTAAAGTAAAACTCCCTACAACAGCCTATTTGAATCCCCGCCTTAACGAAGATCTCTGTTAGTATTTCGGCACGTTGGGATCGACTTGGTCCGACCACGCATCGATTCCGCCTTCAAGATTGTAAACTTTGGCGAAACCACCCTGCTGTAGCAGCCGTACCGCCTGAGCGCTCCGCATTCCACTGTGACAATGAACTATGATTGGCTGCTCGCGTTCCAGCTCGTCTAATCGTTCGGCAATTTCTCCCAGGGGGATCAATTTTGCGCCTTCAATCTGGGCAATTTCGTATTCGAACGGTTCCCGCACGTCGATTAATTCGAATCGTTCGCCTGCATCCATCCTCCGCTTTAGTTCGTGCGGGGACATCCCCGGGATCGCTCCTTCATCGCGCACTCCGCAAAATTGTTCGTAGTCAATGGGCGAGAAGATTGTTGGATTCTCGCCGCACACCGGACATTGCGGATCGCGCCGCAGGTTGAGTTCGCGAAATTTCACCTTGAGCGCATCGAAATGGAGAAGACGCCCAATGAGTGGCTCGCCGATGCCCAAAATAAGTTTCAATGTCTCAATCGCCTGCAGCATTCCGATAATCCCTGGCAAAACGCCAAGCACGCCCGCCTGCGCGCAGTTCGGAACAGACTCCGGCGGCGGTGGTTCGGGAAAAAGGCAGCGATAGCACGGGCCGCCGAGATGAGGCGCGAACACCGTTGTTTGTCCTTCAAAGCGGAACACCGAGCCGTAGACATTCGGTTTACGCGCAAAAACACATACATCGTTCGACAAATATCGTGTCGGAAAATTATCCGATCCATCAACGATCACGTCGTAACGGGACACAAGTTGAGGCGCGTTTTCACTGGAGAAACGGCACTTGTGCAATTCGATCTCGATCTGCGGATTGATGTCGTGCAGGCGATCCCGGGCCGACTCCAGCTTGCCGCGACCGATATCTTTTGTTCCGTGAAGAATTTGGCGCTGAAGATTGGAAAGATCGACATCGTCAAAATCCACAATGCCGAGTGTCCCAACGCCGGCGGCTGCCAGATAAAGGGCGGCCGGCGATCCCAGTCCTCCAGCGCCGATGCACAGGACGCGCGCAGCTTTGAGTCGACTTTGCCCTTCGGATGTAACCTCGGGCATGATGAGATGACGCGAGTAACGTTGCAGTTCGTCAATGTTCAGTCGAATCGCACCGCTGCGCTCACCATCAATGATGCTTCGATTCATATGCAGCTTGTACCTTAGCACAAAGTCTTGGAGCTGTAGCCGGGACCGGCGAAGCAGTTAATCCGAACCCACTGTTGACGCGGTCGGCATCGCCAGAAAGCATCGGGGCGACAATCCTCCGATGTTCGAGCTACTCTGTGACCTTTACAGGTGTGCCGACGGGGGCGTTTTCGTAGAATCTTCCCGCCATTCCCTTCGGCAAGCGAATACAACCGTGAGAAGCGGCAAAGGGTGGTACATACCCCTGATGCATCGCGTAGCCGCCCCTGAAAAACATGGCATACGGCATTTGCGCACCGTCAAAATGGGTGCCTGGCGGACGCCGATCCTTCCGAGCGTCAATGTTTGATCTCACCACATTGCCATAATCATCCACGTAATCGCCGAATATCGTTGAGACGTGGTCCGGGCTCTTTGAGAGAACTGAATAGCCTCCAGGAGGCGTAGAGAACCCTGGTTTGCCGGTGGAAACGGTCGATTCGCCGACCAAACGTTTGCCCTTGTAAAAGTAGGCTTTCTGTTCGCCGATATGAACAACAATCCTGGCCGGGCCGGAAGCGCCTTCGTCATTCCACCAGCCCACTTCGGTGGCGCGAGGAAAGGGACCCTCTGGAAAAGTCTCGCAACCGCAAATGATCAGCGCGATCAGGCCTGCGCCTGCAATGCGGACAAAACAGCCAGGGTTCATGAAGGCGGATATTTATCCGCGTTTAGTTAGGCCGCTTCAACTTAAATTATGCGGCCCAATCTACCAGGGGCGTCGCCCTTGTATTTGCCGTGCACCATCCCCGGTTGACGCTGTGCTGTTGTCCCAATACGCTCTGCCTGATGCAGACTGTGCCACCGCCGATCAATTTGGAGAATTGGATCGAAGAAAACCGCGAAACATTCAAACCGCCCGTGAGCAATCGCTATCTCTACGACGGCCGCGATTTTTTCGTGATGGTAATCAAAGGGCCGAACGCGCGGAACGATTTTCACCTCGTCGATTCGGAGGAGTATTTCTATCAGCTAAAGGGCGACATCAAAGTGCGCGTTCGTGAAGGCGACCGCATCGTGGATCATATCGTTAAAGAAGGCGAAACATTCTTTATCCCGCCGAATGTGCCGCACTCGCCGCTGCGCCCGCCGGATACGATCGGTGTGGTGGTCGAACGCCGCCGGCCGCCGGGAGAAAAAGAGCACGTTATTTTTTACTGTGAGAATTGCGGCTCATTGGTGGAAGACATCCATTTCGACTGCGCAGATATCGTTGAGCACTTCAGCCAGGCGATGCTCGATTTCTGGAATGACGATGCACGCCGTACCTGCAAGAAGTGCGGCAAGAAAGTCGAAAAGCCGCAGGCGATGAAATCATTGTAGGGCATCTGTGTCAGCTCCGAATGCTTTCGGAGTTCGCAGAAACGCCCTACAATTCGACGCGTGAAGATCGACCTTCATACCCACATTCTGCCGCGCGACTGGCCGGACCTCGACGCGAAATACGGCTACGGCCGATTCGTCAGGCTTGATCATTACAAGCCCTGCTGCGCTCGCATGATGATCGGAGACCGTGTCTTCCGCGAGATTACGGACAACGTTTGGGACCCGAGGCGCCGGATCGAAGAGATGGACTTTGCCGGCGTTTCAATGCAGGTGCTCTCCACCGTGCCGGTGATGTTTAGTTATTGGGCAAGGCCGAAGGATGCTCTCGATCTTTCAAGATTCTTAAACGATCACATCGCAGAAGTCGTCAGAGAAAATCCGAATCGCTTCGTCGGTCTTGGAACAATCCCCTTGCAAGATGTCGATCTTGCCGCGCAGGAACTCGAGCGTTGTGTGAGTCAGCTAGGTTTGCGTGGCGTCGAAATCGGCACACATGTCGATCCAAACGAGCATTGCCATGGCGCAGATTGCCGGAACTTGGATCATCGTTCGCTCGATGTTGTCTGGAAATCCGCGGAGCAATTGAACGCCGCCATCTTTGTTCATCCCTGGGACATGATGGGCAAAGAGCGCATGCCCAAATACTGGTTGCCCTGGCTTGTCGGCATGCCGGCTGAAACGTGTCTTGCGATTTGTTCGATGATCTTCGGCGGCGTTTTGGAGCGATTTCCCAAACTACGCGTCGCCTTCGCTCACGGCGGCGGCGCATTTCCGTTTACCATCGGTCGCATTGAGCATGCCTTCCATGTTCGCCCCGATTTGGTCGCGATCGATAACAAGATCAATCCTCGAAGTTACCTGGCGACCGACAAAACGCCTGCGCGGTTTTATGTGGATTCACTTGTTCACGACACTGAGGCATTGAAAATTCTGCTCAAGCTATTTGGTCCCCAACGCGTCGCGCTCGGCTCAGATTATCCTTTTCCGTTAGGCGAAGCAAAAGCGGGAGAACTGATCGAATCGACGAATCTTTCTTCCGAAGAGAAAGCACAACTGCTTTCCGGAACAACGCGCGAATTTCTTGGCATTTGATTCGTAGTTGTTACGTCGAGCGAAGCCGAGACTTCTCTGGATCTGTCGGGAAGGCGCAGATAAGCGGCCAAATTCAGAGATTCTTCCACTTCGGTCGGAATGACAGAACTCAGCTCTTCGATTCACAATTCGTGCCTGATCGCCCACAAATCGTGAAACACAGGCTTAAACAACGATTCCTTTAGAAACGGGACCCCGGGCGATCCGCCCGTGCCTTTCTTCGCTCCGATTGTTCGCTCAACAAGCTTGATGTGCCGGTAACGCCACTCCTGCAGTCCCTCGTCAAAATCGGTCATCAATTCGAAGAGAATCGAGCATTCAGGCGAATTCTTGTAGAGCTGCAGAATTTGCTCCTGTACACGCTCGTTGGGTTCATTTGGTTTGGTCACGTCGCGATCCTTTAGATCTGCGGGAATTTGTGCGCCGCGCGTAGCAAGGAAATCGTAAAAATGATCGACCACACTGCGTTCTCGGAGCAATTGTTGCAGCCGATCATATCCCGGGAAATCCGGCTTCAGATATCTGACCGTCGATTCGCGCTTGTATCCGAGCGCAAATTCAATTTCTCGAAACTGTACGGATTGAAACCCCGATGCAGTCTCGAGCCGGTCCCGAAAACTCGAGAACGAAGAAGGCGTCATTGTTTCAAGAATATCTACCTGGGCGACGAGGACCTTCATGATTGTGCGAGCACGTTTGAATGTGTGAATCGCGCCGAAAAGATCGCCCGCGGAAAAGTCTCTTTTTATTTTCTCGAACTCATGCAGCAGCTGCTTGAACCAAAGCTCGTACGTCTGATGAATGATAATGAAGAGCATCTCATCGTGCTCTGGCGGACTTGAGCGCGGTTTCTGAAGCGTAAACAAGTTCTCCAGGTCAAGGTAACTCGCGTAAGTCAGGGGCGGCGGCATATCGGAACTGGATATTAAGACGCTGGATACTGGATGACAAAGCGCGATTCTGTTCGGTCTTTATCTAGTATCCTTTCTTCGCTTTAATCTATGGAGCGAAGATAGTAACGGTCCCAAGCGGCGGGAATGCTCTCCCGTGGCGAGTACGGGCCCGGCGTGTACGCGCGCGAGGCAATGCCTTGCTGGCTCAACTCGCACACGTGCCAGTCCTCTTTGTTCGTCATGTCCCAGAACTCAATCGCGTCCTCGGGTTTGAAATCTTTTTGCTCGAACGCTTCCGGATGAAAAAACCAGTCACACAGGATCAAAGTCCGTGCCGGCGACAACGGACGAAGCTGATGCACCATCGCGTAGTCTGGATGCAAACTGAGCAGCGTATTTGGGAAAATGGAATAATAAAAAACGCGATGAAAGTCGTCCTCGCCGAAAGCGCCCACGGACAAGGCGCAAGATTTGCCGCTAATGGTCAGGCTGTTGCCTTTCGTGATCCGCATGAATCCTCCCAGGAACGGTCCTTCTGTCAGATCGTTCTCTGCCGAGTCGTACGGCGATAATTTCGAGAGCTCCGGATGCACTCCCGGGCAGTGATAGCATTCCGAGTAATTTTCGAACATCAGCTTCCAATTCGCCTGCACGTCGTAATTGATCGCTTTCGCCGAGCGCAGCATCGGCAAATTCCAATGCGAAAACTTCCCAGCCAGCGGTGCGAACCATTCCTCCAGCGGAGCAGGAGAATCCGCCAGATCTACGAAGATGAATCCCTCCCACAACCCAAGATGCACCGGATGTAGTGAATAATCAGCTTTATCAAACCCGGGGACATCATCCATGTGCGGCGCGCCAACGAGCCGTCCGTCGAGTGCGTACGTCCATGCGTGATAAGGACATTGAATTGCGGAGGCATGGCCGCTTTGATCTTCCCGGAGCCTCGTCCCGCGATGACGGCAAACGTTGTAAAAGGCGCGGATCGTCGATCTTTTATCCCGGACGACGATCAAACTTTCGCCGGCGACTTCCGAAATAAAATAATCACCGGATCGTGCGATCTGGTTTTGATGCCCAACCAGCACCCATTGCTCGGAAAAAATCTTCTTTTGTTCCTCCGCAAAAATTTCGGGCGAGACAAAATAGCGTTGTGACAAGCTCTTGGCGCCGGCCGTGAATGTGTCAGTCGCCTTGCGAGATGATGGCGCTACGTTGGTCTGCATCGATGGCATTTGAGAATGCTCCATGCCGCCTGCGTTTGCGTCAATGCGGTAATCGCACACGCACCCCCCGACTGATCTCAGCGACCTTTCTTGGGTCCTAGGTGATCTCCTTACTTGAGGACCACCTGATGAAACTCGTACCAGTCGTCGAGATTGTTTAGATTCACCGCGTCCTTCGGAGCCAAAGCGTCATCCGCGATGTCGCACGCACCCAGGACGCCCTTGCGCGTCTCGTCATCGTGAACGTAACCGCGCACTGCGGCGTTATGCTTTTCAATCGCGCCTCGATTAAGCGACTTGGCGTTCTTCTTCACCCAGGCTTCGAACTCGGGATAGGTCGGCTTGTTTTGTTTGACGTAATCTTTTACCGCCTGCTCTTCGAGTCCGAGCGCGGCACAAGTCATGGCATCAAACCCTCTGCCGATGCCCGGATACCCAGGCGCGAGCTTTTCTTGCTCTTCAAGCGAAACTTTGAGCCAGAGACGTGGCAGATGCAAAACACCAAGCGGCCCTGCAACGCCGGAGCTGATCATTGGAACGTATGTATCGGCCATAGTATAATTTTGTTAATACTAGCTCAGGCGAATTGCAAGTTCCTGCGTCCTGCCAAGTGGTATCTTATTCGCTCTCGATATTCGGCTTTGGTAACGGCGAGGAGATTTCTACCTTGGTAATCTTACCGTCCGGTTCGCGGCTGGCCTCGAGTTCCACTTCTTGCCTGGGATCGGTACGCGTGCTGAGAAACAGGATTCTCGTGATCTTGCCGTTCACATTGATCTTGTTAACGCTCTGATTGAGATGGTTCGTCGCGGCTGCTGCCGCTTCCCAATTGTCCGCTATTTTCTCTGGAGTAAGCGACGAGGTCCCGGTCTGGACGATTCTTACTTCGTCATCCACGATTTTTCGTGCTGGCGCCCCAGCAGCCTTGAATTCTGGGGTAGCCGGCGTCCAATCGGGTAACACCACCGGTCCCGGTGCTTCGAGTTGCTTCTTCAGCGCGGCCTGCAGTTTTTCCTTTTCACGTTTTTCCTGCTCCTCCTGCCGCGCTTCCTCTTCTTTCGCTTGCGACAGCATTTCAGCGAGTTTCTTTTTTGTGTCCTGCGACGCCGGGTTTTGTTTCTGAAGTTCCTTGGCCTCCTTCTGCATTTCCTGCGCCTCCTTTAACATCTCCTTCAAATCAGAATCGTTCAGCGGATTGTCCTGTGCGCGAAGAAGCGGGGCGAAAAGCAGGCAGCTGATAGCGAAATTAGAGAACAAGCGAGTTTGTGGGTGCATCGCAGGAGAATAGCAAGCCCGCCCGGCTCCTTACAATTCAAATGGACTGACTGAAGTTATAGTTAGGGACCAGCCCAAAGCCCGCGAGCAGACGAATCGAATTTTTTTATCCGAGTGATTTTTGCACCGCTTTATCGCGCGCTCGCTCATCTGTCTCGAAACCAGTGTGCGGCGAATTTAATGTATAGACGATATCGAATAGTACGATATCGTAATAAATATATGAAGAGCTATTTTACGATGTGGGCATGCTGCCTTGCGCTGGTTCAAGCGGCATTGGCTGGAGAAGCAGGCACGGCGATGGTCGAACAACGGGCGCAATCGTTCACGATCGGGTTAAACGGCTCGGTCGCCGATGTAACGCCGCTTTTTGGACCGGTACGCGAGGCGGAGTGGGCGCCGGATTGGTCACCGCGTTTCATTCACCCTGCACAGGGCGTACAGCGCGAGGGCGTCGTGTTCACTACGACAAGCGGCGACGGCAGGGGCCGACTTTGGCTGCTCACAACATACGACCTTAGAAACGGCAGGGTGGAGTACGTAGTGATAGCGCCAGCATTCACGGCTAGCGAGATCAAAATCCGCGTTTTTTCTGACGGCGAACGGCACTCCAGGGCGACGATAACATATCGGCGTTCCGCCCTGGCGCCGGAGGGGAATACTGAGGTCGCCAAACTAGACGCGCATTGGGCGGAGCAACAGCGGATTCATTGGGAAACGGCGATCAACGAAGCCCTAACAAAGGGCAGCATCCATGACTGATGTGGAATTGACGCGTGCGCTCGAGCGAGGCGAGGTCAAGGATTTTCATCATGCTTCACATTTGCACGTAGCGTGGGTCTATCTAGCCGAATCCTCATCGGTGCAACAGGCTGCCAAGAAGATGCGAAATACGTTGCGTCGATTCGCTGCGGCCGCCGGCAAACCGGAAAAATATCACGAGACCATCACATTGTTTTGGGTGCATCTTCTCTCACGAGCGCACGCGGCCAGCCGTACGGAACGCTTGGAAGAGATCGTGCATGCGAATCCGCAATTACTGGAAAAGGATTTTCCGCTCGCTTACTATTCGGCCGAACGGCTTTTCAGTGACGAAGCGCGAACTTCATGGGTAGAGCCGGATTTGAAGCCTCTTTCAATCGATGCCTTTGCGACTTGTTCATCCAGTCCACCGCGCAACGCACCGAATCGGTCTTTATCTTGATGACTTGCGCGAGCGCGGGTTGACGCAGGGGGAGGCGCATATTTTAGCCCTGCTTGCTCATTCCGGACGGGCCAACGTGGCCGAGCTCCATCGCGGCCTCGCGCACAAGAGATCGACCTTGACGAGCATTCTCGATCGCCTGGCAAGGCGCGGCTTGATCACGCGCGCAGTCGGCGAAACAGATCGCCGCACGTTTGTCGTGAGACAGACGGCAAAAGGGCGAAAGCTGGCCCAGCGCGTCCGGCGTCATTTATCCGCTTTGGAACGCGCTGTTGTCCGTCGCGTTAGCGCCGCTGATGTCAGGGGTTTCAACAAGGTTGTGGCAGCCCTTGAACAGGAAGCGTATCAACGGGTTGGCTCGAGACGCGCTCGACGGAATCGCAAGCGCAAAAAAGCAGCCCTGTAGAACTCGACGGGTCAAATTGATTTCATTGCTGCTGAGCGCGACCGAGCAAAAGTCCGAGCGCCAGGATTCCGATCAAGACAAGAGTGACAAGAGCGGTATAAAGAATTCGATCTTGCACGCGAGCACGCCGCGCCGCTTGCGCGTATGGGACGCGGGTGAACGTGACCATTGTGTAAAGCGGCAGATACACACCAGGCAGCGCGGCCTCGAGGAAGTGATCGAGTTTTTTCTTAGCCCGGAAGGCCCTCGACGCAGTTTTATCGCGCATCTCAATAAAATTGCCGATCGCCAGATCGGCGAGCGCGTCAGCATTTTCTTTTCGGCGTGAAAAATATTCCGCGAATGCGTGTTCGCGATCATTGGCAAATTTTTCCAGGCATTCGTCGAGCACGACGCAATCTTCGAACGCGGCGTTCATTCCCTGTCCATAAAATGGAACAACAGCGTGGGCTGCATCTCCGAGAAGGCAGGCCCTGTCACGGTAATACCAGGGCGCGCAACGAATCGTCACAAGTGAGCCGGTTGGGTTGTTCTTGAAATCTTCGAGCAGTGTCGGCATGAGGGGAACGGCGTCAGGAAATTCTTCACCGAAGAAGCGCCGGACATCGTCATCTGTCTTTGTTGTGGCGAAACTGCGCGGTCCTTCGAATTCCCAGAAAAGCGTACAAGTGAACGAACCGTCCGGGTTCGGAAGGGCGATCATCATGAAGCTTTTGCGTGGCCAAATGTGAAGAGCGTTTTTTTCAATTCGCCACGACCCATCCGGCGCAGGCGGGATCGTCAGCTCCTTGTAACCATGCGCGAGATAGCTCTCTTCGTATTGGAAATTGTCGATGTTTCGTTGCATCGAAGCGCGCACCACGGAGAAGGCGCCGTCCACTCCGATCACAGCATCGCCACCCACGGTCAATTTGCCGGTTTCGGTTTCCAAATGGCAGATCGCTTCGGCCAGATCGACGTGGGTGCATTTGTGATTGAAATGGACGCGCACATTCGGATAACGCTGCGCCGCTTCGATTACCGCGGAGTTAAGCGAAGCCCGCCCGATCGAGTTGATGCATTTCTTGGGATCAACATCATAAGGCGCGAAATGCAGCGCGCCGGATTTATCATGAATCATCCGACCGCGCATCGGGATCGCGTGCCGTAACGCTTCGTCAGCGATCCCGATCTGTTCGAGCGCGTGAATTCCGCGCGTCGAAATTGCCAGATTGATCGAGCGGCCACCAACAATGTTGCCTTCGCGTGGATCGGCCCGGCGTTCGTGGAGATCGACATCATATCCGCGGCGGCCCAGGTATGCTGCGAGTAATCCACCGGCCAGGCCACTGCCGACGAGAACAAACTTATCTGGCATCAAGGATTCTTTAACCGCGGATTTCGCGGATATCACGGATATTTCAAAAGCGTGATGTCTGTGTCGCCACTTCTGAAGCGCATCTGACGCCAACAGTCCGTTGCGCCAGCAAACTCTTGGACTGCGTACTGCGGATGAGTCTGCGTCGCCCCTACGGTGTCACTGGCTGCCTGGATTCGCTGTTGCCGCCTCGCTCATCGCGTTCCGAGCCGACTTTGCTGGCTTTGTCATTCGTTGCCATCTTCGACTTCGGCTTGGCTGGTTCGTAATCTTGCAGCCATGCACTCCATTGCATGTTCTCTTTCCATGCCGTGATTCCGGAATGGCCGTAATGCTGTTCGACCTCGTACTCGTCGTCTTTTACGACGGAGCACCAGAATAGTCGGCCAGCCCGCCGCCAGCCATCGAGGATGATGCCGTCCTTGAAAGGCTGGTTACGCGCAGTCATTACAAGGCAATTATTTTCGCTCGATGTGTGATCGTAGGCGACGCCCCAGTGAAGCACCAGCGTCCTGAGCTTGAGTTCTTTCAAACGCGTGCCGATATCCTGTGCCCAATGGCCGCACCAGCCACGTTTTCGAGCGCCGACGTTGACCAGGAAAGCCTGAAACTCTGGGTTTAAGACGACGTGGTATTCGCGTGCGAGCTTGCGCGCCGTTGTGTGCGCCGTCACCGACACAAGCTCGGCTTCCTTCGGATCCACGTCGGACGAAAGCCCCGCAAGCGCCTTGCTCAAATCCCTGATCGATCTCTCGTCTTTGGCGAATGCCTGATCGACGAGAGGCAGAAACGCGCACACGAACAAAATGCTACGACTCAATTTAAACATTCTCTTTAGCCCTTTAAGCATCTTCAATCCGATGTCGGCATTGCAACAACAAATGCGGCCGTCACAGACAGTGCGTTGCATGCTTTACGCGTGAATGCTGCTCGTGTCCAGACGCCGTTGATGATAAAAATGGTCTCTTCGTTAGATGCATATCCGGCAGCTCATTTATTGTGTCGTACTAATTGGAATTCTCGGTGTGGTCGCGAAAACTGCCCCGCCCAGCTGGCGCGATTTGTGGCAAAGATTTGTGCGCGCACTTTCCGTGCTGGCCCACCACACGACGTTGAGTTGGGTGGGGCTGGGAGTGTTGACTCTCGCTGCGCGGGCGGCGCTTCTTCCAATCTGGCCCATCCCGACGCCCACCATCTACGATGAGTTTAGTTACCTTCTTCAAGCTGACACGTTCGCGCATGGCCGCTTGGCCAATCCGGCGCATCCCCTTTGGTGGTTCTTTGAAAGTGTCTATATCCTTCAACAGCCTACTTATGCCTCTCGGTTCCCGCCTGCACAGGCATTAGTACTGGCGTTGGGACAGGTGTTCTTCGGGTACCCATGGTTTGGGGTCTGGTTGAGTGCGGGCCTCTTGGCTGCGGCTCTTTGTTGGGCCCTGCAAGGATGGTTGCCTCCGGCCTGGGCGCTCTACGGTGCATTCATTGGCCTGAGTCTTTGTCTCTTCAGCTACTGGATGAATAGCTATTGGGGAGGCGCAGTGACCGCAATCGGTGGTGCGCTGGTGATGGGTGCATGGATCCGCATCACGCGGGCGAACCAATGGCGCTACGCCTGGGTTTTTGGTATCGGGTCGGTTGTTGTCGTCCTGGCACGCCCATTCGAAGGATTGTTGCTTGTTGTTCCGGCACTCATCGCTCTGGGCATCGCAAACCGCAGCGGGCGCGTATGGATATCCATTTTGCTGACGAGCATCGCGGGAGCTTCCTGGTTTGCTTATGACAATTACCGCGTGACTGGTCACCCGTTGCGTCTGCCGTACCACGCATATTATGAGCAATACGAAAGAGCGCCGCCTTTTTCCTTGATGCCACTCTCTACGACACCACGACTGCTTCGACCTTTCGATCCTGGGTCGCGAATGAGGGAAACATACGAGCGTGCGCGCAGTTGGCGAGTGTTCGTAGATCGCCCCATGGACTGGCTCACAGTGCTCCGTTTCTATTACGGCAACCTGATCTGGCTATTGCCCGTAGTTGCATGCGCGCCGTTTTTGTGGGGTTCCAAGAGGACGCGGTTTGCTCTAATCCTGACGGCAATCATTGGCGTAGCATCACTGATTGAAGTTTGGTGGTATCCGCACTACGCAGCGCCATTTCTTGCGGCAATCTTGATACTCGTTACGCAGTCGATGCGTTATCTCAGACAATGGAAGTATCACGGCCAGGATGTTGGCCGTTTCCTGGTGAATGCAATGCCGGTTGCGGCATTTGTGTTGATGATCGCGTCAGAAGCAGAGGCAATTGTAACGCATGGGACAACAGATCAGACTCAGGCTGCGAACGTGCAGATCGCGCAAAAGGGAGGCATTGAACAGGAGTTGCTGAAGAAGCAGTCAGGCCAGCATGTAATCTTTGTGAGCTATGCCGGCCTACCCAGCCCGCATGAAGAATGGGTCTATAACCCGGCGAACATCGATACTACTCCGGTCATCTGGGCGTTGGATCTTGGCCCGACCGAGAACGAAAAACTCCGCCGTTATTATACGGGCAGGTCCTTCTGGCGCTTCAAACCGGCTGAGTCGATGAGTCTTAGCCCGTACTAGCGGACGGACACAGAACGTAGGCAGTAATCCGGCCCGTCGGTTTGCAGCTGATGCGACTGCATTGAAAGCAAAGAAGGCTCGCACAAAGTCCGCCCAGGACACATCGTAATCCATCACCACATGAAAAACGGATCTCGCCAACTATTCATTCCGTTGATTTGCATTTTCGCAATCGTACAATCGCTGAACGCGCAAGAACCCAAGGCCGCCAAGCCGAAGCAGTTTATCTATGTGTTGAGGCTGGTGCCGCGGCTGCACGCGGATTCAGCTTGGACGAAAGAGGATAATGCCGTGCTCGAGCGCCATTTCGTTCGGTTTCAACAGGCCGCTAAGTCTGGTCAATTGATTCTTGCGGGGCGGACGTCAGAACCAGGCGACAAGACATTTGGCATTGGCATTTTTGAGGCGCCCGATGAAGACGCAGCGAGAAAGTTCATGCAGGAAGATCCGGCGGTGGCGGGCGGATTGATGACGGCGGAGCTCCACCCGTTTGCCGTCGCGCTTCAACGGAAGAATCCGTAGAGAGACTGGTAATCGACAGATCTGCTATTGATGCTGAGCCAGAATGCTCGCGAAGCGCCAGACTTCGTGAAAGGTATTGTAGAGCGGGGTAGGGGCGACGCGGATGACGTTGGGTTCGCGAAAGTCGCATTTTACACCGGCGGTTTCGAGCTCCTTTAACAATTCTTTCGGATGCTCATGGGCCAGGATCGACAATTGGCAACCGCGTTCATCGGGATTGCGCGGTGTAATAACCGTAAACTTTTTCGATCCAATTTCCGTTAACAGGGATTCCAGATAGCCGGTAACCCTGATCGACTTTGCGCGCAGCGGTTCCATTCCGCCTGCGTCATCGAAGATTGCGAGCGAGGCGCGCAATGGCGCCATCGCGAAAATCGGCGGATTACTGATTTGCCAGCCGTCGGCCGACGCAACTGGAATAAATTCGGGTTCCAGATGTAATCGGAACCGTGTGTTCGGATCGTTGCCGAACCAGCCGGCGAACCTCGGCAATTTCGTGTTGGTCGCGTGCCGTTCGTTCACGAACGCGCCTGCGACTGCGCCGGGACCTGCGTTTAGATATTTATACGAACACCAGACAGCAAAATCGACATTCCAATTGTGCAATTTCAACGGCGCGTTTCCCACGGCATGAGCAAGATCGAACCCAACGACGATGCCGGCCGTCTGTGCTGCAGCAGTGATGGTCTTGATATCGAACAATTGGCCGGTGAAAAAATTTACGCCGGGAAACATCACCACCGCGAGTTGATCGGCGTGCTTCTCGATCAGATCGACAATGTCTTCCGTTTGGATTGTGAACTCGCCCTTGCGCGGCCGTGCGAGAATAAGAGCATCGTTAGGATTGAGCCCATGATGCGCGATTTGCGTTTTGACTGCATAGGTGTCGGAAGGAAACGCTGGCTCCTCCATCAAGATTTTGAAACGCGATTTGGTCGGCCGATAAAACGTGGCCATCATTAGATGGAGGTTCACCGTGAGGCTGTTCATGCAGATTACCTCCAGTGGTTTCGCGCCAACAAGCCGCGCGGTCGGTTCGCGCAATGCCTCGTGATAGGTGTACCATGGCGTTCCCGTTCCGTGGTGTGCATCGACACCAAGCTTTGCCCAGTTGTCTAATTCCTCGTCGACGATTTCTCTCGCCGATTTTGGCATCAGGCCTAACGAATTGCCGGCAAAATAGATCAGTGGCTGGCCATCTTTGCCAACCGGGAGATGAAATTTGTCGCGGAACGCGCGCAGCGGATCCTCGGAATCGAGTTTAACTGCGAAATCTTCGTCAGCGGAGAAATGCATTAACCGCAGATTACGCAGATTTCACAGATTCAAAGGAAAGAAATCAAGAGTAATACAGCGTGCTACGTCGCTCGGAATCGGTTGAATTCGCCTTATCCGTGGTTCGCTTCGAGCGGCGGCTGCATAAACTCAATGGTCGTGCCATCCGGATCGCGAACGTAAACGACGCGTTTGCCGGTATTCGGACCCGACTGAAGAGTTTGCGGTTTACCGGCAGCTTTCCAACCAGACGCGTTGATCGCGGTCAAAATCGCGTCGAGATCATCGACGATGAGCGCGACGTGCACGAAGCCAACATCGCACGGCCGCAGATCGACATTCCACTTACGCTCGAGCGGCGCGAGATACTCGAGCAGTTCGATCTTGTGACCGTCCGGTGCTTTGACGACTGCAAGCTTGATCTCAGCCCCTTCGACTCCAGTGATTTCACTGGCCATTTCGCCAGTTTGATGTGCGGTATGTGAAAGCTCGAAGCCGAGAACGTCGCGCCAGAATGCGAGCGATCGCTCAAGATTCGAGACCGTGATGCCTGTGTGGTCGGCGGCAAGAATGCGAGATGGAAGCCTCTTAGTCGCGCTCATGCTCGTAATCGTAATCGAAAGCCAAGGTCGAATTGTAAACGCTTAACGTCCAGCACCGAACAGCGTGTCATGCCGAGTCGCGGAGACGACGAGGGATCTCACATTCACGCTGTAGATCACACTATCTAGCTCGCGTGCTTTCAAGCAAGGAAGAGAGGTCCTTCACCGTGTTTTGCGGTTCAGGATGACAAACTAGATGAGTGCGGCGATGACTTTAAGTTCAATAGCAATCGGCGTCGGCAACGCGCCGACTTCAATTGTCGTACGCGTGGGATTTGGTTTGCCCTCACCGGAAAAATATTGTGCGTAAAGTTTGTTGTAGGTCGGGAAATCCTTTTTCATGTTCGTCAGGAACACGGCGACATCGACAATGTCGTTCCAGTTCGCGCCCGCGTCTTCGAGCACGAGCCGCACATTTTCAAACACCGCGCGGCATTGTTTCTCGATATCGTAGCTGACGATGTTGCCGGCCGAATCGAACGTGACGCCGGGAATTTCTTTACTGCCGCGCACCCGAGGCCCGATTCCGGAAAGGAACAAAAGGTTGCCAACTCGTTTGGCGTGCGGAAATGCACCGACGGGTTCAGGTGCGCGCGAACTTTGGAATGATTTGCTCATTTATCGATGATTGGATTCGGTTCGAGGTTCGAGTTTAAGCTTCAGAATCCGATTTGTTGGCGATTTCAGATTGTAAGCTTTTCACCGGCGGCAGGAGATCTTTGAAGGTCACTCCATAAATATCCCACACGGTCAGGAATAGTCCGCACACGATTGGTCCGACAATGAACCCGATTGGCCCAAAAAGAAATAGCCCGCCGAGTGTGCCGACTAGAATTAGAAGATCCGGCATCCTGGCATCTTTCCCGACGAGGATCGGACGCAGAATGTTATCAATCGTTCCCACCACCGCGGCGCACCAGGCGAACAAGAGCAGTCCCGCTAGAAGCTGGCCGGTCACAATCAAATAGATCACGGCCGGCACCCAGATGAGGGCCGCGCCAATTCCCGGTACAATCGAAAGGATTGCCATGATCGTGCCCCAGAACGCTGCGCCATCGATGCCCGCTATCCAGAACGCGACACCGGCGAGAGCGCCCTGGATGATACCGATAACGAGTGTTCCCTTGACGGTTGCGCGCGTGATCGAGGTAAATCGCTGCAGCATGAGCGCCTCGTCCTCGTCACTCAGTGGCATATAATAGAAAATTTTCTCCAGAATTTTCTCGCCGTCTTTGAGAAAGAAAAACATCGCATAGACCATGACGAACAGATTTAAAAGAAAAACAGCCGTGGTGGCCGTCATTCGCGATGCCACCGTGACCAGAAAGCCTCCGATCGATTTAGCCGCCGCACCCACGCTCTCGACCAGTTGTTCCTGGCTTGGCACATGATCGGCCAGCGCCGGAAACCTTTGCACGAGCCAATCGTGTGCGTTGAAAGTGCTGGCAGCGCCGAAGTGTTGTTGCACCCAGGGAATCGCTTGATTACTCACGGCCAGCGCCTGTTGCACGACCACTCCAAGAAATGCGCTCAGTGGCCCAGCTACAATGATGAAAAGAATCACGAGCGTGACGATCGCACCGACCGATCTCCGACCTCGGAGCAGCCGCGTAATCCACCGGTAAAGCGGGTGGCATAATCCAGCCAGCAGTGCGCCGAGCAGGAGAGGTTTCAGGAAAGGCCAGGTTACGGCCAGAAAAAGCGCGGAGACCGCGACCACCAAGATGACAACAAAGGCGTTGCGAAATTTTCTGCCGCGAATGTCCGCTGGCTCCATTGGCGGAGTATTACACTAGACGTCCAGAAATCGGAACACCATGCTGGCAGCGGCGCGCTAACGTTCTAAACGTCCACAATAACCTTTGAAAAGTTAGGCAGGAAAATGGGGTTTTGGGTTGCAGCTCAACTGTGATCATGCACGGGAATAGCCGGGGCAGAGGGCGAGCCGAACCTTTTCGCGGATCGCGCGCGAGCTTTCTGTGCTTCCACTTCGCGATCTCGCGGCGACGTATTCGTCACCAGGGAATCGAGCAGTTCCCGCGCGACCTGCGTCACGCCGTCTACCGCCCGGGTGAACGCATGTTCGTTCACTTTGGAAGGTCTGGTGAAGCCGCTCACTTTTCTAACAAACTGAAGAGAAGATGCGTGAATTTCTTCGTCCGTCGCGGGCGGTTTGAAGTTATGCAGAGTTTTGATGTTTCGACACATAGGTTTTTGTTGGAATCGTTCTCCGTCATCTTGATGCAATCTAAACCAGCTGCAAGCGATGAGCTCGTTTCATCCGCATTGAACTCATCATCGAATCTGTGCTCACAAGTCGAGGTAATGCGTGAATGAGCAGCGTGGCGGAACGCTGTTCCATCGCCCTACTTGCGATGCAAACATTCATTGGCCAGGTGAAGAAGCCGCCTTCGCCAACTCTACGGCGTGGCAGGCGCAGCGCTTCACAACACAATCTATTTCGCTATGCAAATGTTCTTGGCCTCCGTGAAGAAGTGTAACGCCTCGGTTCCGCCTTCGCGGCCGACGCCGCTTTGTTTCATGCCGCCAAAGGGGACTCGCAGGTCGCGCAGAAGCCAGCAATTCACCCAGACCGTTCCGGTGTTGATTCGCTCTGCGACACGATGGGCGCGAGCCAAGTTTTGTGTCCAAACACTTGAGGCCAGGCCGTAGTCGCAATCGTTCGCATGCGTGATCACTTCCTCTTCACTGTCGAACGGCGTAATCGTGACAACCGGACCGAAGATCTCTTCGCGATTTGTGCGGCATGAGACCGGCAAGCCAGTGACGACTGTGGGCTGGAAGAAATAACCGTCACGGCAACGTTCGTTGATCGATTCCGGCGCCTTACCCCCGAGCGCGACCTTCCCGCCTTCTTTCTGCGCAAGGTCGACATAGAACTTGATTTTATCGAGCTGGCTCTTGCTTGCGATCGCACCCTGGTCCGTTTTCTCATCGAGCGGATCACCCATTTTCAGTTGCGATGCCTTCTCGATGAAGCGCTGGACGAAATCTTTGTATGCGGAACGCTCGACAAACACACGCGACCCGCACAAGCAAATCTGTCCCTGGTTGGCGAACGAAGAACGTACGCTTCCTGAAATTGCAGCGTCGAGATCCGCATCGGCAAAGATGATGTTTGGGTTTTTCCCGCCGAGCTCCAGCGAAACTTTTTTGAACAACGGCGCGCAGGCCTCGGCTACTTTGCGACCGGTCACGGTGCCGCCGGTGAATGAGATGGTGTTGACCTTCGGATGCGCTGTGATTGCAAAACCGACATTTGGACCGGTGCCATGTACGACGTTAAGGACGCCGTTCGGCAAACCGGCTTCGCGCACGATCTCGCAATGCATGTAAGCCGTCATTGGCGTGAGCTCGCTCGGCTTGGCGATAGCGGTATTGCCGACGGCGATAGCCGGCGCGATTTTCCAGCTCAACAAATAAAGCGGCAGGTTCCACGGCGATATTAATCCGGCGACGCCACGCGGCTGTCGCAGCGTGTAGTTGAACGCTACATTGTCGGTAATATGCGCTTCGGATTCCGTGTGCAGGATCGCCGTTGCAAAAAAGCGGAAATTGCTCGCGGCGCGAGGAATATCCAGGGCGCGCGCTAGTGAAAGCGGCTTGCCCGTGTCGATCGATTCGGCGCGCGCGAGTTTTTCCAGATCGCGCTCAATCAGGTCGGCGATACGGAGCAGAAATTTCGATCGCTCTGCTGCGGATTCTTTCGACCAATCAACAAACGCCTTCTCTGCCGCCGCGACAGCGGCTTCGACGTCGCGCGCTTCGCTATCCGCGACTTGCGAATACGGTTTCCCAGTCGCCGGCTCGATATTGTCGAGGTACTTCCCGCCGATTGGGTCTACGAATTGACCGTCAATGAAGTTTTGGATCTGCGGTGATTCGGTGCGCACGCGAGAGTTTAAACGCTCAACCCGCCTTCGCCAACCAGCCTTCGCCCCGCAGTCGCGGGACCACAGCGAGTCGAGGCCACGGCGTCGCGGGCGCTCAACGTCGGATTGCAAGACACAGCTCCACAGATCAGACGGCTGCTGGGCGCGTCTCCAATTACATGTAAAGGGGAAAAGCCTCGCTCGGGTCGTGAAACGGTAACGTTCCTATTTTCTCCGCCGGTGACCGTTTTGAACTCCGCGGCGCTCGCGAGGTGAACCGTCACGCGCCTTGGCGCCGGGTAAGCATGGGCCAATGCTGAGCGGGAAAGTTGGCGTCTGTTTCTTTTGTTCAACGTAATCACAAAATGCCTTGAGGCATTCATTTGCGATCTTGGGCAAGGCGACGCCATAGAGTCGATCGATCCCTTCAATCTTGTCCTTTAATTCTCTCGGAATTCGAATCGTCAGGCGGGCATCCTTCTTGTTGTTGGCCAGTTTCCGGATTGTCTCCGTCTTCCTCATACTAACATCTACGGAAACGAAAGCCTGAAGTTGCGTCATTTTTTGCATAGAATGCAAAAATCTCCTAAGCATTCAGGCTAGTCGGGGTTGTCTCGACAATTCATTGCGGACAAAAAAATCTTAAGAAGTACAGTTGACAGCTTTGTCTGCATATGATGACATAGGCGTCAACGAACGCGCACTCGCGCTCAAACCAGAGAGGAGAAACATGGGTAACATTCGGACACTGTGCAGAAGCGCCATCTTTATTCTGACTTTGAGCGGCTTTTTCGGCCCGCGCTGCGGGGCTACGGTTTATCATTCCAATGGGACAGCGGAAAGTGTTCAGTTTTTTCACGATAACCAAGCGCAGAACGGCGACACGATCACGCTCCCTGCGGGAATTTTCGCATGGACAACTGGCGTGGTAATTTCCAAGGCGATCACCTTGCAGGGTGCAGGTGTAGGCAGCACGATACTGAGAGACAACGTTTCTAACGGTCAGATGATAAACATCACGGTTCCCGCTAACGGCCTTGTAAGGTTGACTGGGATAGAATTCCAAGACGGCGGACACGGCGGTCGCGGCCAATACGCCAACGATCCGGGGCTAGTGAACGCCAAGTGCTCAGACCAACGCAACGGCGCTCAGTTCCGGTTCGACCACAATAAATGGAACATGATGGACGGCAACATTGGGATAAACACTGTTCTTGGCGTTGCGGACAATAACACATTCCTTAATGGACAAGGGAACGGTTATGGTGCTTTCGGGTGCTTCACGATTTACGGAACCAACTACAACGGTCAGCCCAACGGCTACGATTACTCATGGCATGATCCGGCAAACTTCGGATCCGCCAACTTCTTTTTCATCGAAGACAACACGTTCACGAACAGCAACGGCACGTATCAAGGGTTCGTGACTGATGCGTATGCTGGCGCTCGATTCGTCATTCGCCACAATCACATGTCTCGATACAACGGTGCTAGCGATCATGGCACTGAAAGCGTAGGCCGGACTCGTGGCGGCAGGGCATACGAGTTCTACAACAACACCATTGACGGCAACGTAAATTACACCGTGTGCAGTTCGCGCTCCGGCACGATTCTTGTTCACGACAACACCTTTGTGAACTTTGGTGGCTGGAGTCCGCCTAAGGTAAATCTGTCTGGATTTCGTAACTTTTATTCATTCTCTGTCTGGGGCGGGGCAGATGGGACAAGCCCGTGGGACATAAACTCGCCTACGGTTTATTTCACTGGATCGGCGGCATCAGCAAGCAGCGGATTGACGGTAACGGTATCGGGTAGCCCAAGCTGGACTGTTAACCAATGGAAAGGCTACGTGATTCGCCGGACAAATTCAGGGACAAATCCTAATTTCTGCGAGATTCAAAGCAACACCGCTAACGCTATAACATATAGAGACGCGGGCGGATACGCCGCGAACCTAAGTTTCAACGCGGGTGACTCCATTGAAATCCGCAAAGTCATACAGCAAATGGACGTGTCTGGCAGGGGCCAAGGCTCAGTTCTACCTAATGTCCAGAACCTAAACCCGCCAGCAGGCTGGAACGATCAGGTAACAGACCCAAGCTACATCTGGAACAATAACGTAGCGCCAGCGGTCGTCTCAGACTGTGCGGCCATACGCTTGAACGAACATTATTTTGTCGGCACAGCCAAGCCCGGTTACACATCTTACGTCTATCCGCATCCGCTCGTGACCGACCCGCCGATGCCTAGTCCCACTCCAAGCGCGACGGTAACGCCATCGCCTACGGCTACAGCGACAGCCACGGCGACCGCGACTGTCACGGCTACAGCTACAGCTACGTCAACGCCACCATTAACTCCGACGCCAACTCCGACCTCGACGCCAATCGCGACTCCTACTCCTACGGCAACGCCAAGGCATACGCCTAAGCCGCATCCGTCTCATGGGCCGTATCAGGGATAGTACTCTCTACTCGCTCGTCTGCTTCTTTCTCTCTTTTGCTTCCTGTCTATAGGCGTTTCAAGCCGCCGTCTGTTCGAGATTGTGCCTCACGGACGGTGATTTTCTACTGCGGTTAGGACCGCGCTGGTTGGGTTATATCCCAGTAACCAACGTTTCCTGCCGTGATCGAAAACAGGGGTCCGAATATGAAAAAAGCCAGTGAAGGACGCGTAGTTGAGAAACGTGAAGGATTGACCGATCTCTGGGACGAAACCGTTTACAAGCACTGGATCAAGGAATCCGTTTAGGTTAGCATTTCCCTGAACGTCCAAAACACTAACTTGGCCAGGGTTTCCCCCTCCAATTTGGATGAAGAGAGTGCCACCTGCTGTCTGCGCGTAGTTGTCTCCGACCGTTAGCATCCCCGGCTCACCAAGCGCATCTCCGGGGCTGATCTTGCCCCTTGCATTGGTGACATTGCCATTGACAGTTCCACTGCCTGCGAGCGTGCCTCCCCAATTGACGAAAGTGTTGCTTAAAATCGAGCCGTCAACCTGCAACACGCCACGCTTGATGCTCGTGTCGCCAGTATACGTGTTGACTCCATCAAGTTCGAGCGTTCCAGAGCCAATCTTGGTCAGCGAGCCGCCCGCGCTTCCCCTTAAACTGCCATTCTGAATCACGAGCGGATTAGTCGAAATTGAGTCATAGACCTTTAAAACGCCACGGTCGAGGCGGGGTTCCCCGTCGTTAGAGCTAGCTTCCGTGAGGCCAAGAGTGGCCGTATCGATCTCTGTCATTGAGGCGCCGAAGCCGCCATCCTGAATCACTCCGAAAAAGCTTGTGCTAAGATTGTTGCTGCCCACGGCCAGATTGTTGGTTCCGAGAAACACATCTCCTTCACCCTCAACCGAGCCGATTGTCACGCCAGGGGAGTTGTGGCCACTTACGTCCAAGATGCCGTTGCCAAAAACTTCAACCCGCGCTGTGCCACCGGTCGAGTTCTCTTCAAAAAAAATTGCTCCACCTTCCCCGCCATTTGTTCCTCCATTGGCGCTCAACGTTGCAGCATCAGCGGTCGAGGCGTTGGTAAAGATCGTCTCACCACCCACAGCACCGCTGATGGTGGCACCATTGTTAATAAAGGTGCCATTTCCGGCACTCGGGGAGAAATTGAAGAATTCCAACCCGAATTCTGTAACGCCGCCTTCTGCACCGCTGGCAGGAGCAGCATTGTTAATAAAGATGCCATTAGCTGCGGTGGACGTGCCGAAGAAGAATGTGGCACCACCGCCGAAAGCGGCTACACCGCTGGCAGTGCCGCCATTGTTTGTAAAGCTACCGTTGCCGGCGGACGAACTGTCGTCAAAAACCGTATCGCCACCAAATCCCCCGCTGGCAGTTGCACCATTATTAGTAAAGATCCCATTACCCGCCGTTGAGGCGTCGAAGAAGATCGTTTGGCCACCTTCTGCGAACGGAGTGCCACCGGTATCGCCACCCTCATTGGTAAAGGCGCCATTGGCCGCGGTGGTGGTGTTGAAGAAGATCGTTGCAGATGTGCCGGTACCCGATCCGCTACGGTTAGTGAAACTCGCATTGGTAGCAGTTGAAGAGTCGTAGAATTCTGTACTACCACCCCGTGAGCCGAAGATTGACCCGTCGTTGGTAAAGATACAGCTTTCGGCGGTGGCACTGGTAGTGAAAAGGATGCGGCCAAAGTTGCCGGAGCCGTCAACGGCAGTTAAGAATTTCTGCGCGATCCCCGAATTGTTCGTGATGCCCACGCCACTAATGGTGAGTGCCAACTCCGTACTCGCGGTAACGGTATAGGGACTCGTGGCAGCTGAGGTGAATGTGATGCTATTTACCTCGGTATTGGCCGAGATGGAAACATCGGTTGTATTCGAAAAATCGAATGTAGCAATATCCCCCTGCCCATTGGGAACAGTATTTGGCGTCCAGTTGGTAGCTGTATTCCAGTCGCCCGACGTGGGATCAAGATTCCATTGGGCACTGTCCGCGTATGCAACGGCTGAAACGAGGAACATCAGAGAACAGCGAAGCGCCGCCGCGACAGGTATATTCATACTAATTTCCGGTCTTGCTATTGAAGCTAAACATTTACTAAGCAGCGGACGGCCTCTCACTCACCGGTCCGAAAGGCGGCTAGTCCGCAGACATAACGCTTCACGCAGAATTCTCCGGAAACTGAGGCCGAAAGTTCTCAGTATTTTGTCCGGACGACTGAAGTAGTGGGGGCAACACTGCTGCTTATTAAATTTACGTGTGCGGCGAGACCAAACAATCCGAAAGAAGAGCCTGGTCACAACGTATTGACCGTACCACAGTCGTTTTTGTTCTTTTACGGTCCCAGAGAACGACAAATAGAGGTTTCATGACGGCTCGGATGAATGCCGAGGAAAGACACCCTTTTGCAAGCCCGATGTGACCTCTACGAACATTGGCGGACAAGGGCAAACAACAGTGGCTTTGTTATGCCAAAATGTTATGCAATTTGGCAGCTTGCGCTTCTCACGAGGGAACCGGTGAGGGAGGGATTCGAACCCTCGGTAGCCTTTTGGGCTACGGCGCTTTAGCAAAGCGCTGCTTTCGACCACTCAGCCACCTCACCAAAAAGCAGAGCGAGAATATCGCAGGCAATTTTGGATTTCCAATTCGTAATTTGCATCTGTCGACACCGATTTCGTCGCGTGCTCGCGATTTCATTGCAGTTGCTAATCGCCGATTGCTAATTGAAATGATTGGGCATGATCAGCGAAGAAGAAGCGCGTCGGCGAGTGTTGCAGAGCGTCGGCTCGCTAAGGGAACGAACTGTTCCACTTTCCGAGGCCCTGGACTATTTTAGTGCACGTGAGGTCGTCGCGCAGTTGCCGCTGCCGATGTTCGATAATTCAACCATGGATGGCTACGCCGTCGTGGCGAGCTCATCCAAAAAAGGCACGCGATTACATGTGATCGGCGAGCAGCCGGCTGGGATCGATCGGGGGCTCCGGATTTCTCCTGGGGAAGCGGCTCGGATTTTTACAGGGGCGCCGATACCTGCCGGCGCGGACGCGGTTGTCATGCAGGAAGACACCACGCGCGAAGGGGACGAGATGGTGGTGAATGTGGATGTCGATCCCAGCGAATTCATTCGGCGGCGCGGTTGCGATTTAGCGGAAGGCCAGAAAATTCTCCGGCGCGGCGAAAGGATTCGTCCGACGACGATTGCTCTTCTAGCGTCCCAGGGTTTTGCTGATGTGACAGTCGGCGGCCAGGTAAACGCAGCAGTCGTTTCTACTGGCGACGAGGTCGTCGCGCCAGGAAGTAAGCTCGATCAGGGGCAAATCTACGACAGCAATTCGATATTGCTTCAGGCTCTGGTGCAACACTGCGGCGCATCTGTGAAATCAGCTGAACATTGCCCCGACCAACACGAGCGATTGATCCAAGCGATCCAGCGCGGAATCAAAAGTCATATCCTTGTTATTACCGGTGGCGTCTCAGTCGGCGAGCACGACTTGGTCCAGGCGGCGTTACGCACGCTCGGGGCCAAGATCGACATCTGGCGTGTGGCGATTAAACCAGGGAAACCATTTCTCTTCGGTCAAGCCGGTGGATGTGCTGTATTCGGTTTGCCAGGAAATCCTGTCTCAGCATTTGTAACTTTTCTGCAGTTTGTGCGTCCGGCGATTTTGAAGATGATGGGCGGGAACAACCTCGATCTGCCGAAAATATCGGCAAGATTGACCGTCGATCTCGCGAACGAAGGCGATCGCCCTCATTACATTCGCGGCAGAATCGAGAACGGAACGTTCGTGCCCATCGGGCGCCAGGAATCGCATGCGCTTTTCGGGTTGAGCCAATCGAATGCGCTGCTGCGCATTGCTGTCGGCGAGTCGCTAAGAGCAGGTGAAATTGTCGATATTCAAACCTGGGATTAACCAAAACTCCTGGTCGGAGCGGTTTGACAGGTCGTGCGCGCATTTTTAGCTTAATCGCCTTGAATACGGGAGCCTTGACCGCGTTTGCACGAACTCCGACCGATCAAATTCGTGCGGATGCGGAACGGCTTTCCCACTTTGTGCTGGAGATGCAGCGCTGTTTCTTGCTGCGTCTCTGTAAGGAACTCGCGCCTGGGAACGTCTCCTTTGTGCAGTTTTTTCTTCTGGCGTTCCTCGATCAAAAGGAAGTCCTCACCATGTCTGCGATTGCGAAGAAAATGGGGCACACCACGGCGGCAGCCAGCGGTTTGGTGGCGCGCCTTGAGAATCTTGGTTACGTGGTGCGTTCTGTTGCGCCAGATGATCGCCGCAAGGTGATGGTTTGCATTACGCCCAAGGGTTCGGCGCTGGTCCGGCGGATTCGCGAGGAAATGGTTGGCAATCTGATGAAGGTTTTGGAACACCTCACCCCCGATGAGCAAAAGGCGTGGTTGCAGATTTACACTAAAATTTATGATTACTGCCAATCGAAATGATTTTCATCTATTGGCCGGAGGTGTTATCACACCTCGGTAAAAAGCACGCAGTTTGAATCTGGGTGTCTACGTTTACGCGTCTAATCTCTCGGGATAAACCTTCTTTATGCGAAAATATTTTGTAATCTCCGGGTTCGCCGCGTCGATGATTGCCGCAAGCTGGGTGGCGCGCGCCGGCACAGGCGAAGGATCGACATCGACGGGCGGTGGCACATCTTCTTCAGGCAAGGTTCCCACGTTTACACTTGATCAAGCGATCCTGACGTCGCTCCAGCGCAATCCGACTCTCCTCAATGCCGAACAGGAGATCAAACGGACCAAAGGCGTGATCATTCAGGTCCGTGCGCAGGTGCTGCCACAGATCAATGTAAATGCGAATTTCGATTGGACTGATCCGAACCTCGTTAACGCTCGAACCGTAAGCACGACGGCTGGGATTCCGATCGGGACGACACCCACGGGGACGGGCACAACCGGTTCCCTCGTTGAAGCGCCGCAGTCGCAGGTCGGGGACGCTCGGACATTCGCCGGCGCCGCCGCCCCGACAGCGACGCCGGGGGTTAGAAACACCGAACTCAGCGACATATCATACAGCATCTCCGTTACCGGAACGCAGCTGATTTTTAATGGCACCTCTTACAATCAGATCAGGGGAACTTTCTTTCAGCGGGACAGCGCCTACTTCTCGTTCCGCAACATTCTGGACCAACTGCTCGCGACCGTGAAAACGCAGTTTTACCAGGTCGTGGTCAATCGAGAGCTTATCAAAGTGCAGGAACAATCCGTGCACTTGCTGGAGAGTCAGTTGAAAGACCAGCAAAACCGCTTCGAAGCGGGAACAGTTCCACGCTTCAACGTGTTGCAGGCTGAGGTGGCGCTCTACAATCAGATTCCGCTGCTGATTACCGCTCAGAACAACTATCGAATCTCGAAGATCACTCTGGCCAAGACACTGGGCCTCGATTTCCAGCCAGGGCGCGGTGAAAATCCGCCGCTCGACGTAATAGGTGAAATGCCATACAACCCTCGAACCATATCGCTGGTCAACGCGATCGAGATGGGAAAACAGCGGCGCCCTTTTCTTAAGCAGGCGCGGGCAAATGTTTTGAATCAACTCCAGCAAGTGCGGACGGCAGCGGGCCAGTACCTCCCAACTATCACCGCGACTGGCGGCGGCGAATGGGTCAGCTCGCCGGTCAACTCCAGTTGGCACGATATTTCCAAAGGTTGGGTCGCAGGGGTCCAGGGCAGCATGCCAATCTGGGACAGCGGCGCGATCGCTGGCCAGGTCGTCCAACAGCGTGCCCTGCTTTCGGAAGCCAAGATCACTTACGACGACGACGTTCGGCAGGTTGAGTTGGAAGTGCAGACCGCGTATTCAAATTTGCAGCAGAACCGCGAGTTGATTGTAAGTCAGGAGAAAAACGTGGAGCAAGCCGAGGAAGCGCTTCGTCTGGCCAAGGCGCGGCTGGACGCAGGCGCAGGAGTCCAATTGGATGTGCTCAACGCGCAGGTGCAGTTGCTGACTGCGCAATCGACCCGTTTGCAGGCGCTCTTCGGATACAACTCCTCGTTGGCTGAATTTGACCGCGCCACAGGCGCGCAGAGCTCCTACCAGGAGATGTTCGCCGACCTCGCGCCGCGCGCGACCAAAGCGAAGACCTATGATACCGGCAGTGGCGTGGACGCCGAAGGAAAAAGGAAAAAAGCTGACGACGACAGCACGGTGCGAACTTCGTCTGGAAGGTCCCGAACGTCACATTCCAAATAAGGATCAAATTCGAATTCCAAATCGGCCGTTCGCAACTTTTTGGGATTTGATGATTGGCCTGCCCTTCGGATTTTGGTGTGGCAATTTGGGATTTCGACCGCAATGACGCAGTTACCCTTCGAACAATTTCCCGTGCTGAGCGCCATCGCAATCTGTCGTCACGCTTTTACGCAAAGGATTCCCGGCATCGATGTTTCGCACGATAAGGCCGAAGTGTTAAAGCGGCTCGATGCCGCGCATCGTGAAATCCGCAACGCAATCGGCGTCGGCGATTGGCCGCTGTTCACTGCTCAACAAATTCACGGGAACAAGATCGCAGTAATCGATAGTTGTAGCCACGGCCCTGTGGGCCGTGAATTCCCCGGCTGCGACGGACTTATTACCAATCAACGTGGTGCCGTGCTGGGCGTTTACGTCGCCGACTGTTGCGCGGTTTACGTTGTCGATCCAAAAACGCCAGCGATTGGTCTGGTTCATTCCGGTCGCAAAGGCACCGAGCTCGGTGTCGTCCCTAACGCGATCAAGCAAATGGTTGATCGCTTCGGCTCCGATCCTGCGAACATGATCGTGCAACTCAGCCCATGCATTCGACCGCCGCACTACGAAGTGGATTTCGCGTCGGAAATTGTTAGCCAATGTCGCGTGCTTGATGTGAGTGAAATCCACGACTCCGGCGTGTGCACTGCCTGCGATCTGACTTGCTATTACTCCTATCGCGCCGAAAAAGGAAAAACCGGCCGCATGCTGGCTTTGCTGGGACTCGATCCAACAATCGAGAATTAGGCTAACAATTGTCCGTGACCTTTTACGAACGTTCGTCTACTTCTCGTTAGATCATGAAGTCCGTGAATTGGGCACTCCTCTCCGTGATTGCGATGGTTTCGTCGGCGCGCGCACAATCTGCGTCTCCGAGTGAGAGCCCGAAACTCACCCAAGACTTCACTTTCACGCTCGGAACCCACCGTGACCGCATGGTTCAGGACATCGTCGGCACGATGGAGAGCCATGACGAAATGCAGTACTCGCTTGAGCTCCACACGGCACACGAATCTGTTTTCACTCGCGCGATCGATGAGCTGCGTTTTATTCCATTCAAGTTGAGTAGCAGCGATATGAAATCAGATGACTCCCTGACTCCTAACTATCTCCGGCTTGATTACAATAAGCCTGTATCAGAAGCGCACTTGTTCGATAGCCCTAAATGATCTAACAAAGCGCTCGAGCCAACCGCTGGCCGTTGTACTGAGACGTTGAGGGTTGAGAGATGATAGTTGAAAGTAAAGCGAAGCTCGCCGCCGCCAGCGGTGGCTCAGCTCCGTCTCGTTAGATCGACATCTCTTCGTTGGCCCCGCGTTTAATCGGACAAACCCCGCGCTTCTTTGCGTTCGCGACGAAGTCCAGAAATTCGCGCGCTGGTGCACTGACTTTCATCGTCGCCGCTTTTTCCATCGCTTGCGAAATATTTAGTCCGCTCAGATACACAAGCTTGAATGCTGCTTTGATTCCTTCTCGATCTTTTGCGCTGAAACCGGCGCGGCGCAGCCCAATCGCATTTACTCCAAAGACAAAATTGCGCTCTGCCGCGATGACAAACGGTGGCAGATCCTTCCCGAAAGCCGAACTGCCCTGCACCATCACCAGTCGTCCAATGTGCATGAACTGGTGAAACGTTGAGCCGCCGCCAAGAAACGCGCCGTCATCCACAAGCACATAGCCAGCCAACAAACAATTGTTCGCGATGACGACATTGTTTCCGATCTCGCAATTGTGTCCGATGTGGGCGCCAGCCATCAGAAAATTCTTGTCACCGATTTTTGTGGCGCTGTCCTCGGCAGTGCCGCGATGAATGGTGCAGTATTCGCGGATGATGTTGTGGTTTCCGATCTCGACGTTCGTTTTTCGTTGGGGCGAAAATGAGACATCTTGCGGCGGCGCGCCGACAACCGCGCCATGGCCGATAAGATTGCCAGAGCCGATCGTGACTTCCCCTTCAATGACGACATGTGATTGCACGATCGTTTTTTCACCGATCGTCACCTGCGGTCCAACGATTGAAAATGGTCCGATCGCCACATCGACGCCGACTCGCGCAGCCGGATCAACGATCGCGGTGGGGTGAATCTTCGCCGTGCGCATTTGATTTCGAATTTCGATATTCGGATTTCCGTTCTACAGCACGCCTGCTTCCTTGAAACTGAAATAACCGGGATTCCCTTCAGATGGCGCGCCGATGATGATGTGATCGAGCAGCTTGATTTGCAATAATTCGGCGGCCTCCGCCAAACGTCTCGTGAGGCTGTGGTCTGTCTGACTCGGCGACGCATCCCCCGAGGGATGATTGTGCACGACAATCACCGCATAAGCTGAATAAGTAATGGCTGGTCGAAAGATTTCACGCGGATGAGCAATACTCTCATTCATGCTTCCCACCGACACCGACTCGACGCGCATCAAACGGTAACGCGTGTCGAGCAAAACAACGCGGAGCGACTCAGTTCGCAGCATGCGCATTTCACGTCCCAGCAATTCATGAATCAATTCCGGCGAATCAAGCTTTTGTTGGAACAAAGGTTCCTGCGCGAAACGTTTTCCCAGATTAAACGCCGCTACCAATTCCAATGCCTTGGCCGGACCAATTCCCTTGATTGCCCTAAGCTCGTTAACCGAACAGCGGCTCAATTCCGCGAAGGACTTGTATTTGTTCAAAAGTTCGCGAGCGACCTCTATCACGTTCATTCCACGCCGCCCGGTGCGCAGCAGAATTGCGATCAATTCCGGATTGGTCAGCGCATCGGGACCTCGTGCGAGTAATTTTTCCCGCGGCCGCTCATCCTGCGGCATCTCGCGGATTTTCATCTGCGACATATCAGAATCTGAAGGGCGAAGCTTCCGCGACGCCGAGCCCGACTCTCGCCCGCCTTCGCTCGGCTACGTCGTGGCAAGCAGGAGCGCGACCCTCCATCAAGGCATCAGACGCGAAGTTGATCAAACATCTCACAGAGCGCGTCACCGAGGAAGCACAGGGCCTCGCCGTACGGATTGGACCCCATTCCATCCAGCCCGCCTTGCGCCTCTCGAATCAAATCGCTGCCGGCTACAATTGATTCATTTAGCGCGCCGTTAGTCGCGCCATTCTTCAAGAGTTCAATCATTTCCTCGACTCGTTCTTCGAGAACAAGCTGGCAACAGCGCTCCCGTTCAAACTCCGTTGCCGAGCGCAGGAAGATCAGGACCGGCAGCGTGAACTTGCCTTTGCGAAGGTCGGTCCCGAGCGTCTTGCCGGTTGCTCCTTCGTTCCCGGCAAGATCAACACAATCGTCATAAATCTGATAAGCCGTTCCAATTTGAAATCCGAAATTCTTGAATCGTTCGATCACACCGGGGTCCGCCCCGCTGATTACGGCAGCCAGCTCCGCCGCTACCGAAAACAGGGAACCCGTCTTCATTTCCACGATTCGCAAGTAATCCTGAACGCCCAGGTTGAGATCGAATTTGCGCTGCGTCTGGATCATTTCGCCGGAGCAAACCGTTGCAGCCGTGCGCGCAATCGCACGCCCA
>Ga0193735_1000067_pt1 | contig 32921 bp, 30 predicted proteins | sample U1m2metaG_FD_145080 | JGI IMG/M metagenome (GOLD analysis project Ga0193735, IMG submission 145080) | Soil microbial communities from a riparian zone of the East river system, Colorado, United States - U1m2 | ecosystem: Environmental > Terrestrial > Soil > Riparian zone | place: USA: East River... | reverse complement strand
TTGGCAATTCTTTTCCCGCCTGCTTGTACTCCGCGATCTTCGCCGGCTCGACCGCCCCAATGTGAAAATCAACCGCGGGAATGGAATGGTCCGGCAAGCTGTATTCGGAAAAATCTTCGCCGCCCATCGTTGGATCGACAAGCACCACGTTTTCGTTGCCCAATGAGTTTTTCCAAACAGCGACTAACCGCTTCGTCAGCTCGGGATTATTGTAGGTTGCCGGGCAAAATTGATCTTTGGATACGCTGACAATCGGCGCGCGATCGGGCGGGACTCCACCCGCGGCGGCGATTCCTTTAGCAATCCTCTCGATCGCGGCCAACACGCGTTCGCGCGTCTCAGGTTTGTAGGTGCGCACGGTCAACTGCATTTTCACTTCGTCCGGAATGATGTTGTGCTTTGTCCCGCCGTGGATCGAACCCACCGTGACAACGATTGGATCGAGCGGATTATTTTCGCGGCTTGCGATGGTTTGCCAGTCGTTGATCATTTCCGCCGCAAGTACGATCGGATCCTTCGTCTTGTGGGGATACGCGCCGTGTCCGCCCACGCCTCGGACGGTGACATCGACTGAATCGACATTCGCGTACGTGTAACCTTCGGTTACGCCAATACGGCCGGTTTCCAAATCGGCCTTGTCGTGAAAACCGAGCGCGAAGTTCGGTTTACCGAATTTTTCGTAAAGGCTGTCTTTGAGCAACGCGCGCGCGCCATTGCCAGTCTCTTCCGCGGGTTGCGCCACGAACAAGATCGTGCCGTGCCATTGATCCTTTAGCTTCGCTAGAGCGCGCACCGTTCCAATGAAGGCGGCCATGTGTGCGTCGTGCCCACAGGCGTGCATCACATGAACATCCTTACCCTCATCGTTTTTCGCGACGGCCTTGCTGGCGTACGGCAAACCGGTTTCTTCTTCCACGGGCAACGCATCCATGTCCGTGCGCACAAGCACAGTAGGCCCGTCACCATTCTTCATCACGCCTACGACGCCGTAACCTTTGAGTTTGGAGTTCTCATATTTGCCGAGATGTTCAGTGACCTGGCAGCCCGCCGCGCGCAATTCCTTTGCGATAAGAGACGCAGTGCGTTCCTCGTGCCCGGATAATTCCGGGTGAGTGTGAATGTCTTTGTAAATGGTGAGCAATGAGGGCAGCTCGGCATCAGCGAGCGATTGCGGTGTCTGCTGCGCGAGTGCAAGCGCTGGCAGGATCGTCCACAAGAAGATCGGCAACGAACGGAGTTTCATTCCTGACCTATATCCACAGATTTGGCAGATTTCCGCACATTATTTTTGTCATCCCGAGCGGAGCGAAGCGTAGTCGAGGGAGCCGTGGCAGGGCATTGGGTAACGCAGCGGGACTCCTCGACTTCGCTTGGAATGACAGCACGTTAGTGGAAATGGAATTCGAGAAGAACACGCTGCTCTTCGGCGCGGATCCAATGCCACGCATTGTCGCCATTGAACTCGGCGAGACTGGAACTGTTAAGGTTTATCGCCGGGAAGCGGACGGATCGACTGTTGCCGATGTTGAGCCTTTCCACCCATTTGTCTGGTGCGACTCGGATGTTGTCGATCTTGGCATCGAATCCGAAAAGCTTCAGAGCAATCTCAAGTACGGCTGGCTGGTCACGGTCGATGGCTGGAAAGAACTCATCGCCTTGCGCAACGGACTCAAAAACGCGGGGCGCGATTTCTTCGCCTTGACCGATTCGGTGCAGCATTACCTGACCGCGACGAGTCGGACGTTGTTCAAAGATCTGCCGTTTGAAGAACTGAAACGATTGCAGATCGAGGTGCTCTCATTCGAAGACACTGTAGCCGGGGACGGAGCTGTAGCCGGCGTCGGTGACGCCGGTGCCGCTGTGAGCGACCCCGGTTACAACAAAGATCACATCATGGGCATCGCGCTCTCAGATAGCACCGGTTGGGAAGAACTGCTGATTGTCGATCCAAAAAATGTCGAAGAATCGGAGCACGCCGCGCTAAAGCGTCTGACCGCAATCATCAAGGAGCGGGATCCGGATGTCATCGAAGGCCACGACTTGTTCCGTTTCGATCTTCCGTATCTGGTCTCACGGGCGAAGAAGACAAAGACGAAACTCGACTGGGGGCGCAGCGACGGATTTCTACGCTCGCGACCGTCGCGACTCCAAATCGCGGAAAAAACAATCGATTATCCAAAGTTCACGGTCGGTGGCCGCCACTTCGTCGATACTTTTTTACTGGCGCAATTTTATGATGTCGGCATGCGTTCTCTTGCCGGTTTCGAGCGGACCGATGTCGCCCGGCATTTTGATCTTTGCGGCAGTGACGAAATCTCCGCGCTTACGGGCAGGGAATTGCAGCGTGCGTATCTGGAGAATTCGGAAGCATTTCGACGGCGCGCATTGTGCGGTGTCCGCGAGACGCGGGCTTTATCGGAACTGTTAAGCGCGAGTTACTTCATCCAGGCCCAGATTTTTCCCTACAACTATCAGGATGTGATCGTCCGCGGCAATGCCACGCGGATCAATGCGCTGTTTCTGCGTGAATATTTCCGGCAACGCCATTCCATTCCCGAGTTGCCGATGGTGCGTGCGTTCGAAGGCGGTTACACCGACATCTTTTTTACCGGAGTTGCGCACAACGTCTGGCATTGCGATGTCGCTTCGCTCTATCCCTCGATCATGTTGAAATTCGACTGTTTTCCGGTGACCGATCAGTTGCAAATCTTCCGCCATTTGCTCACTGATCTGCGCACGTTCCGGTTGGAAGCGAAGGCAGAAATGCGCGCGGAGAAAGATCCCGCGAAGCAACATCACCTCCAGGCGTTGCAGAACACGTTCAAGATTCTGCTGAACAGCTTCTATGGGTATCTCGGCTTTGCGCAGGGGCATTTCGCCGATTTCGACGCCGCGGCACGCGTCACCCAGATCGGACGCGATTTGCTCAAGAAGATGATCCACTGGTTAGGCGCGCACGGCGCGAAGGTCATCGAAGTCGATACCGACGGAATCTATTTCGTTCCGCCTTCGTCTGTGGAGGCAGGCGTGTCGCCTGCAAAAAAAGGTAAAGCAGCCGGCACGGCTGCCGCTACAGAGACTGAGATAGATGAATTACGCGATGGTTTGGCGAAGGAATTGCCCGAGGGAATTGAAATCGAATTCGACGAACAATTCCATGCCATGTTCAGCTACAAGGCGAAGAATTACGCACTCCTTACCAAAGATGGTGAGGTGGTCATCAAGGGCGGCGCCCTTAAATCGCGCGGACTCGAAAAATTCCAGCGCGTGTTCCTGGAGGAAATGATCAAGCTCATCATGGAAGGAAAACCAGAAGCGATCACTGATCTTCGCAATCAGTTCGAGAAAGAAATACGGAACCGCGAATGGAAGATCGATATGTTAATGAAGACCGATACGCTGCAGGATTCGCTCGATAAATATCGGGCAAAGATTGCCGGCTCCGCGCGCAACCGCGCCGCCGCGTACGAGCTTGCCCTGGCCAGTGGTCGCAATTACAAACCTGGCGATCAGGTCAGCTATTACATCAAGGCCACGCCCAAAAAAGTTGCCGCCTACGAAGCCGCAAAGCTGGCTTCCGAGTTCGATCCACAAAACCGCGACGAAAACGTCGATTACTACGCCGCAAAGCTCGATGACCTAGTGAAGAAGTTCCGTGGCTTGACGGATGTGGCTTCAGCTCCGAAGCAGGAGAGCCTGGCGCTATAATGCTCGCCCGCGAATCAGCTGTGGGTGATACGGAGAACAGCCCAAGCTGCTCTGTTAACACTTGCGGCGACGCAATGGCAGGGCAGAAGTAACAATCATGAAAACGCTCTTTCGTTGTTCGATTATTCTCGTTTTCGTCGCAATCGTGACGCCACTCTCTCGACTCTACGGAGCGGAAGATATTCCCGACGCGATCAAGTCGGAAATTACCAAACGCCATGATGAGGCGGTGAAACGGTTGCAGGATTGGATTGGCCAGGTGTCGATCGCGGCGGAGAATCGCGGATATCCGGAGGGCGCGGAGTACATGGCGAAGCTCGCGCGCGACGCGGGATTTCAGCAGGCGACGGTGATTAACACCGATGGGAAGCCGGGGGTGTTCGCGACGTTGGATGCGGGCGCGCCAAAAACGGTCGGGCTCTATTTCATGTACGACGTGAAACAGTTCGATCCGGCGGAATGGACGTCGCCGCCGACTGAAGCGCGAATCGTGGACAAACCGTCACTGGGTAAGGTGATGATTGGACGTGGCGCAGTGAATCAGAAAGGACCGGAAGCAGCGTTCCTCGCGGCGCTGCATGCGATCCGCGGCGCAGGGAAGAAGATGCCGGTAAATCTGGTGTTGGTGGCCGAAGGCGAAGAGGAGATCGGCTCCCCGCACATTCCACAACTCGTTAGGCGACCCGAAGTGCTTGCCGCGTTGAAGAAATGTGACGGGGTATTCATGCCGTCGGCGATGCAGGATTTGGATGGAATCGTGACAGTGAACCTCGGATCGAAAGGCGTGATCGAATTGGAATTGGTGTCGAGCGGCGAGAAATGGGGACGCGGTCCGGCCAAGGACATTCACTCCTCCCTAAAGGCGATGGTGGACAGTCCGGCGTGGCATTTGGTCAAAGCGCTCAACAGGCTTGTCTCGGAAGATGGCAATGAGATTGCAATCTTCAAATATCCGAAACCGCGTCCTCTCAGTCCCGAAGAGAAAGCGATGATTGAAAAAGTGTCGAAGGTGCGGAGCGAAGCACAGGCGAAGAAGTTATTTAGCGTCCAGCATTGGATCGACGATCTGCCGTGGGAGCAGGCGAACGAACGGCTCGAATCGGAGCCGACAGTAAACATTGAAGGACTCGTGGGCGGGTACACCGGGCCTGGTGGCAAAACAATCTTGCCGCATCGTGCTGTTGCGAAGATCGACATGCGTCTGGTGCCTGATATGAAGGCCGCCGACGCCCTCGCGGCGTTAAAGGCTTATCTGGCAATGCATGGTTTCGGCGACATCGAGGTAAATATGACCGGTGGATATGATCCGACGAGTACGTCGGCTGATTCCTCTCTCATCAAGGCGCAGGTTGCGACTTACAAAAACTTCGGAATCGATGCGCTACTCTGGCCGCGCAACGCTGGTTCGTATCCAGGATATGTTTTCACCGGCGAACCGCTCAAGCTTGCCGCCGGGCATTTCGGGCTTGGTCACGGCAGCGGCGCGCACGCGCCGGACGAATATTATATCATCGAATCAACGAACCCGAAGATCCAGGGATTCGACGGCGCGGTGATGTCGTTCGTCGACTATCTCTACGTGTTGGCGAAGTGACCAATTATCGGGTATTTGTTACGCGAACGGCCGGAATTGCGTGCTGCCCGCGCGGAGGATAGACGAGCATCTTCTTCACTGAACCGTCGCTCTCGAACTGAAATGCGACATGCATCGGGAGCTCGGCCACGAAGAAGTCTTGTCGATTTTCCGCATGCAACCTGAATTTTGGCAGGCCCCATTCGGCGGGAGAACGGATGGTGAGAGAATCGCCTTCGCGACCGATCTCAAAAATTCCTTCCTCCGCCGCTTCGTAACTGGCGACGTAAACGTGGAGCGTTGCCGGATCGAGCGTCACCTCCGTTCGCTTCGTTGCAATGGGTTTGTCGAGTGGAAAGTTCGGCTGCAACAAATGACGCGCGATATCGCCGACATTTGCGACCTGATTCGACAACACGACGACGCCGGCGCGCCGAACCGGATCCCACGCGATCGAGCTCGCGTAACCGAATGTGCCACCGTCGTGCACGATGAGTTCGTCGTTCTGGTTGTGAATAATCGTCCATCCAAGCGCCTGCTCGGATCCTTTGCTCGACAGTGGGCGGCGCGTGGTCCAGGTGAGATGCGTCGCAGCGCTTAACGACGACCGTTCATAATCCATCGCGACGGCGAGCAGCTTCAATAGATCGTTTGTCGTCGAATAGAGACCGCCGGCGGCGGGCATGAGCGAATAAATCGGCAATGTCGAGATCGGCGGCGATGGCTGGAGAACGGCGTTGTGGCCGGCCGCGAAGTTCGTTTTCATTTTCGACGAAAGCTCAAAGTCTGTGTTCGTTAGGCCTAAAGGAGCGATGACGCGTCTCCGCAGCAGCGTTTCGTAATCAACCCCGGTGCGATCGACGAGCGCCTCGCCCAAAAGCCAATAACCGATGTTTGAGTATTCCCATTTTTTTCCGATTTCGCCGCGTAATTCACAGCTCGCCATGAAACGGCGAAGATCAGCGACCGAGTATTTGGCGGTTACGGATTCGTTCGGAAGCGCAGACTCGTCAGGCATAAAGGGCAAACCCGAGGTGTGGGTTGCCAGGTCCAATAGCGAAATTGTTTTTCCGTTTCGCTCCGGAATCTTGAATTCAGTCGGCAAATATTTTACCACCGGATCGTTCAACGCTACTTCGTGTTGCTCTGCCATCTCGGCAAGCAGCAGCGCGGTGAATGTTTTCGTCACCGAGCCAATCTCAAAGACAGTATCGCCATCGGGAGAACGCGGGTCGTCGGAACTACATCGACCTGCTGAAATGATCTGCCGACCACGCGGTGATATTACACCGATGACGATCCCGACGTCGCTCTGCTTGCCGCCTAGCGCCTTGATTCGCTCCACGAGCAAATTGCGAATCTCGCTTTCGTCAGGCAGATCGCTCGTATGGGGACCTTGCCCAGCGTGAATCGCGGCAGCGCTAATGATCAATGAAACGCAAACCCCTATTTTCGGCGGCATCAATGTTGTGATGCGCCGCAACGAATTTTGGATTCGAAAAAGTAACGCCAGCTCGCCGGCAGCCGATGGCGGTTACAGCAACTTAGCTTCGAGATTGATCTGGGTCCCGGAAAGCGCCACGGAGACCGGACAGGTCTTTTTAGTTAGCTCGGCTTGTTCTTTGAATTTTGGTTCATCGATGCCTGGGACTTCCGCTTCAGTCTTCAAGTCGATCGTGGTGATTTTCGGTCCACCGCCAACCATCTCGAGTCGCACCGTCGCGGTGGTGCTAACTCGTTTCGCGGGATGACCGGCTTTCTCCAAGTTTGCCGAAAGAGCCATCGTGTAACAACCGGCCTCAGCCGCGCCGATGAGTTCCTCAGGGTTTGTCCCTTTTCCTTCCTCGAAACGCGATGAAAACGAGTAGGGGCCTTCGAATGCGCCGCTCCCGAGTTTCATTTTTCCCTTACCTTGTTTCAGTGTGCCTTCCCAAACAGCCGATCCAGTTCGTGTTGCCATTGTTTTGCCTCCTTGATTTGTTGCTGATTACGATTCTGCCGGATACAAGCAAGCGCAATTTCTTTTCAGCCTAACGAACTCACGCCGGTTTCGCAGCTACGACACCTTCAGCCGGACCAGCTTCTGAACGGTGTTGAGCATCCGCCAAGGTGCGTTGTTTGCGAGCCAGCCAAACGCTCAACACGCACCATGCAGCAATGATTGGCACAGCAATGAAACTGATCGCGTTCAAGCTCAGGCCCACGGCGTGGAGCGCTTTATACGACCAGGCGCCGACTATATCGCCGAGACGATAACCGAATGTGTCGATCACGCTTTTCGCTTTGTATTTGTCTTCGCGCCGCAAAACGGTAAACAAAATCTCGCGCGCGGGACGAAGCAGCGCGAAGCCGGTTGAACGCCGCACCACCTGAAAAATCGCGAGTACAACCAGAATTGGCGCATAACCGATCGCGAGAAAACCGAGCCCGCTTAGCGCCGGCATGAGCACGAGGGTAAAGCCCACGCCGAACCATTTTAGCAGACGACTCGTTAAGCAAAGTTGAATCAATACAGTGAGCGTGTTGACCGAGAAATCCATTTTACCGAAGAATGCAGTGCGGGCCGACTTATCCGCCAACTCATGCCCCGTGAGGTCCGCCTGTTGAAAATAAGCCCATGTATTTGTCAGCGTGTAAATGAAGATGAAAAGGACGAGCGCGAGCAAGTAGGGCGAACGCACGATATGTGTGATGCTGTCCCAAATATTTCCGCCGATTGGTTTTTCGGCTGTCGCAGCTTCGGTGTGCTCCCGAAATTCCGTCGGGAAAAAACGGATGCATTGCGCCGCGATTTCGAACATCGCCGCTGACATCAGGCAGAAAATGCCGGTGCTGAATCGATCGACCAGAAACGTCGGGACCAGCGGACCGAGAATCGCGCCCAACGAACCGCCCACCGCGATGAAACCAAAGAGGCGTTTGCCTTGTTCGGCGGTAAATAGGTCGGTCATGAAGGCCCAAAAAAGCGTGGTCGCGAAAAGATTGAAGACGCTAACCCAGACGAAAAACGAGCGCGCCAGTAACCATTGCCAGTTCGCCGGCACGAAGCGCATGAGAACGAAAAAGATGAAAAGATTAGCGATCGCAAACCGGTACGCGAGCGGCAGAAATTTGCGGCGCGACATACGTGATACGATGGCGGCGAAGAGCGCGTTCGCGATGAGCATGCCGATGAGCGTGGCCGTGTACATCCAGGGCAAATTTTCCACGCCGCTGGTCGCACCGATTTCTTCGCGAATCGGCCGCAAAATGTAGTAACCGGCAAGGACGACGAAGTTGAAAACGAAGGCAAGCCAAAGCGCGCGGAGCTCGTCCGGCTTAGCATCCACGATTTTCCTGAAGAGTTTTTTCATCAGTCCATGATGGTAGGGCGCGACCGCCGGGCGCGCCGGATGGCTCTATCCGTCCCTACCGTTTGCTTCTCTTCCAAGCAGCAAGCACTTCCGCTTCGCGTTCGGGTGTCAGACCGGCCCGCAATTTCGATTGTCGTTCTTGCGGCAATGATTTGAACCACGAGAGCGTGTCACGCGCTGTTTCGGCAAGCGGGCGAAACGTCAAGCCTTTCGCGAGGGCGCGATCGATCTTCGTTCGCGCAAGTCCGAGCTCGTCACCGGCCCAGACGGGCATGTCCGACCACGCTTCAACCTTTTGCTGTTGGAGAAACTCAGCGGGTAACCAGGTGAATGTGGCGCTCGAATGGAGCGCATCTTTGATTTCGGGGAACATCTGACCGATTTCGAGCGGCTTGGCGGGACCGGTTGCGTTGTAAATTCCAGTCTCGCGATTTTCCGCCATGCGGATTGTCCATTCGGCCAGGTCTCGTGCATCGATGAATTGCACCGGATCGCTTGGTTTGCCCGGGGCCAACACTTCGCCACCTCGATCGATGCGCACCGGCCAATACGTGAAGCGATCGGTCTCGTCCCGCGGTCCGACTATGAGGCCCGGGCGGATGATTAACGTTTTTCCGGGAAACCATTTCTCGGCTTCCTTTTCCGACAACGCTTTGAGCGGGCCGTAAGTTTTGTAACCTGATGCCTTCACTGCTTCGATCGTCTCTTTGTACGGGTCGAGGCCGTCGTATTTTGCAAGCGGCGCCGTTTCATCCACGCCCTGGCCCGTGTCGGCGTAAACCGAGATTGTCGAGATAAACACGTAACGCTCGACATGGCCTTTCAGAATTTGTGCTGCATCACGGACCCAGCCTGGAAGCGTGGTGGGATTATCGATCGCCACATCCCACTGCCGATTTTTCAACGCGTCGAGCTGACCGTTGCGATCACCGATCAATTGCTCGACTTCTTTTGGTAACTCTCCAGGATGCGTTTTGCCGCGGTTAAAAGTGGTAACCTTATGGCCGCGGCTCAGAGCGTATCGAACCTGATATGGCCCGGTGAACCCGGTGCCGCCAAGAATGAGAATGCGCAGAGGCTTCACGGATTTCCCTGCGAGAGCCGTTGTCGACCCTGTGCTTACTGCAAAAGCAGTTCCGGCGGCGATTTTGATAAAACAGCGGCGTTTCATAGGTTTCTCATGTCGAGCGGAGTCGAGACGTCTCTAATTATTCATAAGGCAACAGCGAGAGATTCCTCCACTTCGGTCGGAAAAACAAAAGGATATGACAAGACGCGAAGCTGCACGGCTGATTGGCGCAACGGCGGGTGGCTTGCTTTTGCCGATTGAGCCCGCCCACGCGCAGGCGAAAGCCGAATCATCGCCGATGCTGACGCGTGTGATTCCTTCAACCGGCGAAAAGCTGCCGGTGATTGGCCTGGGAACCTGGCAGGCGTTCGATGTCGACCTTACAGCGGACAACCGAAGACGGCTTGGGGACGTTCTTTCGCTTTTTGTAAAGCTTGGCGGACGCGTAATCGATACGTCGCCGATGTATGGTCGTGCTGAAGAGGTGATTGGAGAGTTGGCGACTGTGCTCGGCATCCAGGACAAATTGTTTCTCGCCACTAAAGTTTGGACACGCGGCAAGGAGAACGGAATCAAATCGATGGAACGTTCGATGGCGCTTCTGCGTGCAAAACGAATCGACCTGATGCAGATCCACAATCTCGTCGACGTTCCGACGCAGCTGGCGACATTGCGTGAATGGAAGGCGCAGGGGCGCATTCGTTACCTGGGGATCACGCATTACGAAGCGAGCGCTTTCGCTGACGTGGAGAAAATCGTACGAAGCGAGAAGCTCGATTTTGTGCAGATCAACTATTCACTCATGGAACGTGAAGCCGAGGAGCGCCTTTTGCCGCTTGCGCAGGAACGCGGCGTTGCTGTTATCGTCAATCGGCCGTTTGGCGGTGGCGATCTCTTCAGTCGAACGCGCTCAAAGCCATTGCCTGATTGGGCCCCGGAATTTGATTGTCAATCCTGGGCGCAATTCTTCCTCAAATGGATCGTGGCCAATTCCGCTGTCACTTGTGCCATTCCCGCGACCGACAAACCGCGTCACCTCGCGGATAACATGAGTGGTGGAATCGGACGGCTGCCTGAGACAAAAACGCGCCAACGAATGGTTGAATTAGTCTCGTCGCTGTAGAGGTGACCGATCAAAAATCGCCTGGGGGATCGCGTTTTTTGCAGACCTGTGCGCATTGGCCAATTGTCAACCGAAAAAATTTACGTTTTCTGAAAAAAAACAGTTGCACGGCCAGTCGATTTCATCGATAGGACGCGCGCTTTATGCAAAAAATAACCCCCTGTCTTATTCTGGTCCTGTGTTGCGCGGTATTTTGCCCACGTCCGGCGGCGGCGCTGAATTTTTCGGCGCGGAAACCGAAATTTGGTTACACGGACGGTTCCGGTAAAAAGCAGTCGATTGAGATTGTCGACAAATATTATCCGAAGAAGCTCGTGCAGCCGTTCGGCAATGATTCAAAGATCGATCCGAAGCTGCGCCGGGCTGCGACCATTGCAGAAGAACGCGCTCGCGCACACTCTCTTTCGAAGTGCTGGCACTACGTGAAAGAAGCTCTTGTCGCTGCTGGCGTGGTGAAGTCGCGTCCCCAAACGACCCTGGCAAAGCAAGCTGGGCAGGAGCTGGTGAAGGATTATGGCTTCAAGAAGCTTCCGGTGACCGACCCTTACCAAGCGCCTGTCGGCGCGGTGCTGGTCTACGGCGCCAAACGTGCCGCTGGTCATGTCGAGATCCGCACAGAGAACGGTTTCGTCAGCGACTTTCGATCGAAGACGCCGTCCCGCCGACCGCTGTTAGGCATTTTCGCAAAGAGTTAGGTCGCTCATTCGAGCGGTCCTGAGCACCTCGAAGGAATCAATTCCAGCTGGCAATTTGTCCAGTTGCGCAAGATTCTTTGTCGATGGTTCAGTCGGTCCGAATCGCCATGTGGTCGGGGCCGCGAAATATCTCGACGGCCATGATGCGCGCGTGGGGTAATCGGGCTGATACTCTTGTCATCGACGAGCCGTTTTACGCTTTTTACTTAAGCGAAACTGGCAAAGAGCATCCTGGCGCGGATGAAGTGATTGCTTCTGGCGAGACCGATTGGCGAAAAGTGATCGCACAACTGACCGGTCCAATCCCGAACGGCAAACGGATTTTTTTCCAGAAACAAATGGCGCATCATCTCGCGCCGGAAGTGGATCGCGAATGGCTCGGCGCAGTTACGAATTGCTTTCTTATTCGCGATCCGCGGGAGGTGATCGCTTCATACATCAAAAAGCGAGAGGACCCAGCGCTGCCGGACCTGGGCTTTATACAGCAAGCGGAGATATTTGAATTCGTGCGCACTCGCACGAAGTCGGTCCCACCCGTTGTCGATGCAAAAGATGTGCTGGAAAATCCCGAACGGATGTTGCGCCTGCTTTGTGAGGCAGTCGGCGTTGAGTTTAGCGACTCAATGCTCTCCTGGCCGCCAGGATTGCGTGAGACCGACGGCGCCTGGGCCAGGCATTGGTATGGTGAAGTGGCAAAAACAACATCGTTTCAACCGTCTCGCCCGAGCGACGCCGAAGTGCCCAGGCATTTACAGGAGATTCATGATCGCTGCCGTGAGTGTTATGACCGCTTGTATGAATACAAATTGCGCTGAAGAATCTGCGTTGTCGGCGTAATCCGCGGTTAAAACAATGCTTCAGAAATTCGATGAGCGAAATCGTAACCTGATCGTTAATATAAACGGTCAGCTTGTGCATCGCGATAAGGCTGCGATCAGCCCGTTTGATTCCGCCGTGCAAGGTGGCGACGCGGTGTGGGAAGGATTGCGGCTGTACAATGGCCGGATTTTCAAACTCCACGAGCATCTCGATCGGCTGGAACGTTCGGCGCGGGCTTTGTCATTTGCTGAAATTCCGCCGCGCGAAAAAATTATCGAGGAGATCAAACGCACATTCGCGGCAAACAAGATGAGTGACGGCGTGCATATTCGGCTGACGCTCACCCGCGGTGTGAAGATCACATCCGGAATGGATCCGCGTCTCAATCAGAGCGGGCCGACATTGATCGTGCTCGCGGAGCACAAGGCGCCGGTTTACGCGAAGACGGGGGTGACTTTGATTACCAGCAAGACCCGGCGCCCGCCACCCGAGGTTCTGGATGCGCGAATTCATCACGCGAATCTGCTCAATTCGATTCTGCCCAAGATCGAAGCAAACAACGCGGGCGCGGACGATGCTTTGATGCTCGATACGCACGGTTTTGTCGCGGAGACAAACGCCACGCACGTCTTCATCGTACGCAACTCCGATAAATCGCGAGCAAACGGCGATCTTGCGACCAGTCGCGTCGTGGCGTGCCCAGAGGGAATTACGCGGGCGACGGTGATGGAAATTTGTGCCGCGGAAAAAATTCGCTGCGTCGAGACGGATCTGTCAGTCGTCGATGTTTATGGTGCCAATGAAATGTTTTGTACAGGCACAATGGGCGAGCTGGCCGCCGTCACCAAGCTCGACAATCGCCAAATTGGCGATGGCCAGGTCGGCCCGATAACAAAACGCCTCAGCGAGCTTTACGCCAAACGAACTGTCACTGAAGGGGTCCAGGTTGTGGACGCGTAGTCGCGAAGTTCTGAAAGCGATGCGAAGACGCATCGCACTCCCAAGGCACTTCGTGCGAAATTCAATCAGACGCGTTCTCGGTTTCGCGGCCGCTTTGGGAGTGCGCACGAGTCCTCGCGTCGCTTTGGCACGTGGGAACGCCTATTGTTCCCAGGCTTTCTTTTTAAATGAAACTCGCCCTGAGCCTTCCTCGAATGCTTCAAAATGTTCCGGGTTCTGCTGGTAGTATTTCTGGTGGTACGCCTCAGCTTGATAAAATTTCATCGCCGGCAAAAGTTCGGTCACGATTGGCTTATTGAATTTTCCAGAGCGTGCGAGTTTCTCTTTTGAAGTCTCTGCGATTTTTTTCTCGTCGTCGTTGCCATAAAAAATGGCGGCGCGATAACTCGGCCCGATATCAGTGAACTGTCCGTCCGATTGAGTCGGATCGATTTGCCGCCAGTAAATGTCGAGCAACTGATCGTAGGAGATTGTCGCCGGATCGTAAGTGATTTGGATCGATTCGCGGTAACCGGTTTTTTCGGACGAAACAAGTTCGTAAGTCGGGTTTGGTTCCGTCCCGCCGCAATAACCCACAGCGGTCTTGATAACGCCTTTTGCCTTATCGAATGCCGGTTGAATGCACCAGAAACAGCCACCGGCAAAAACGGCGGTTCTTGTTTCAGCAGGAGAAGGATTTTGCCCTTGGCTGCTTAGGATAGTGCCCCCAGCAATCGCCGCGTAGCTGAGCAGGAGAATAAGTGTTCGTTTCATATTTTCGATGTTAGACAGCTTCTCAATTGGCCCGTTGTGAATAACTCAGCCTATTTTTTGCTTGCCATCAGCAGCGCATCCGTCATAAACGGGTTCAACGTTACTTCAATGCAGGCCAGACAAAATGATCAAAACGGCCACGGTTCTTTCGGCATTGTCTCCCTGTTGATTCGAATTCCTGGATTCGTCGATTCACTTTCTCCTCAGCGTGCCTGCGGATGAGGGTAGCTTAGCTCACCGCAGGCACGTCCCCTCTAGAAGCCGTCTCATGAATGTTGTAGCCGCCTCGCTGCGTCGAGGCGCTTCGGCCAGGTTGTTGCCTGCGGACACGGCGACACAGCACCGTGGCTACAGCAGCGCATATTATGAGATGGCTTGTAGGCTCATTGAGCTCGATTCACTAATCGATCGTCTCGATCTCGAGAAGATCTTCGAACGCAACGCACCATTGCACGTCGATCTAGGATGTGGCGACGGCTCATTTCTTTGCGCGCTGGCGCAGGGCATGCAGGACAAAAATTTTCTTGGTATCGAACGGTTGCTCAATCGAGTGCGCACATCGGCACGTAAGGCCGCCAAACTGGATAATGTGCGGCTGTTGCGAGTGGAAAGTTCGTATGCTGTGCGTTATCTGTTGCCGGCTGAATCGGTGGAAAGATTCTATCTGTTGTTTCCAGATCCCTGGCCAAAACGCCGCCATCATCGACGCCGGATTGTGACTCCGGATTTCCTTGGCTCGACTCATGCCGCGCTCCAGAAAGATGGGAGCATTTACATTGCTACAGATGATGTTGATTACTTTGGGATAATCAAAGAGGTCGCCGAATCAGATCCCGGTTTTGCAATCGGTGACGGTGATTTCAATTTACCGCCGAGCCGATTTGGGCTCATTTTCCGGCAGAAAGGCGCGCCCATTCACTGGCTGGAACTGCGAAAGATTTCGCCTGTGAAATAGCTTTGCGCTTCCCAACTGTCTTGACGAAACCGCAGTATTACTGCGCCCGTCTCATCCTGGCGGAAGAGTTTAATGCCCCGTTTTTGCAAATTCTCCATCCATGCGTCGCTGACTCGCTCGTAACTTGGGAAGTCGCGCGAGGTGGCAATGACCAGACGCGGCCGCACGGCGTCGAGAAAAGGGTCAGAGCCGGACTCTCCGGAATGATTCTGACCTTTAACGATGATATCACTGCGGAGATCTAAACGATGTGCCAGTAATTGTTCTTCGGTTTTGACACCGCTGTCCGACATGAACAAGATCGAGGTCGCGGGCGGCACAAGCAGTCGAACGACATACGCCTGATCATCAGCGATTGGCGAGCTAAAGTTTCGTGGCGGGAACAGGACGCGGGCAGTGACATTGCGCGACAGACGGAAACTGTCTCCTGCAGTTAGATTGTCCGGTTCAATTTGGTGTTCTCGAAACAAACGTTGCAATCTTTTGTGAACCGCTGAGTGGTCTGGTGTTGGATTGTCCATGAGGCGGATTCGAGGAAAATCGTCCAGCAATAGCGCTGTGCCACCCAGGTGATTTGCGTCGCCGTGAGTAAGCAGTACGCCGGAAAGCCGGTTCACGCCGGCCCAGTGCAGATACTCACGGATTACTCGCTGGTAAGTCCGTTCACTCCCGCAATCGAACAACCAGTTTGCGCTTCCCGTTTGTAAGTGAACAGCCGCGCCGGCGTCGACATCCAGAACCGTAATCTCTGCAACGAGCTTTTCGGGCCAATGCGGATGTTCGACGTAAAAATGGCCGCCGGGAACATGCGCGAGGAATTGCACGATTCCCATAACCAGCCGGACCAAAAGCCAGTTGGCGTTATTGAAAATCACCGCAAGCCCGGGCAGAAGCGGCGTCGAAAGAAGGGACAGAAGTGCGATCGCGAGAATGAAAAAAGCAATCGGCACCACGATCAAATTCGCCACCAGAGAAATCGGTGTGACGATGTAGAAATACCAAAGCACCAACGGCAACGAACCGAGCCATGCCGCGAGGGAAACACCGGTTCCGCGGCAGAGCCATTCGAAGCCAGCGTGCAACCAGCGTCGCGGACCGCGCAACAGGCTTCGTGGCAGAAAAGGATCGGGAGCGGTCCAGCGCTGCAAAAGTCCAGCAAATGGATCGGCAAACAATATGATGGCCCCCACGACTGCGAAGGAGAGTTGAAAGCCTGTCGAAAAAAGCTCGTTCGTGTTCCAGCAAAGGAGAAAGAACGCCGCAGCAGCAAGACTGTTAAGGACGAAAACCTTGCGCTCGAAAAATAAGCCGCCAAACAAAATCGAGCTCATGACCGCCGCCCTTATACTCGACACGTGGAGTCCGGTGACTGCGGCGTAGAAGAGCAGCAGAGGTATGATAAGTGCGGCCGCCCATTTGCGTGAGAGTCGCGCGACCATTGCGAGCATCCACAACAGCGCGGCAACAATTCCAACGTGCAGACCCGCGACCGCGAAAAGGTGAAGTGTGCCGGTTTGCTGAAACGGTTCCTCGATGTCTTCCGGTGTTTGATGCCGGAGGCCAAGCACAATCCCGCTGAGAAAATTCTGCACCTCAGGTGCATTCTCCAGTCCTCTGCAAAGCGCGTTTTGCATCCATTCGCGCGACTTTTGTGCCAGCCGTGGAATGTAATTCCCGCCGCCGTGCCGAATCAGTGCGCCGTCCTCCGGATAGCGAACAAAGAGCATCCGACGAACGTCGTGACGCGCCAGATACGCACGCATATCAAATTCGCCGGGATTTCGCGGCGGCGGGATGATTTCCGCGATTCCAAAAAGCTTCAATTCATCGCCAAATTTCGGAGTGCCTTTCCAGCGGACTTGCCAGACGGCGCCGGTGGATTGTTTCTGACCTTCGAATTCAATTGACCTGAGCTTCAGCAGAAATGTCGCAAACCCGCTGGGCGCAATCTTTGGCTCAGTAACCACGCACCCGATTGCCGTGACGACTCGCGGCCGGCTGCCAAGTTCGTCAGCGAGTTGCTGGCCTTCCGTGTTGCTTGTCTCAAGGTTGTGCAGGAGGAAAAAGCCAAATCCAACGATGACGTAAGTCGCGAGCAGTATCGGTCGATACGCGACGATCACGATGCAGGCTGCCAGGGTGATCGTCACCACAATCAAAGCGCCGCCAGGCAAGTGAAAAACGTCCGCGATGACAATTCCTATTGCAGCCATGAGCGACAAACCAACAAATGGCTGACGCGGCGCATTCAGGAATTTCATCCATCGGCTTTTCGCTTATCCTGCCTTGGCAAGGCAAGCCGCAAACGCGCGAGCGGCGATCGCTTTAATGTTAAATGGGAAAAAAACGCCCAACGTCCAACACCGAACGCTCAACTACCTGAATTGGAATTTGAAAACCTGCTAGGAGGATCTTGGGCCTGGTACGAGGAGCACAGGACGAGTGCTGCGTTTCAACACGCCTTTAGTAGCGCTTCCTACGAGCAAGTTATACATCGCACTGTGCCCATGCGTACCCATTATGATCAGATCGGCATTAAGTTCATTGCCCTGCTTCAAAATTTCTTCGGCCACTGTGCCATCTGGTTCATGTAAACTGACCTTGATACCGTCCCGAGCTATCTCTTCTTGCCACTTGGCGAGCTTCGACGTCTGACCTTCGTCCTCTGGGATTGTTTTTGACATTGGTTCAAAGCCTGGAACTGGCACCCCTGCCATTGGTGCAAGCTCAGGCATCCCCGCCAGGCCGTAGCCGAGTGTGCCCGGTGTTGCAGCCGCAGCGAGTTCCTTTACGTGAACCAAATGGATCTCTGCACTGAGAGCCTTAGCGAGTTGTCGGGCCAGATCGATAACCGGCGGTGTTACGTCGGAAAAATCGATTGGAACGAGAATGCATTTCATGCTTGCGCCATCGATCTTAACTGGCGCATCGCCCTATCTCAAGATCGTGACGCAAGCATTCCCGCTTGCAAGGCGCTTCCAAGGAGCGGCGGTCTCCAGTCCGCCGCTGGGGCGATCTGCTGCCTTGGATGCACGCAGGGCACGATTGCCTGCGTCACTGGCGCGCCGTAATTTCCGTAGTGCAGGATCTTTTCGGGGATGACCAAGATATCGAAGTTGAGCGCACCGATAGCGCGCCGCTTGCCACGCGCGTGCGCCCGCGCTCGCTCGATGAACTCGTCGGTCAGGAGCACATTCTGGCGCCGGGCAAACTGTTGCGCCGTGCCATTGAAGCTGATCGTTTGCCTTCGGTGATTTTCTCCGGGCCACCCGGCACCGGTAAGACCACACTGGCCCGGATCATTGCAGAGATGACGCACGCAAAATTCGTCCGCATCAGCGGCGTGGAAAGCAATGTTGCCGAGATGCGCCGTGTCATTGCTGCCGCCACGAATCGTCTGCGCACGTCCGGGCGAAAGACGATCCTCTTTGTTGATGAGATTCATCATTTCAACAAGGCGCAACAAGACATTCTCTTGCCGGACGTCGAGGCAGGGACTCTCCGGCTCATCGGGGCGACCACCTACAATCCGTTCTTTTATGTGAACAGCGCGCTCGTGTCGCGGTCACAGGTTTTTCGACTTGAGCCGCTCACAGTCGAGCAACTCGAGCTTTTAATCGATCGCGCCTTATCCGAGAAAGAGCGGGGACTTGGAAATTACAACGTGAAAATGGACAAGAACGCGCGTCAGCATCTCGCGAAGCTTAGCGACGGCGACGCGCGCAAATGTTTAAATGCGCTGGAGATCGGGGTTCTCACTACGCCTCCGACAGGAAATAATGGCGCAATTCATTTCACGCTTCATGTCGCCGAAGAAAGCATTCAGCAAAAAGCGGTCGTTTATGATCGGGCTGGCGATGCGCACTACGACACGATCAGTGCGTTTATTAAAAGCATGCGCGATTCCGATGAGAAAAGCGCGATGTACTGGCTCGCAAAAATGCTGCATGCTGGCGAAGATTTCCGGTTCATCGCACGGCGCATCGTCATTTTCGCAAGCGAAGACATTGGCCTCGCCGATCCAGAAGCGCTACAACTTGCGATCGCGACGCAGCAAGCGGTGGAATTTGTCGGCATGCCCGAAGCTCGAATTCCTCTGGCACATGCCACGGCTTACATGTGCCGCGCCGCGAAAAGTCGCGAAGCGTACGATGAACTGAATGCGGCGGCCGAGAAGGTCGAAATGGAACAAACCAGGCAGGTCCCGGAGAATCTCAAAAATAAACATTTCCCGGTGAATCCGGACAGCTAGGGCGGACCAGCAGAAAGAATTGCCCACTAGACACACGAAGGAACACCAATCTCAGAGGCAATTGTTCCGCTCCGAGCCTTTTTGGTTCTTCGTGTATTTTGCGTGTTTCGTGGGCAACGAGCAAAAGTACAACCTTCGTTTTGTTCGCTGTCTTCTGTAGAAGTCCTTCGGCATGCATCAATCAGGGGAGGAGATTGGAGTTGGCGGACCGGTGTCGCGTTTTCTACGACTGATTCGTTTTTCACACACAATCTTCGCGCTGCCATTTGCTCTAGGGGCACTCATTGTGGCCGCGAACGGCTGGCCGTCGTTGAGAATCTTGGTTCTGGTTGTCGTCTGCATGGTATTCGCGCGTACTGCAGCGATGCTTTTCAACCGACTGGTTGACTGGTCGCTCGACCAGCGCAATCCGCGCACGGCTTCGCGTCATCTGCTTATCGCCAAGTCAGGAGCAATCGTATTGCTTGCGCTCAGTTCTAGCGGCTTTTTCCTGGCAGCGGCCGCAATCAATCGATTGACTCTGATTCTTGCGCCAGTTGCGTTGGCGCTGATTTTTTTCTACTCTCTCACAAAACGATTCACTAGCGCAACGCACTTCTTTCTTGGTCTTGCCTTGGCTATTGCGCCGGTCGGCGCATGGATTGCACAAACCGGTCGGATCCACCTTGCGCCTGTTGTGCTTGCGGCCGGCGTAATTTGCTGGGTCGCCGGATTCGATCTCATTTATGCCACTCAGGATTACGATTTCGATCGGCGCGAAGGCATTCGGTCGCTCGTTGTGAAACTCGGAATCGCACGCAGTCTTCGCCTGGCGCAGTTATTGCATCTTTTGACATTTGCGTCGCTCATCGTTTTCGGCTTGGTGGCGCAGCTTGGCGCGTTCTATTACTGGTCGATGCCGCTGATCGCGGTAGCTCTTTTTTACGAACATAAAACCGAAAAGCTCGATCTCGTCGGGATCAATCGCGCTTTTTTTCAAAGCAACGCATTCGTCAGCGCGGTTTTTCTTGTTGCAGTTTGCGTGGACCGGTTGCGCTAGGTAGGGGCGATTGACCTCAATCGCCCGCGGGCGGTTCGGGTGAACCGCCCTACTACATTGCGTTTAACATTGCCACGCGTCGCTGGTGTCGGCCGCCGTCGAAAGCTGTTTCCAGCCAGATCCGCACAATTTCGAGCGCGAGATCTTCCGGAATCAGGCGCTCGCCCATGGAAAGTACGTTGGCGTCATTGTGTTGTCGTGAAAGACGCGCCGACTCTTCACTCCAGCAAAGTGCGCAACGCACGCCGCGAACCTTATTCGCCACCATGGCTTCGCCGTTCCCCGAGCCGCCGAACACGATGCCCCGCTCGCACTCGCCGCTCGCGACCGCTTCTGCAGCTGGGCGTATGAAGAGCGGATAGTCCACCGGATCTTCACTGAATGTGCCGAAGTCTTTTACTTCATGGCCGAGCGAAGCGAGCAGTTCTTTTACCTTTTCTTTGTAACGGAAACCGGCGTGATCCGAGCCGAGAGAAATCTTCATTCAAACATTTACTATAACTGCCGCTTTCTTGTCTAGGAAGCAGCTGGCGAAAATCAAGGTGCGGCGGCTTCCTAGTCGCCGAGGCGACCACAACTCGGCTTTGAGGTCGTCGTCAAACCGGTCATACCATATTTAAGGTTTCTTCAGAGGAGGTTGAGGAGAATAAATATCTACCTGACCGTGCTTCAACTGTTCTTGCAGAGATTCGGAAAAATTCCTGATTTCATTATCCAGATTATACAGGTAATCCAATAATCCACCTGCCTTGCTAAAATCTTCAGGCGTGGGTTTCTTATCTCGAAAAGCATTTTTTGCCGCAACCAATTTGTCGTCGACGGAGTCAAACTTCGGAATGAAATCTCTGAACTGTTGTTCCGTTCCGGCTCCAAAATACCGTTTGGTTAAAGCCAATATACTGTAGCGATGTTCGTTCCAGTACGCGCGCATATTTTCGTATTGTTGCCAATGAACCATTTCATCATCATGCCACTGAAATCCTATCGCCGCGCGTAGCGCGTAATAATGCCTCTTACCTATAGTATCAATTATATCGTAGTAAGTATTGGTAGCGGCTTTTCTCGACTCTGCGTAAACCGCTGCATTTTCTTCCTCAACTTTATAATGATGTGAAATCCAAGCCGCAGCGATACTCGCAAGAACAACCGTCAAGATAGATTTGGTAAGGTCAAAAGCTTTACTAGACTTAGCTTTCGGCTCTTTGTGACCTATATCAACTTCATCAGACATATCCTAATGAAGATATGATTTGACCTGCAGCAGCTTACCAGCTCGCCGCATTTGTTGCAGATCAAGCCACTATTCGATAGCGAAAGTCAAGGTAGTATTTCTCTTGTCTGACTCGCAGCAACGGAAAGCCTTCCTGGGCGCTTTTCATGCCTATTTTCGTCTCAGAGCGAGATTTGTGCACTATGGAGCTTGGCCACGACTTAGCCCTTGTGCAGTTTTGCCAGTTCGTTCCAGATTTCGCGTTCGCGTTCGGTCAGTTTCTTCGGCAGGTTGATCTGAACTTCTACGTAAAGATCGCCGCGCTTTCCTGAGACACCCGGTAAGCCCCGTTCTCGTAGACGAAAGCGCTGACCTCCCTGTGTGCCTGGCGGAATTTTCAGCCGCACCTTTCCTTCGAGAGTTGGCACGAGCAATTCGCTGCCAAGCACTGCCCGCCACGGTTCGATCTTCACCTCATGAATCAAATCGCTGCCCTCGACTGAAAAGTCGGGATGGCGCGCAAGCCGGACGCGCAGGAACAGATCACCGCTTTTTCCACCGCCCACGCCAGCTTCGCCCTGACCAGCCAGACGAATTCGCTGGCCCTCGTGAACGCCGCGCGGGATCTTGACCTGATAATTCTCAACCTTGTTTGAACCCGCCCGGCGCAGTGAGACTGTTCGCGTCGATCCGTTCAGCGCTTCTTCCAGTGTAACCATGATGTCGGCCTCGACATCCGCCCCACGCTCCGCCGTTGCCTGGCGTCCGCCAAAGCCGCCGAAAGCCGAGCGGCCGCGCCCGCCACCGAAAAAGGCTTCGAAAAAGTCGCTGAAGCCGGTTCCGCCGAACTCAAATTGAACTCCACCGCCATCGCCGCCCCACTGGTAATATCCTCCTTCGGTTGGTTGCGGGCCCCACTGTGGCGGCGGCTGGAATCCCCCCGGTCTGTTCCAATCTGCGCCGAGCTGATCGTATTTTGCACGTTTCTCTGGGTCGCCCAACACCTCGTACGCTTCGTTGATCTCTTTAAATTTTTCTTCAGCGGCCTTCTTGTCCTTGGCGACGTCGGGATGATACTTGCGCGCCAGCTTGCGAAAAGCGCTGCGAATCTCGTCTTCGGTCGCTGTCTTAGGCACACCTAATGTCTCGTAATAATCTCGGAATTGTACCGGCATTCGCTCTCAAGCTTGTGCCTCCGCTCGATTCGCGCAACTTTTTGGATAATGCGCGACTTGGGCAAATTCATCGCCGTCATTGGCGTGATCATCACGCTGCTGGGATTGGTGATGTGGAGCGGATTTGCGCCGAAATGGCTGGGGCGATTGCCCGGCGACATTCGGATCGAGCGCGAACATTCTGCGTTTTATTTTCCAATCGTCACCTGCATCATTCTCAGCATCCTGTTCAGCTTGCTATTATCGATATTCCGGCGCTAGGTGGATCGGCTTTTCCGAAGACGATGGCAAAGAATTCGCCGAAGGCGCAGTGTTCCAGCAACATGGCCAGAGTAAGTCGGGAGCAATTGCTAGAGCGACATGTCGCTCAACTACTGCGCTGCCGTCGTTGTCCGCGCATGAAATCCACGCCAGTCTCCGGCGGCGCAATCATGAGCGACATAATGATCGTTGGTCAGGCGCCCGGCCCGCGGGAACCGGTTCTGCAAAGACCGTTTGCGCATACTGCTGGCAAGACCCTTTTCCGTTGGTTCGAAGAATTCTGCGGGATGAACGAAGCGGCAGTTCGATCGAAAATTTATTTCGCGGCGGTCTGCCGCTGTTTTCCCGGAAAAAATTCTGGCGGCACAGACCGCGTTCCAGCGCCCGATGAAATCCGCAATTGCTCGTCCTGGATGGATGATGAAATCGAAATTCTGCAACCGCGTCTTGTTATCCCGGTTGGTCGACTAGCCATCATGCAATTCATTGACTGCGTGAAGTTGGAAAAAGTGATCGGTCGCAGATTCCGTGTTGAGCGGGCAGGGCACCGCTTCGACCTGATTCCGCTTCCGCATCCGTCAGGCGCGTCGCCGTGGCACAAGATTGCGCCAGGAAAAGAATTGCTCGAACGCGCGCTCAAACTGATCGCGCGCCATTCAGCTGTAGCGGTGAAAGCGGCCAGCAAGAGCTGGACGATTGCAGAGATTGGTTAGGGCTGATTTAGTGCGTGATCTGGAAAACATGGCTGCACACCGAAAGCCCAATTTGGTTCTGTTCCTGCCGGACCAACAGCGAGCGGACACGATTGCGTGTTACGGAGGCGCAAAGGCACATGCGCCTAACCTGAACAAACTCGCCTCTGAGTCCGTGGTTTTCCAGCGAGCGTATGTGACACATCCAGTTTGCACACCTTCACGCTCGTCGCTCATGACCGGTACGTGGCCGCATATCAACGGATGCACACGCAACAGCGTACCACTCGATCGACGGTTTCGTGTTTTCCCTGAGCTAATGGAGGACAGGGATTATCGCACCGCGTATATCGGGAAATGGCATCTGGGTGAGGAAGGACCGGCGGGGCGAGGCTTTGACGAATGGATTTCCACTGACGACCACGGTGATTACACAAAGTTCGTCACTGCAAACGGTATCACACCGGACAAACAGAATGGACGATTCTCAGAGTTAGCCATCAGTAATCTGCCTCTCGACCTGTCACGACCAAAGTTTCTCGAGAGACATGCATGCGAATTCATCGCGAAACATCGCGGCGATCCTTTCATCCTTGTTGTTGGTTTTGTAGAACCGCATTCACCTTACAACGGACCGCTCAACGATGACCATTCGCTCGATCAGGTGGAACTCGATGCGACGGCCACGCTTCCTGAAACTGAAGATATCCCGCTGCGTTATCGTTTGATGCGGGAATGGCAACAAGCGGAAGCAATCCTGGATCGACAGCGGCTGCCGATTCAGTTGTTTTTTGGCGTCACCCCTGAGGAATATCGGAGTATCAAGCAGCGTTATCTCGGCCTGGTTACGCTGGTGGATCAAAGCATTGGGGCCATTCTCGCCTGCCTCGAGCGATGCGACTTGACGGACGACACGATTGTCGTGCACACGAGCGACCACGGGGACAGCCTGGGGGCGCATCATCTGTTCGGGAAAGAAACAATGTTCGAAGCAGCCACGCGTGTTCCCTTCTTGATCCGGCTCCCTGGTCAAATGCGCGCTAAGACTGTTCCGCGCCCCGTGAGTCACATCGATTTCGTACCGACGCTGCTTGATCTTCTCGGCCAGCCAAACCATCCCCAGTGCGCCGGCGAAAGTCTGTTGCCGTTAATTACCGAAGGCGTAGCACCGCCACGGAACGTATTTGTGGAATGGGCGCCAAACCGGACGAAAATAAAAAAAGGCACCAAATTGGCTCGGCGACGCACGATTAAGCGCGCCGTCGAGGAATCCACTCGAACGATTGTCACTCCAGATGGGTGGAAGCTTTGTCTGCGCAACAAGGATTTGAATGAATTGTATAACCTGAACGACGATCCGCTGGAGACGCGCAACCTTTATGCGGACCGGCGACACGCGTCTATGATTTCTCGTCTGACCGGCGAGATTCACGAGTGGCAGGAATCTGCAAACGACAAGCTAAAGGTCTGATTCACGCAGCGCGCCGCCTATGAAGCAATCGATTTGGGAGGTAAGTTACTGCTTCGAAAGCTTCTTTTCTTCGAGTAACAAGGTTTTCACATCGGCCAGGACAAGGCGGGGATCGAGCGTCACGGAACTGTAGATGTTCCGTATGCGAGCTTCGCGATCGATGAGAAAAACCCGTAGAATGTGATACAGCGGTCCTTGCGGATCATTCGCATTGGAACGCTTGTCTACGGCTTGACCGTAGCCGTTGAGGATAGAGTCTAAAGCCTCCCGTGATTTCGCCGTCGCGAATCGCCATTCGCATCCCGATTTTTCATCGCGCATCCCTTCCGAGTACTCCGCTAGACGTTGCGGCGTGTCGTATGCTGGATCGAAGCTAATGCTAACGAGGCGCATGTTTGTTGCCAACGCTTTGTCGTCGGCGCTAAGCGCGTGCAGTTGGCTTAAAACACCAGCCGCGTAAGGGCACGCTTTCGGCGCGGCGCAACGCGTGTAAATGAAGCTCAACACGGTGATACGCCCATGGGTGAGTTTGCTGAGGTTTAGCGACTTTGAATTTGAATCGATGATCGCGCCATCGGCTGCCACTTTGATTACGGGCAATGAGTAGCTACCGGGCACCGGCGGATCGTAATCATAGTCCTGGTCTTGAGAGACAGCATTGTCGGCGGCGACAGCCGCGGTCACACTAGATAAATAAAGCGTAAGCGCGAGTGCCAACGCTCGAGACCCACTCATGTTCATTACCCCGGCGCTATGGAACTGATGCAACGACGCGATTCGCACCGAGTTTTGTCGCGCCAAAGAGCATGTGATGCGGACGGCCGAGCTTTAACGCAGTGAAATCAAGATCGAAACTTGGCTTCAGTTCTTTGCCGTTCCATGTGTAGGCGCGCACGAACTGCTCGTTGTCTTCGCCTTTCTTGTCCCAGCGCGCCAGAAGCGAACTCGTAAAATAGAGCCGTTTCCCGTCCCAGCTCTGCGACACCATGTTAACCTGCCGCCCAATTTGTTTCTCATAAATCTGTTTCGGCTTTTGCGGATCCGAAACATCGAACACGCGGCACTTGCCGTCTCCGAAGCAATCGACAAACAACGTCTTGTCATCAGCGCTAAGGCTGATATCCACTGGTAGGACGCCGCCCTTAACATCCCCGATCGTGGCAACATCCTTTGCCTGCCATTCACCGTGACCGTCTTGATAGACCAACCAAAGTTTCGATGTCAGCGCTGAGGCAGTGAACGCGTAGTTGTGCTTGTCGCCCCAGGCCCAACGAATTTCCAGCGGCGCACCTGGCACCTCGAAGATTTTCTTTGGCTGACGCGCATGGAAATCCCACATCACCATGGTTGAACCGAAATGCTTCATCGCCTCCGGGTCAGCCGTCAATTTCGCGAAGTCCATCATATAGTTGTTCAACCCGGTGAACGATGAGGTAAGCAGCGCATTCTTTCGCGGCAACACGCGCGCATCGTACCCGTATCCGTCTGCAAAGTTCGGATTCGCGGCGCCACGCGGATCATCTTTTGTCGGCAACCAGTGGGTAGCGATATAGTTGCCGTCGTTGCTGTATTCGACCAATGCTGTCCGGCCCCCGTGATCTTTTTCATTCGAGAGACATGGAATGAGCACTCGGCCCGGCAAAGCGTAAGCGCCATGAGGTCCGATCGCGCCGCCGGTAGCCTCCGCGAAATTGTCGATGGTCTTCACATGCTGCGGCTTTGCCGGATCCGTATGCACGTCGAAAATGAACAAGCGGCTGTTCTCAAGCCCGGCCAGCCAAAGTTGGCGCCGGTCGTCCGTAAATCCCCCATGATGCGCTTCGTTGCGTCCGCCAACGGAGGTGGAGCTGATGACTTTGCCGTAGTTAGGCGATCCCGGCTTTACGTCGACCGTGACTAGTTTGTCCGAGCCATCGCCCGAGCCTTCCACGCCGAGTGTCCAGACATAGACGAACTCTTCCTGCCCATCGATGCGGGCAAGGTAAGGCGAAGAACACGTTTCATCGGCGCGTGTGTTATTAACAGCGCAAACGAGCGTCGACGCCAGAACGCATACAAAGACCGTGTTTGATACTTTAGCGATGAATAACGCGGTATTAAGGCACACTTTCATATTCATATTCATATTCCTCCTAGGCGTTCCTACGGATTAACAACTGCTTGCAATTCTAGTTTAGTCATATCGAGTCGGCCACTTACTTTTTTTCGAACACTGCGCCGCACCGGACGAGGCGTGCACAGCTAGTGGTCAAAGTGATAGCCGTGCAATTCGATTTCTTTGGCGAATGCTTTTTCGACGATTCGCCGTTGTGAGTCATTGAATACTTGCTGGTACAGTCTGCGGTCACTTCGATATTCCGATTTTGCTGAGACACCAAGCGTTCCATTGAAGGGTATGTTTAGTTGCGAGAAGATTTCGCCCAGGTCGGCGGTCAGGTTCTCATAACGGAGAACTCGATCCACAATGATTTTTCTTCCCGAGCGATCGGTGTACCGGAAATAGTTAAGGGGGAATCTGCCGCGAGTGAGATATTCGTCGAGCGAAAGCGAACCGCCCTCGCGGGCGGCGTGCATGTGGTAATGTGACAAAACTTTGTCCCAGGGATTTCGTTCAACGCAAAACTTGAAATAGCTGTTCCAAACATCACGAGGAACGCGCTTCTGTATCTCCAATGCAGGCATATGGCGATAAAACTTCTCCCGACTGGTAATTGAATGTCGCAACGCGGAGAAGATCTTGCCCGGCCTTTCCAGGATTTCAGGAATCGGGTTTACGGATCCCAGGTAATTGCGTGGTTGATGGCCTTCGACGGGCGGCTCGATCGGGGTCAAGACATCTGAAGGCCCGCAGTGTTTCGAAAGAAAGACCTCGATGCTCGTGCCTGCGGTTTTTGCCGTCTTGATAAAGATGAATTTATGTTTGTGGGACAGGATCATGTAGCGTCACTGCTTCCCGCCAGCAACAGGTCGCACGAACGGTAAATAACCGCCAGTATTCGCCTAACTGGGCAACGCATCCTAAAATAATCTCACAATTGCCCGCTGATGATTTCCTTTCAGAAACGTTTTTTGTTCGTTCACATTCCAAAGACCGCCGGTAATTCGATTCAGAGCGTCCTGCGTGATTATTCCGAAGATGAGTTAGTAGCATTACGGGGTGAACAGGACGGGATCGAGCGCTTTGGACTGCGCAATGCGACGTACAAAATTAAGAAACATTCAACGCTGGCCGAGTACCGGGCGGCCCTTGGCGAAATGGAGTTTGGGAACCTCTACAAGTTCGCCTGCGTACGGAATCCGTGGGACCGCATGGTCTCCTATTATTTCACGCCGACGCAAAACACGATCGCGTGGGATCGGAAAAAATTCAGAAAGGCTATTGTTAAGGTCCTGCCAGTCGCAGACTACCTCCGGTTAGATAAGGGCAGAGGAGATCCGTTCGCCAATGTTAATTACATCATGCGTTTCGAGAATTTGGCTGACGACTTTCGCGCCGTCTGCGCCGCATTAGACATTTCGCCAGCGACTCTGCCACAATACAATCGCTCCACACGCGAACATTATTCGAAATATTACGATGACGAGCTTCGCGAATTAGTGCGCGCGCGTTTTGCCGCCGAGATCGAGCGTTTTGGCTATACGTTCGAGCAGTGATAAGGGCTACAATTTTCCAAGCGTCACGTATTCGCCGTCCGGATGGCGAAACCATTCCGGTATCTCAATCCCCGCTGCGACCATGCTCTCGTAACAATTTTGCGTTGTTACACCCCGACTGGTGCTTTCTCCAAAAACCGCGAAATTTTCTTTGGTCACGAACAACCGGTGCTCAGGCAACTTTGGGACGTCGTTCTTCAGTTCATCCATCGCTTTTGCGCTGGGAATGTGGTCTGGCAGATGGGTGAACAGGTATCGAAGAACTTTGGCGCGCAGGATCTGATGTATCCATATTTGGAACCAGGCTTTTCGCTCGAAATAAACATCGCCGAATGGATTCTTAACCTTGCGCGGGAAGAGGGTCAGCCTGGGATTATTCAGCGTTGCCCTGCACCTGCAGAATAACAGCCCATCTACTTCCGGGGAGCGCATGGCGTGGGAAATCAGGCTCGCGATTTTATCGGTGACGAGTTGGATGGGGTATTTGTCATCTATGCACCAATAAATCCATTCTTCATCGCCGATCTCCGTCAGCAAATGCAAGACAGTTCCCTTAATATCCGAGGGCGCCGTGAGATATTTGATCCGATCGGTGTCGGTACCGCCAAGCTCCTGGTAGGGAACATGAAAAACGAACGGATGACCCGGCCATAACCGGTCATATTGAAAAATCATGTGCTCTGTGATTGCTCGATAGCGATCGCACGTAAGCACGATCGCTTTTATTTTATCCGGCAAACTCATAGCCAAACCGCTCTATATCGACTTTGAACTTGTTTGCGATGACGTCCCTGGTTCGCGGCGTGTAATATTCAGTGTAATGCCGCGCCCGTGGATTGGGTCTTTGATGGGGCAAGTTTTCGCTCACACCGAGTTTTTTCGCCACAAAGGCCCAGTCCTCATCGAGCCGTTCGAATTTCCCGATGAAATCGGCAAGGATGCTTCCATTGGGATCGACGAACCAATCCAATTGGTAACGGTGCGGGGATGAGTGAACACAGGTGGCGCTGCTGTATTGAATCCAATCGACAAATTCATCGAACCCCATTTTATCTCTGAGCTGTAGCGCCTCAGTGCGCTCATAAAGAGAGACGACGCGGTCCCACGGGTTGCGAACGAAGCCGAATTTGAAGTAGGTCTCGAATTGCTTGCGTCCGATTTCTCTCCGGCGCTCTTCCGCAAGCAACAAATACGAGGCCGCCAGAATCCGGTTTTTTCTTCCCCCGTAGCGCGTCCAATATGTCTCCATCTGGTTTTTGATCTGCCACAGATTCAGATGTGGTTTCCAAGCCTTACCGAGAATCGAGCGGACGCTGGTCGAGCCTGTCTTTGGCACTTCTACGAAAATGCACTTGTACTCATGAGAGATCATGGCCAGAGGCGTGTCATTGTACATTGAAAAATCTCCGAAGCATTAGAAAGTGATGCTCCGGCGGAGGGTCGGTAGCTCAATCGGTAGAGCAGCGCCCTTTTAAGGCGTTGGTTCCGGGTTCGAGTCCCGGCCGGCCCACACCTATGAAACGGTGTTTTTCATAGGTAAAACTATCCTAAACCTCAATTGCGTAAGGTGACGCATGATTACGCCGATTTTCGGGAGTCAGCTTGTTAGGCACTCGACCAATTTGCTGGGCCTCGCTAGGTCGAAACCCTAGACATGCATAAGAAAAGTTTTGAGCTAGGCCGAATTTGAAGCCGTTCCCGCAACCCCGGCCGGCAATCGTTGTTCTAAACGACGCAGGTTAGGCAGCGACTGCGGGTCCACCACGGTGCGGAGAGGCGGAGATGGGAGCTTGAGGTTCCGTGCTGATCATAAACACCGGGCCGGGATAGTCCCCGTTTGATTCCTGGCACCCGCAGTCAGCTGCCAAACTTCTACCCATGAGGCCAGGCCACCAACACGCTCGGGTCTAGGCGACGCTACGAATCTTTGGCTCCGACATGCGCGCGCAATTTTTGTAAAACGGTTCTGATTCGAGGAACGTCGCAACCCCATTGCGCGAATGGCTCGATCTCTTTATGCGAAGTCGGACCCGGATAACGTCCGCGCCAAATTGCGTCCCCAATTCTCTTTAACAAATCCTTCTCGATATCCGTGACCTCCAAGCCGGTCGACAGGACAAGTTCTAGAATCTCATGAGTTCGCCAGGTTTGGGGTAGCTTACCGCCCGATTTTACATCTTCCTTTTCTTCCCAACTTAAGCGGCCGGCCAAATACCCTTTGCACAGGTTTTCGATCGCAAAGCCGGCCAACATCATGTGCGCGTTTATCAAACTGTGCTTCGGTGCAGGCTCACTATCCTTCTTTTCAACGACGCCGGCATCAGCTCGGAAGCACTCCCAAAAATGCTCAATCTGCGGTTCTAGCAGTTTCATGGCGGCCTCTAGTTCATCGGCGATGCCAAACCAGGTTTCTTGACTCAAGACATATTGAGAAACCTGGCGATTTTTGCCCTTTCCCTTTCTTCAGGCGTTTCGTGCGGTCTTTTTGGATCGCTCATGTTCTGACTTAATTCTGATTTTCTCGCAGGTTTCTGGCTATTTAACTTACGAACCGTTCCCGGCGGGAATCGAACCCACATTCGGAGTTCCGAAAGACGAATTGCACGAAATTGTCTAGCAGCCTGGAACCATTCCACGTAGTCTCAAACTCAACTACTAGCCATAACTAAAGGCACACATGAAATCAGTTTTAAATTTTGGCATGATTGCTTCGCTCATTCTGGCGTTCTTTGTCTCAAGCGCTCCTATTAAGGTTCAAGCCCAGACTGATATTGCTCCGAAATGCGTATTGGCGGCGGTGCGGGACTTTGCCATTGCTATCGGGGCTGGGCAGACGATCGAGGTGAAACAGGGCCAGCAGTTTCTTGGCAAGATGTATCCCAATCTTGCGAGAATTAGAATGAACGGGATTTGGTATGAAGTCTCACGAAACAACGTGAACCTTGTTAGTTGGAACATTCCGCCAGGGATGGAGTGAAGTAGATTCCGAAAGCATCAGGGCACGTAAAATAGCAATAAAGTAGCAACTGCATTGCATCACTATAGTAGAATTTCGCCCTTTTAAGGCGTTGGTTCCGGGTTCGAGTCCCGGCCGACCCACTTCAACAGATCGCGCAGTGAATTCTTTGGGCGATCCAATCTAAAGATCGACAAACCGGCGGCGCTGGCTGCTTCCCAATCCCTTTGTGGATCGTCGCCGACATGCAGGACCTCGTTCGGTTTGAGATCGATTAGCTTCAGTGCGCGCCGGAAAATTTCTGGGTCCGGTTTGTCCGCTCCTATCTCGCTCGAGACGAAAATGCGCGTAAAAAAATTCGAGATGCCAAGGTGCTGGAGAATGAACCACAAACGCCCATCGAAATTTGAGATTACGGCGAGCTGAAAATGCGGCTGCAATTGCTCCAGCACACCAGGAACTTCAGGGTAAAGTTCCCAGACACCGAATCCTGCAAAGTGTTCGTAGGCAATTTCGAAAAAATTATCGCGATCGAATTTGCTCAACGAAGGCGCAACCTGGTCGAGGACAACATCGACCAGCTCGCGCCACCAATCCTTATCATCGTTCTGGCGCGGCCCATCGATGGCAGCGCGGCACGGCATCTTTTTCCATGCTGAATAAAATGCGCGATCGAGATGACGTGCATCAAGTTTAAGGCCCACTTGGTTTCCCACCAGCGCGTAGTGGTGGCCAACCGTTCCGCTCAGGTGAAATAGTGTTCCGACTGCATCGAAAAAGATCGCTTTGATCATGGGAAATCAAATGGTCAACGTCCAACGTTCAACGCCGAACACCAAATCATCATTTTTGCTTGGCAAAATCACTCGATGCGCATTGCATGACGAAGGGCGATGAATGTTGTCGACAAGTCGCTGGCCTTGCCGCGGTGGACGCAATCAGCTGGTGAAGAACTGGCGAATAGTATCAGCCACGGGATCGGGCTTGTGGGAGCGATGATTGGCACGCCGATTCTGCTTCTGGCAGCGTTTCGCAGCGGAAGCATTTCTTTTCTAATCGGCACAATCATTTTCACCGTAACCATGTTGCTACTGTATCTGGGATCGATGCTCTACCACGCATGGCCTCGCACGCGTGCGAAATTTTTTCTTCAAACGCTGGACCACGCAGCGATTTTCTTGCCGATCGCCGGGACTTACACGC
>Ga0193735_1000066_pt1 | contig 32988 bp, 24 predicted proteins | sample U1m2metaG_FD_145080 | JGI IMG/M metagenome (GOLD analysis project Ga0193735, IMG submission 145080) | Soil microbial communities from a riparian zone of the East river system, Colorado, United States - U1m2 | ecosystem: Environmental > Terrestrial > Soil > Riparian zone | place: USA: East River... | reverse complement strand
CCATTGTGCGCTCGACGAGCTCTACGCACTAGGCTTTGATTATTACAAACAACTTGAGCACGACGTGAACGCGGTGACACTTGAAGATATTAAAAAAGTGGCTGCGAAATATTTTCGCGATCAACCATATGTTTTGGCAACGGTGCGACCCCCGGAAGGTTCCGCAGCCGCGAAACAGAAATGAGCCATGGCTGAAGTCCAAAAAACCACACTGAGCGGCGAACTTTCGCAGCGGTTTATTGAATTCGTGGTGATGCACGCGCAAAACGCCGCGCTGTTCCTTGGCCAAATTCCAAATCCAAGAACCGGCGAAGCCGACGTCAACCTGGACCTGGCCAGAATGTTTATCGATCAACTGGCAATGATTCAGGAAAAAACACGCGGCAACCTGACCAGCGAAGAGGCAAAAGTGTTGAGCAACGCGCTTTCCAATTTGCAGATGGCGTTTGTGGAAGTTTCACGCGAACAGCCCAAAGGGGCTGCGCAGCCCGAGACGCCAGAAGCCGCACCGCCGTCAACGCCGTCGGAGCAACCATCGACAGCTAAGCCGGAGCCATCGGCGCCCACTAGCTCCACCGAGCCCGAGACAGAATCGAGAAAGAAATTCACCAAAAGCTACGGGCCGTAGCTCGCTGATTCCCTTTGCGTGTCATTCCGAGCGCAGCCGAGGGACCTCACAATCGAAGCGCGTGGTACACAAACGGAATTAGCGTGCTCAAACACCCCAGTGTGGGATCCTTCACTCCGTTCAGGATGACCGCGCATGTTGAGGCGGCGGCTCACTTTACGTCGCCCAGACGCGCGCTCTACCCTAGCGTTGGCTCGTCCGCTCAGCGGGCGTGGAGCGTGGGCGTGATTTTGCTCGCGCGGTTTTGCGCACGGTGATGGTTCTCTGACCGGCGACCGCAGGCGTCGGCGACGCTTCGGCATATTTCTTAGTCGTGGGCCAGATCAAACGCCACGGTTGAGTCTTAATTGTTTCGCTGAATTGTTTGATGTTCTCGCCGGCCGGCTGGAGCTCAGTAGTCGCGACCTTTAGTTTCTCTGACGAGCTTCGCAGGTTTCGCAAGGTGACCTCGATATTGTCGTTGTCCGTAAGACTGGTGCTGATCTTTTCGATATTGGCCAGCGAATGCGAAAGCGCGCTCTCAGGCGCAGTCAGATCGACAAGATGTTGGCCGAAGGTCTTGAACTGGCCGAGGGCAAGTGTGAGTTCAGAATTTTCGTCCGTGAGACGATTCAGATTTTGAGCTGTCTGCTGAAGGTCTTTCATGGTGGTGGTCGCTTCGGCTGCGACCGGCTTGATTACTTCCAGCATTTTCGCCGCGGCTTCGCCCAGATCGGGTGTGCGCTCCCCGGCGAACATTTCGCCATCTTTCGCGCGGCCTGACGCTCCGGTTCCTTGCGTGAAATCAATAGCGAGGTCTCCTAGCAACCCGAGCTGCATCATTCGCGCCCTCGCGTCGCGATACACCCTTGCGTTTTTGTCCACCTGCACATCAACGCGCACCTCGAATCGCGGTTTGCCCGGCGTGGTTGAAGGGCTTGGACTAGGATTTGCTTCAGGCGGATGAATTGCCGCCTCTGCTTCTTCCGCCTGTTTTTCTTCTTCTGGCGACACCGGCGAAAATAATTTTTGGACCTGTCCAATCTTGCGACCGGCCAGCATGACCGGCGCGCCTTGTTTAAGTCCGGCCGCGTTATCGTAGTAAATCTTGTAAGTCACCAGCGGCCGGAACAGCCCGGGCGCGCCGAGCAGAACCAGAAGGAAAGCCACTACCGCGATCGTGCCGATCACGAGCAGGCCAGTCAGGATTTCATTTTTTTGTAATTGCATCGAGGCTGCCTTCCAGAATCGGACCTTCGGTACTCCCGCTCACGAACTGCGCGACGACCGGGTTTTTGGAGTGTTTGAATTTTTCGGATTCCGCTTCTTCAATGATTTTCCCCTGATACAACATAGCCATTCGCGTGGCGATGCGAAAGGCGCTGTCCATTTCGTGCGTTGCGGTGATGGATGTGACCTTCGATTTCTCGCTGAGGCTGATAATTAATTCGTCAATCACCGAGGCAATGACCGGGTCCAGGCCGGCCGAGGGCTCATCCAGTAGAAGCAACTCGGGCTCAAGCACGAGCGCGCGCGCCAGCGCCACACGTTTTCGCATACCGCCACTTAGCTCCTCCGGCAGCAGGTCTTTGGAATCCTCCATGCCAACGAGCTCGAGTTTTTCATCGACTGTCTCGTCAATCTCACTCTGGGATTTATCGGTGAGCTCTTCCAGTGGCAACGCAACATTGTCGCGCACATTTCGCGAACTCAGCAGCGCCGAATACTGATAGACCATGCCAATGTGTTGTCGTACTCGTTGAAGCTTTCGGCGGGACAACCGCGTGATTTCAAATTGCTTGAAAAAAATCGAACCGGAATCCGGGCGGAGCGTCCCGAGAATCATCCGCAAAATAGTACTTTTGCCACTGCCGCTCTGGCCCATGATCACCAGACGTTCCTGCGGCTTGACCTTAAGCGAAACACCGTCGAGCACTTTCTTTTCCTCGAACCGCATGTGCACATCGCGCAGTTCGACCATGTCGAGCGGGGCGCTCACGTCGGATAAAAGGTGGTGTAAACGACGTTGTAGAGCGTATCAAAGCCGATCACTGCGGTGATTGCAGTAACAACACTGGACGTCGTCGAAGAGCCGACTCCAGCGGCGCCGCCTTTCACTGTCAGTCCCCGGTAGCAGGCGATCGCGGCGATGAGGAGACCGAACAGAAAACTCTTCAAAATGCCGGTAATAATGTCGCGAATGAGCAATGAATCTTTCACGAGATCGAGAAAATAGGGGAAGGCAATACTGAAAAAGGCTTTGCAGACCAGGCTGCTCGCGAATATGGCCGCAATGTTCGAAACCGTAGAGAGACACGGCATCAGCAAGACCAAAGCGAGCATTCGTGGTGCGACCAGGAAGCGCAACGGTCCGATGCCCATGGCCTCAATCGCCTCGACTTCTTCGGAGACCTGCATCGTTCCCAATTCCGCTGTAAACGCCGCGCCGATGCGCGCGGCGAGCATGATGCCAGTGAGCAAGGGCCCAAGCTCGCGCGTAAAGGCAATTGCCACCAGACCAGGGATCAGCCGCTCCGTTCCGAAACGTTGCAACTGGTAACCGGTCAGCAACGCCATGGTCAAACCGAGGAAAAAGGAAACCAGTCCCACCAGCGGCACCGAATCGACACCGGCGCGTTCGGTGTAGCGGAAGAAACTGGCGGCACGAAACGGAACGCGTCCGTGCTGAATCCGCTCAAACGTTTCTTCGAACGTGTTCACGATGAACCAGAACAAGCTGCCTACTTCGCGGAGGAAATAGCGCGTGATATGGCCGATTCCCTCAGCAATCGCAATGGGCGGCGGTTCAGTGTTCGCCATGACCGAGAAGGTGCCTCACTTCGTCGTCGGGAAAAGCGCAAAGTTTGGCGGTGCAAAAACGATGCAAGAATGGGTCTCGCTCCAGGAGAGCTCGCGCGAGCTCCGCCGGAAAACTTGTAATGTTTTCGCGGCAGCTTTGGGAGTGCGTCCGCGTCCTCGCGCCGCTTTGATTTAATGCGAATATCAAAAGATGGACGGCTATTCCTGCTAGCATTGCGGTACCAATATGAAACGCGTTTTAATAACGAATTGCTTCTTCGCGATCGTGCTATTTAATGCGGGGGCGCTGGCGGCGGCTCCAGGGCAATCACCTCCGGCGAGGGTTTCCAGCGAACGAAACCCGGATCATCAGCCAAAAATGGAAACCCAGACAATCAGACTCGCGATTCACGGCGGCGCCGGGACTATCGAGCGAAGCAAGATGACATCGGAACGCGAGGGCGAGTATCGCGCGGGACTGGAACGCGCGCTCACGGCTGGCTACGAAATCCTCAAGCGTGGCGGCTCGAGTCTCGATGCAACAGAGGCCGCGGTGCGCGTGCTCGAAGACGATCCGCATTTTAACGCAGGGAAGGGCTCAGTGTTCACGAGCGCGGGGACGAACGAAATGGATGCGGCGATCATGGATGGGAAAACGCTTGCTGCCGGAGCCGTTGCTTCGTTGAAGCGTATCAAAAATCCCATCAGCCTTGCCCGGCTGGTGATGGAAAAATCCGGACACGTCATGATGGATAGTGACGGCGCAGAATTGTTCGCGAAGGAAAATGGGATCGAACTGGTGGATCAGAAATATTTTTTCACCCAGGAACGTTGGGATGCTTTGCAGAAAATTAAGGCTGCTGAAAAGAGTCGCACGAGCGGTGCCGAGAAAAAGTTTTCGATTACTGACCAGGACCGACATGGCACGGTGGGCGCAGTAGCGCTGGATCAAAACGGGAATCTCGCTGCAGCGACTTCAACTGGCGGCACGACAAACAAGCGACCGGGACGCGTTGGCGATTCGCCGGTGATCGGTGCCGGCACTTACGCGAGCAACGCCACGTGCGCCGTTTCCGCGACAGGCGACGGTGAATATTTTATCCGCGCAACGGTTGCGCGTGATGTTTCAGCGTTGATGGAATATCGCGGGATGTCTCTCAAAGAGGCTGCACAGGCTGCTTTGGACAAGGTCGCCAAACTTGGCGGCACCGGTGGACTGATCGCAATCGATCATCAGGGCAATGTCACTTTGCCATTTAACACCGCTGGAATGTATCGTGGCTACGCCGATCCAAACGGGAAGTTTGTTATCGAATTCTATCGTTGAAGTGTTGAAGCGTTGAGGCTTGAAATAGAGACCCGCTTCAACTGTTTACGCTCTCATGCTTTCGCCGTTTTCCGTCGTAATCCCCTGTTTCAATGAAGCGGGGCGCATTGGAGAGACGCTTCGCCTCACGCTCGAGTATCTCATCGCCAATGCGGTGGAGAGTGAATTGATCGTCGTGAACGACGGATCGACCGATGCCACTGCGGCAATTGCGCGTGAAAGATTGAAAGATGCCAGGATCGAAACACGCTTGCTCGAGAATTTTCCAAATCGCGGCAAGGGCGCCGCCGTGCGGTCCGGATTGCTTGCCGCGCGAAAACCGATCGGCCTGTTTTTCGATGCGGATCTTTCCACGCCGCTGGGGGAGACACCGAAATTGATCGAGCCAATTGCAAATGGCGAGGTCGACATTGCATTTGGATCTCGCGCTCTGGATCGCGGATTGATTGGCATTCATCAACCGTGGCGACGCGAGCAGGCGGGTCGCGCGTTCAACTTACTCGTGCGCATTGCGACCGGTCTGCCGTTCTGGGACACTCAATGCGGGTTCAAGGCGTTTCGCCTCGATGTCTGCCGCCCGATTCTGGAGGCCGCGCGACTCGATGGCTTCGCCTTCGATGTCGAACTGCTTTATCTCGCACAGCACGCCGGATTGCGAATTCGTGAAATTCCGGTGCGCTGGAATCATGCCGAGGGTAGCAAAGTTCAGTTTTTCAAGGATAGCTTGCGAATGTTACGCGAAGTGATCGCGCTGAGAAAAAAAACTGGCGCCGTGTCATCCTGAACGCAGTGAAGGACGTCCCGCAAGCAGTTCGATCACGCTAGTTGGCTTGTGTGCCCTAACCTCCGTGGGTGAGCTCCCTCGCCGTCTGTGCGTCTCGGGATGACAACCCGCCACCGCTTTTCTTTCTCGTGGCTTTGCCTAAATTGCATGTTCCGCGTCTCGCGCTTTTCTTTCCATGCAGTCCTTCCGATTTCATCCTGCGGTCGCACGGTGGTTCGAACAAACCTTCGAATCACCAACAGAACCCCAACGGCGCGGCTGGCCAGCAATTCAATCCGGCCGGCACGTGCTGATTTCTGCCCCAACGGGTTCGGGAAAAACGCTGGCTGCGTTCCTTGGTTCGCTGGATGTGTTGTTCCGAGAAGGCGCACGGACTGATTTGCCCGATGAAATCCGGGTGGTTTACGTCTCGCCCCTCAAAGCGTTGAGCAACGATATCCGGAAAAATCTGCAAGAACCGCTCAGTGGAATTCGCGCATTGCTGCGTGAAACCGAAGGCCACGACATCGATGTGCGCGCAGAAGTTCGCACTGGCGATACAACTGCCGCGCAACGTCAGGCGCTGATCAAAAAACCGCCGCACATTCTCGTTACCACGCCGGAATCTCTATATCTCCTGCTCACTTCCGAATCGGGCCGGGACATGTTGCGCACCGTCCGAACGCTGATCATGGACGAGATTCACGCTGTCGTGGACGACCGGCGCGGCGCACACCTCGCACTGAGTGTTGAGCGGTTAGCCGCATTAACGAAATCCGTGTCAGGTGGACCGCTTCAACGAATCGGTTTGTCTGCGACGCAAAAACCAATCGAAGAGGTGGCACGCTTTCTAGTCGGCGCCCATTCAGTGGACGAGGCTGGCAATCCGGATTGCGAAATCATCGATATCGGTCATCGCCGCGAATTGGATGTGACGATTGAACTTCCGAAGTCGCCGCTTGAGGCGGTTATGTCGAATGAAGTTTGGGAGGAAATCTATCATCGCCTCGCGGAGTTGATCCAGGCGCACCGGACCACTTTGGTGTTCGTGAACACGCGCCGAATGGCCGAACGCGTGACGCATCATCTCAGCGAACTGCTCGGTTCGGACGCGGTGACATCCCATCACGGGAGTCTTTCCGCAAAGCTGCGCCTGGATGCGGAAGATCGATTGAAGCGAGGCGAACTGAAAGCGCTCGTTGCCACGGCTTCGTTGGAGCTGGGCATCGATATTGGTTCGGTGGATCTCGTTTGCCAGCTCGGCACTACGCGATCGATTGCCAGCCTGCTGCAGCGCGTGGGGCGGGCCGAACACAAGCGTGGCGGTTTGCCGAAGGGCCGCATCTTCCCGTTGAGCCGCGATGAGCTGGTCGAATGTGCTGCGTTACTTCGTTGTGTTCATCGTGGCGAGCTAGATCGCCTGAGCATTCCTGAAAAGCCGCTGGATGTCCTGGCCCAGCAAATTGTCGCCGCGGCCTCCGCTGAAGATTGGGATGAAAATGAGTTCTTTGAGCTTGTCCGTTCATCGTGGCCTTATCGCAATCTCACTAGCGAAGAATTCGACAGCGTAGTGAAAATGCTCGCCGAAGGCTTTAGCACTAAGCGCGGCCGGCGCTCAGCGTTGATTCATCACGATGGAGTCAATCATCGTTTGCGTGGACGACGCGGCGCTCGGCTCGTTGCGCTTACGTCTGGCGGCGCGATTCCCGACAACGCCGATTATCGAGTCATTCTCGATCCGTCAGAAACTTTCGTTGGCACGGTGAACGAGGATTTTGCGGTCGAAAGTTTGGCGGGCGACATCTTCCAGTTGGGCAATGCCTCGTGGCGAATTCTGCGAATCAACTCCGGAGTCGTCCGTGTCGAAGATGCAAAAGGTCAGCCGCCTGGAATTCCATTTTGGCTCGGCGAAGCTCCGGCACGCACATCGGAATTGTCGAATGCCGTATCCGATTTTCGGATGGAGATCGAAAGGAGACTCGCTGATGGACAAAATCCCACTCAATGGCTCGCCCAGGAAATGCAGTTACCAGCTGACGCTGCCGAACAGTTAGGCGACTATTTCTCCGACGCTTACCGTTCGCTTGGAGCAATTCCTTCACAGCAAACTCTGGTGATGGAACGCTTCTTCGATGAATCGGGCGGGATGCAGCTTGTCCTTCACTCGTCATTCGGCAATCGAACCAATCGCGCCTGGGGTCTTGCCTTGCGAAAGCGTTTTTGCCGTTCATTCAATTTTGAGCTTCAAGCAGCGGCCACAGACGACGCGATCGTAATTTCGCTCGGCACACAGCATTCGTTTCCGCTCGAAGAAGTTTTTCGTTATCTGAATTCGCAAACGGTTCGCGACCTGCTCGTTCAGGCATTGCTCGACGCGCCGATGTTCACTATTCGCTGGCGCTGGAATGCGACGCGTTCACTTGCAGTGCCTCGGTTTCGTGGTGGCGCAAAACTCGCCGCGCCGTTGCAGCGGATGGAATCGGAGAATCTCTTAGCCGCAGTTTTCCCGGATCAACTTGCTTGTCTCGAACACATCGTGGGTGATCGCGAAATTCCGGATCATCCGCTAGTGAAGCAGACAATTGACGATTGTTTGACCGAAGCGATGGACATCGAGGGTCTGGAGGAAGTGCTGCGCAAAATCGAACACGGCCAGATCCGCTGTATCGCACGCGATTTGCCGGAGCCATCGCCGCTTGCGTCTGAGATTCTCAACGCGCGGCCATATGCGTTTCTGGATAACGCGCCTTTGGAAGAACGCCGCACCCAGGCGGTGTACACGCGTCGTGCGTCCGAGCGGAACGGCAGCGATGGCTTAGGGGTTCTCGATGCGGCGGCGATTGAGAAAGTTCAAAAGGAAGCATGGCCCGAAGCAACGAATGCTGATGAACTGCACGACGCATTCATGCTGCTTGCCGTGATGACCGAAGAAGAAGTCGCAGTTTCCACGCTTCATGACGGAAACGACGGGTCTGCGGAACATTTGCTAAAAGAACTCGTTGCCTCCGATCGAGCAACGAAAATCCGATTCGGCGAAAAAACTTTTTGGGCCGCTGCCGAACGACTTCCAATGCTTCAGGAGATTTACCCGAGCGCGCGCGTTGAGCCTGAATTGATTGTTTCCGACTCAGTGCGCAGAAAAACATGGGAACGCGAAAACGCCGTTCGCGAAGTGGTTCGGGGTCGAATGGAAGTTTGCGGACCGATCACTGTTGGCGAGCTGTCAGATGTGTTGGTATTGCCACGATCGGACATCGACGCGGCTTTACTGGCCCTCGAAGCGGAAGGATTTGTCTTACGTGGCAAGTTTCGCCCGCACGCGACTGACCAGGAGTGGTGCGACCGGCGGTTGCTGGCGCGAATTCATCGGCTCACGATCGATCGGTTGCGCGCGGAGATTCAGCCGGTTTCACAGCAGGATTTTTATCGCTTTCTGTTCGCATGGCAGCGTGCTGATCAGGAACACCGCGTCGAAGGGCTTGAAGGTTTGCAATCTGTTCTCGAGCAACTCGACGGGTGCGAGCTGCCGTTGGCCGCGTGGGAGTCCGCGGTCCTCGCCGCCCGTGTTGCTGACTACGACCCCGAATGGCTCGACCGCCTTTGTTTTTCGGGCCGGATTGGCTGGGCACGCTTGAGCGCGCCGCAAAATCCAAACATGCGGGCGAGCGCTCCGCTACGAACCAGCCCTGTCGCGCTTTATCAACGCGAGAACCTCCGGCATTGGCTGATGCTGACGCAGGCGAATTCACAGATGGAACTCTCCGGCGCCAGCCGAACACTATTCGACACACTTGCAGACGGCGGGGCGCTCTTCTTCAGCGAACTGGTGCGCCGCAGCGGACTGCTGCCTTCTCAAGTTGAAGAAGCTTTGTCGCAACTTGCCGCACTTGGCCTGGTGACTTCGGATAGTTTCGATGGATTGCGAGCTCTTCTGGTGCCTTCAAATAAACGTCCCACGTTTGGCCGTAACGCTGGAAAACGGCGGCGCAAAGCCAATCTTGCCAGTATCGAGTTTGCAGGACGTTGGTCGCTTCTAAGAACGGACGCCGCCTCTTCGCCGTCGGGAAATGGAGCGGAAAGTTCCGTGCGCGACGCGGCCATCGAGCAATTTGCGCGGGTGTTGCTGCATCGGTACGGCGTGGTGTTTCGCCGTTTGCTCGAACGCGAGAGTTTCCCGGCGACCTGGTATCAACTGGGGCGAATTTATCGCCGGTGGGAGGCGCGCAGCGAGATTCGCGGAGGCTATTTTGTGGGAGGAACCAGCGGCGAACAATTTGCGCTGCCTGAGGCCATCGGCCTGTTGCGTTCCATTCGCAAGGCATCGCCAAATGGCGAGCTGATTACACTGAGCGGTGCCGATCCGCTGAATTTGCAAGGCATTCTGACGCCGGGGCCGCGAATTGCGGCGCTGACTGCAAATCGGGTTTTATTTTTGGACGGATTGCCAATTGCGGCGCTCGAGGCAGGCCAAATTCGCAAAATCGCGGATACGCCGGTTTCTGATTTGCAAGTTGAGACAGCTCTTAAGGTCGGAAAGTTGCGTCCATCATTACGGCCGTACTATAAGTGACCGCGATCGGTCGTTCTAAGCGAAGTCGAGGAATCCGTTGCAGGACTGCCCGGCAGTTCAGCGGGATCCTTGGACGCCGCTTCGCGTCGCTCATTTCTTCACGACTTCGACATTCTCGATCATGGCGATGCCGCCACGCTCGGCGAGCTTGCCTTTCACGGTGATGTTTTTACCGCAGTATTCGGCGAGTTGATCGTTGATTGGCTTGTGTTCGCCAACGACCAGATAGGCTTTGCCTTCGCTTACAATACCGACTGGCCCACCGCTCTTGATGCACTTCGCCCCGCAGGACTGACCATGTTTTTCGCCGACCGCATTATGATCGACGTAGCACATCATATCGACCACTTCGCCGGTCACTTCTTTTGAAGCGGCTGTGTCGTTGCCATGCTCATGTTCCTGCGCAATAGCGAGCGGAGCAGCTGTCAGTGTGACGACCAGTGTCGCAGCGACTGCGATCTTAAGAATCGCGTGTCTGTTTGTTGTTGAATTAAACATGAGAGAAATGTCGGCCACTTAGCGTGTCGGTCAATGCGCGGCCAAATAGACGGGACGTGCGTTTCGGCGCGCTCGGCGAGCGCGCTCTAGCTTTGGTTCTCGATCAAATGCGCGAACTGATCGAAGAAGTAGGAAGCGTCATGCGGGCCGGGCGCGGCTTCGGGATGATATTGTACGCTGAAGATCGGGAGTTCCTTGTGTCGCATTCCCTCCACGGTGCCATCGTTCAGATTTATGTGCGTCACTTCTACGTTGGATGGCAGCGAGTCGGGATCGACTGCGAACCCGTGATTTTGCGCTGTGATCGCCACCTTACCGCTGCTCAAATCTTTTACGGGTTGGTTCGCGCCGTGATGCCCAAATTTCAATTTGTAAGTCGATCCGCCGAACGCGAATCCAAGAATCTGATGGCCGAGACAAATGCCGAAAATCGGCTTCTTGCCGATTAAATCGCGCGTTGCCTTGTGCGCATAAGGCAGGGCCGCGGGATCTCCCGGTCCATTGGAAAGAAAAACGCCATCCGGATTTAGCCCGAGCACCTCTTTGGCAGTTGTGGTTGCTGGTACAACCGTGACGCGAAAACCTTTCTGCCGCAGAAGCCGCAGAATATTTTCTTTGATTCCATAATCGTAGGCGACGATGCGAAACCGGACCGGCGGAAGGCTGGGTTTGATTCCACCGTTACTGGATATGATTGACCAGGGTTCGCTCAGCTTGTCCTCGGGGTCCCATTGATAAATTTCGCGCGCTGAAACTTCCCGAACGTAATCCATGCCGATAACGCCCTCGCCTTTGATGGCCTGCTGCGTCGCTTCTTCCGCAGAAATCTCTTCCGTAGTCAAACAAGCCTTCATTGCGCCGCGGGTGCGCAGATGTCGGGTCAACGCGCGAGTATCAATTCCTTGCGCGCCGGGGATGTTCCATTTTTTCAAATATTGATCGAGCGACATTTCCGAGCGCCAGTTGCTCGGGATTTCGCTCAGCTCTTCGATGACAAAGCCGCTGACGTGTGGCGAGCGGCTCTCCTGATCGAGCGAGTTCGTGCCGTAATTGCCGATCAACGGATAAGTCATCGCCACGATCTGGCCGCGATAGGAAGGATCGGTCAACACTTCCTGATAACCGGTCATGGCCGTGTTGAAACAGACTTCGCCGACGCGGGTACCGGTCGCGCCAAATGATTCGCCCTCGAAAAATCGACCGTCTTCGAGAACTAACAGGGCGCGCATGTCACTGCGCACTGTGGATCGTGGAGCAGAATTTTCAAATTCGTTGAAGAGTTAGAGCGTTGAAGCGGTAAGGCCGAGCGCACTCTCGGCATCTTGCTTTAACCCTTCAACGCTTCAACGAAAAACCCGGATCGAAAAATCGATCCGGGTTTTTAAAATGTTACCCCGCTGATGCCGTTTAGGCGGATCTCCCGTTCCCTTTTCGTAACGGGCGGATGACCGTCGCCGCAGCGTCTGACTTCCAATTAAGGCCTGCCATCTTCTCCGAGCGACTCAGCCTCCTTAGGTTAACCAAATATCGGTTCGGGAATCCCACCTGTAATCTCGAACATCGCAGGGTAAAGCACAAAGCTAGCCGCGACTGATGAGAGCCGCTGGTTGAGAGTTGAGAGAAAAGCACTGGTTTTCTTCCCAACCCTCAACAAACGACTCTCACACTATCAAAGAACTATTCGCGCAGTTCTGCGCCGAGGTCGCTTCGCAATCGCCCGCGAATTTTCGCATGCGCTGCATTCACTTCCTCGCTTGTCAGTGTGCGACTCCGGTCGCGATATGTCAATCGATATGCAAGCGACTTTTTGCCTTCACCGATTTCAGTGCCGGCGAAGAGATCAAAAAATTCAACTCGTTCCAACAACTGTTCCTTTGGATGGAAAATCACTTCCCATATTCTTTCGTGGGTCAAATCTTCGGCAACAATCATCGCAATGTCGCGCGACATAGCAGGAAATTTCCCAAGTTCGCGGAACGTTGCGCGCGATCCCAAACCGCTAATCGGGAAATCAAGCGATACTTCGGCAACAAAGACACCGCCAGATGCGTCGATTGTTGACGCGAGCGAATTCGTTAGCTGCCCGGCCACGCCAACCAGTTGATTGCCCGCTCTGATTTCTACAGCGAGCGCAAAGTTGGCATGATGACCGCGACGAAAAGACAAACCGGTTCTTGCCAGTTCAATCGCGCCTTTTAGATCGAAGAAATCAACGCTGCGTTTTTCGTTCCGCCAATGAACTTCGCTGCCAACGTTACCCCAAAGGAGAATAGCTACTCGTTTCTTTTCTGCGCCGCCCGGTGGCTCGAAAACCCTGCCTGTCTCAAAGATCGCGACGCCTTCCCCTCCCGCACGAATGTTGTGGTCGAGTACTCCTAGCAATCCCGGCAACAAACTGGGGCGTAGTGCCACGTGATCTTTACTCAGCGGATTACGTAATTCGATCGCGTTTTCCCCAAACGCGAATCTTTCCCTGGGGAGCAACTTTGACGTCCGCACTTCATTAAGGCCAGCCGCAACCAGTCGTTGGCGCATTTGTGATTCCAAATCGTGCGCGCGATCAGCCGCGCTCGAAGGCGTGAACCGGCTGCGATCCGTTCCCGGAATTCTTTCGGCGCCGTAAGCTCGCACGACTTCTTCGATAAGATCGACATCGCGCTGCAAATCGCGCCGGTAGCTTGGAATTTTCCATTTCGTTATTTCGGCCGCGCTGATTTTCTTCAAACCGAATCTCGTTAGAACTTCGTCGACCGTTTTCGGTTTGATCGCGATCCCAACAACGCGATCGCATTTCTCGTAGCGCAACGAAACATCGGCAGGGTTCGCCGGCAGCTTGCCGGCGACGGTGATCTCCTTTGCCGGGGTTCCGCCTGCGATCTCTTGAATCAATTCGGTGGCCCGCTGCGATGCTCGGAGCACCATTTCAGGATCAACGCCGCGCTCGAATCGGTAACTGGCGTCGCTCGGTAAACCTAATTCGCGCGCGGTCCGACGAATACTCGCCGGCAGGAAATAAGCTGCCTCGAGTAAAATATTCTGGGTCGAATCGGTCACCGCCGATTCTTCGCCGCCCATCACACCGCCGATGCCAACGGCACGTTCCTGATCGGCGACGACACAACTGTCAGACTTGAGCGAATAAGTCTTTCCATCGAGCGCGAGAAATTTCTCGCGGTCACGAGCGAGGCGTACGTTGATGCCACCCTTCAATCTATCGGCGTCAAAAGCATGCGTAGGTTGGCCGAGTTCCAGCATTACAAAATTGGAAATATCGACGATGTTGTTGATGGAGCGAATGCCGACGCTTTCGATCTTGGCACGCAGCCACTGCGGACTCGGTCCGACCGTAACGTTGTCGATCTTGCGCGCGGAGAAAAACAAACATTCGCGCGTTGAGGTGATGGTCACACCGGTCTTCTTGACGGGAATTTTCGATTCACGCGCCGTTGACTTCAGTTTTTTTCCGGTGAGCGCCGCGATTTCGCGCGCCAATCCGAAGTGACTCAGCAAGTCGCCGCGATTTGGCGTGATCTCGACGTCGAGAATCGTGTCCGCGGGAAAGAGATCACCGATCGGCGCGCCGATTTTCGCTTCGGGCGACAAAATCAAAAGACCGGCAGCATCTTCGCCTAGGCCGAGCTCGATGGCGCTGCAAAGCATTCCTTCCGATTCGACACCGCGAAGTTTGCTTTTTCGAATCTCGGTTCCATTCGGCAACTTCGCGCCGGGAAGCGCGAGCGGAATTTTATCGCCCACCTTGTAATTCGTCGCGCCGCAGACAATTTGGCGTTTCGTTCCGCTGCCGTCGTCCACTTCGCAAACTGTCAGTCGATCAGCATTCGGATGGCGCGACGATGCAACGATTTTGGAAACGATCACTTGCTCGATCTTTGCGCCGCGAGTTTCAATGTTTTCCGTTTCAACGCCGGCGCGAGTGAGCAAATCTGCGATCTCTTCCGGATTTTCTGGAAGATCAACAAATTCGTGCAACCAATTGACGGAAAATTTCATGCGAACTGGCGGAGAAACCGCAAATCGTTTTGCGCGAAGAGGCGGATGTCGGGGATGTCGAACAGAATCATCGCGAGCCGGTCCATTCCGAGACCGAACGCGTAGCCGCTCCACTTTTCGGGATCGTAAGCTTTGTCACCACGCGCTTTGTTGACCTGCTCGAAAACTGCGGGATGCACCACGCCCGAGCCGGCGACTTCGATCCAGCGCTCGCCACCCTTGAGCGCTTTCGATTTCACGTAAACCTCCAGACTCGGCTCGGTGAACGGGAAGAAGTGCGGACGAAATTGCACTTCCGTTCCCGAACCGAAAAGTTCCAGCATGAAAAACTCGAGGGCGCCTTTCAAATCGGCGACGCTTACGTTTTCATCGACATAAAGTCCTTCGATCTGGTGAAACTGCGGGCTGTGGGTGGCGTCGAGTTCATCGCGACGATAGGCAGCACCGGGAGCAATCACCCGAATCGGCGGCGGCGCGGCTTGCATCGTTCGAATTTGCACGGTCGAAGTGTGCGTTCGCAGCAAACGGCCGTCCGATAAATAAAATGTGTCCTGCTCGTTTCGCGCCGGATGTTCGGGCGGCGTGTTGAGCGCATCGAAACAATGCCATTCGTCTTCAATGTCCGGTCCGTCCGCGAGCGCGAATCCCATTCGCCGAAAAATTTCGATCGAACGTTCCCACATCTGGGTGAGGGGATGCAGCGCACCGATTTCGTGCCGCGTTCCCGGCAGCGAGATGTCGATCCTGGCGAGCGCGCCTGATTCTTTTTGTGAGCGGAATTGTGCGTTACGCGTTTCGATCGCGGCGGTGACGGCGTTGCGAACCTCGTTGAGTAGTTTGCCAATGGCTGGCTTCTCTGCCTTGGCGAGCGTTTTCATTTGCTCTCCCCACGCAGAGACGCTGCCGCTTTTACCGAGATATTTTATGCGCGCCGCTTCAAGCGCCTGTTCGTCGGGCGCAGCTTCGATTTCGCGCAGGGCATCATCGCGAAGCTGTTCGAGTGGGTGCATGAGACGTTGGAGCGTTAAAGAGTTTAAGCGTTGAAGCGAATCCGCTGCGACGCATCAACGCTTCAACGGCAAGGTCACGCCGCTTTCTTGCTTTTCTTTTCCAGCGCGCTCTTTACCTGATCGACGATCGATTTGAATGCGATCTCATCGCTGACCGCGAGATCTGCAAGAATTTTTCGGTCGAGGCCGATGCCTGCGGCTTTTAATCCTTCTGCAAAGCGGCTGTAGGTCATTCCATTTGCGCGAGCGGCGGCGTTCAGGCGCTGAATCCAGAGATAACGAAACGTGCGTTTACGCGTTTTACGGTCGCGATAGGCCCAATATTTGGCCTTCATCATCGCGTCCTTCGCGTAGCGGAAGAGTTTCGAACGGCGTCCGCGATAGCCTTTGGCTTGTTTTATGACTCGTTTGCGTCGCGCCCGGCTTGCCGGGGCGTTAGTAGCTCTTGGCATGGTTGTTTCCCCAAATCGCTTCGGGGTTCCTCGTTCAGCGAGCTGTTTGTTCCATTATCGATCTTCGCGACCTCACTCGCTGATACAGTCCCGTCGCGCGGAACAAGGTGCACAGATCGTCACGACGCGGCAGCGCCGGGAGACGAACAATAAGTAGCGAGCCGAGAATGACAACTGGTTTTCGTGAGGCCAAAGTTTGCAGCGACCCAAGCCGACGCTTTAACGCCTCAACGTTTTAGTGCTAGATTCGCCCGGCATGCACTGGCTCGGCCGTTATCGATTCCTGGTCCTGGCTTTCATCTGCTTTTTTTGGACGGGCGTGATCTTTCTCGGTCATTTTTTCCCAGGCGTCCCGTTTCTCTCCGCACCGTGGCGCGGTGAGCAGAGCTTTGAGGATTTGCTTCGGCGTGAGGGCCGGAAGACCTCGGCGCCATCCGATTTTGTTTTTCTCGGAATCGATCAAAGCACATTGCAATTGCCGCCCCTGACTGCGGAAGAAATTGCGAGCAACCGCGCGTTTCAACTGATTACAGAGAAGCCATTCCCGTGGTCACGGGAAATATGGGCGCTTTTGCTCGACCGGTTGTTTGCCGCGGGCACGCGCGGGGTCGTGTTCGACATGATCTTTAGTCCGCCAAATGATGGTGATCCCGCCTTTCATGCTGCGCTGGATCGTTATCGCGATAAGGTCGTAATCGGCGCTAATTTCGACATGGCGAACACGGCCCAGGCCGTTACGCCAAACAATGCGTTGATTCCGCCGCCGCAATTACAGGATAATCGCGTCGGGTTCGTGAATTTCTGGTCCGACCCAATAGACGGAAAAATCCGCGCCGTGACGTATCGCGTAACTGATCGGCAACTTGCCGACTTACCACCGGACCCAAGCCAGGAAATTTATCAATCTCTTTCGGCCCGCGCGCTAGCCAAGATCGGCCACGCGAATGATGTGCCAAATGATTTTCGGGGGCACATGATTCGTTTTACGTCACCGGACGCGTTCGCACCCCGCCCTCTCTACGAAGTTTTCGACCCGAAGTTTTGGCATGCCAATTACGCGGACGGCGCGTTTTTTAAGGACAAGATTGTAATGGTCGGATCATCCGCGCAGGTAGAGCACGACACCGTCGTTACGCCGATGAGCCCAACCACATTGGGCCCCGCGCTTCATCTGCAGGCAATGGCTGCGGCGATGAATCACGAATTTTTGCGGCCCACTCCGGCAAAAGCCGGCCTCGCGCTTGTGGGCGCGGCAGGACTGGTGGCGTGGTCACTGGTCGCCTTCTTGCGCCGGCCGTTGCTTTGTCTTGGTACACTGGTTCTGATTACGGCTGCATATCTCGGCGCGGCACGATTATGTTACGACCGAACAGGGCTCCTGCTTCTCACCGTTCCGGTTCTGTCGGTCCTGGTGTTGAGCGGAGTATTTTCGCTCGGTTTGGAATACGCTCTCGAGCGGCTCGAGAAATTGCGCACTCGGCGCACGCTTGAGCGCTATGTCTCGAAGAACTTAGTCAGAGAAATCCTCGAGAATCCTGACAGTTACTACAGCTCGCTTCGCGGAGTCCGCGTCCCTGCGACGATATTGTTCTCGGATCTGATTGGTTTCACCACATTAGCGGAAAAAGCCGATCCTGAGGCGTTAGTCTCGCAGCTTAATGAATATCTGAGCCGCATGACTTCGGTGGTGTTCAGCAATGGCGGCACCCTCGATAAATTCATCGGCGACGCGATCATGGCCGTATGGGGGAACGTGCGCAGTTTGGGCATGGCTCAAGACGCGAAAAATTGCGTGCGTGCGGCGCTGGCCATGCGTCGAGAGCTGAGGCAACTCAATCAAAAATGGCGCGAAGAGGGCCGCATGGGACTTGGCATGGGCATCGGCATCAATCAAGGCGAGGTGATCGTCGGCAACATTGGCTCGCATGAGCGGATGGATCCCACAGTCATTGGTGACTCCGTTAATCTCGCGTCGCGGCTCGAAGGTCTCACCCGAATTTACGGCGTGGATATTCTCGTTGGCGCCTCGACGGCTGAACTGACGAGAGACGAGGTTCACATTCGCTCGGTTGCTCGAGTGCAGGTGAAAGGCAAAAGCAAACCGGTGGATATTTTTACTTTTGTCGGGGCGCGAGACGAGGAAGTGGATCCAGAATTCCTAAAGTGGCTTGATACCTACGAGGAAGGATTGGAGAAATTCCGGGCACGCGATTTTACCGAGGCCAAGATTCTGTTTTCGCGGTTCCTGGAATTTTATCCCGACGATCTACTGGCCAAGATGTATCTGGATCGCGCGCTCGAATACGAACAAGCTCCGCCGGATGAAGCATGGGACGCGGTGGAGGTGTTTGAGAAGAAATGATGATCACTCATCGTGTTCTGTCATCCTGAGACGCGAAGACGGCGAAGGACCTCACCTACACGCACGCCGTCACGCAAATCACGCGCAACGTTCCTCGAAAGCGATCGCGTTTTTGTGAGGTCCCTCGCTGCGCTCGGGATGACACGCGTTTTTGTTTCGCTGGCGAAATTCATTACGCAGCGTAAAGAAACCGCGTGAAGGAAGCGCCGAAGAGTTTTCATTTCCTTGGGATTTGCGGCACGGCCATGGCATCAGTGGCGGCAGCGCTAAAGGAGCGCGGATTCAAAGTCACCGGGTCGGACGAAAATGTTTATCCGCCGATGTCGACCTTTCTTCAGGAAAAAGGCATCTCGATAAAAGAAGGGTATCGCGCCGAAAACATCCCGGCCGACGCAGATGTGGTGGTGATCGGAAACGCGCTGAAGCGCGGCAATCCGGAAGTGGAAGCCGTGCTGAACAGGAAGCTCCTCTACCTTTCGTTGCCCGAGGTGCTGAAAAATTATTTTCTGCGCGGCCGCCATAATCTTGTTGTTACCGGGACGCACGGTAAGACAACGACGACGGCGCTGCTCACCTGGATCATGGAAAAAGCCGGATGCAAACCCGGTTACGTCATCGGCGGACTTCCGAAAAATCTTGGCCAGGGCGCGCGCCTGAATGACTCGAAGTATTTCGTGATCGAAGGCGACGAGTATGATTCAGCCTTTTTCGACAAGCGCTCGAAATTTATTCATTACCTGCCGGAGCTGCTGATCATAAACAACATCGAGTTCGACCATGCCGACATCTTCAAAGACCTCGATGAAATCAAGCTGAGCTTCCGGCGTTTGCTCAACATTGTTCCCCGGAACGGCATGGTACTGGTCAACGGCGACGATCCAAATTGCGTCGAAGTGGCGAAAGATTGTCTTGCACAGATGATTGAGGTCGGTTTCTCGAAAAATTGTGCGCAGCGAATCCGTGATGTCGCCTGCTCGGCTGAAGGTTCGAGATTCAAGCTTGGAGATGAGACGTTCGAGATTCCGCTCGTAGGCGAATTCAATGTGCACAACGCTGCGATGGCGGCGATGGCAGCGCGGTTTTATGATGTGCCAAAGGCGAAAATCGACGGCGCGTTGAAGAGTTTTGCCGGGATCGCGCGGCGACAGGAAGTCCGCGGAGAAGCGCGAGGGGTGAAAGTGATCGACGATTTTGGTCATCATCCGACGGCGATTGCGTACACCTTGGAAGCATTGCGCCATCGCTTTCGCGGAAATCGGCTCTGGGCTGTCTTCGAACCGCGCTCCAACACGACGCGGCGCGCAGTCTTTCAACAGCTGCTTCCCGACGCGCTGAAGTTGGCCGATGGAGTTTTCATCGCGCAGGTCGCCAAGCTCGAACAGATCCCTGAAGAAGAGCGATTAAACCCTGAAAGAGTTGTGGCTGCGATTGCCAAGGCGGGTCGTCCTGCGTTTTATGAGCAGAACGCCGATGCGATCGTGGATCGAATCGTGCCGATGCTGCGGCCAAACGATGTCGTCGCGGTTTTCAGTAACGGCGGGTTTGATAATATCCACGAGAAGCTGCTGACGCGGTTGAGATCGTGATTCGTAATTTGTGATTCGTTAAATCGGGAACGACGAATCACGATTCACGCATTTCGAATCACGGCGTCGGCGGGGCCGCTGACGTATGATCGTGCACAATGCGCCAGCCTTCCGGCAGGCGCTTAAGAATTAACGTGAATCGGCCGTGCGGCTGGTCGTTTTCCCGCTTTAGTCTCCAACGGCCTGACGCTACGGCCGAATCAGATGACAACAGCGTGATTTGAAGCTCGGAGAACGTGAGCGTCCCCATCTTCGCGCGACTGGAATATTTTTCCTTGTACCGATCGCGCACGGTTTGCCAGCCGCGTCTGATTGTGGCTTCCGAAATAAAGACAGTCGATTCCGAGCGGGCGTATCCGTTCATAAATCCATCGACATCGCCCCGGTTCCAAGAATCCTGCTGCGTCTGAAGAACAGATCGAATCTGAGTCGCTGAATTCGCGGTTTGTTCGGGCGCAGCGAAGGCGCGAATCGCCATCAACATACAAGAGGTAATTGCGATCCAGCGCGCTCTCTCCGGACTCACGGGACTGATCATTTGCGGCGACGGCAATCTCTTGTAAGCTAGGTGCCCTGCTGCGTCCAGCTTGAGCATCAAAGGATTGGTTCAACCGAGGGAAATATTTTGACGGGTTTCATAAATGCACTAGCGTCGCCCATCCATCTAAGTAAGGCTGTGCACCGCTTTTTCTGCATCGCGACTCTCTTGCTCGCCAGCGCGACCGCTGTTTCAGGTCAGGGTAAACAGACTAAAGCGCCTCGTCCCGAACCGTCTGCTCCCCAAGTTGCCAATCCAGCTGAAGCGCCTTCTCCTCCACCTCCAAACGCGCCTGCCATGGTTCGGCTTCAATTCCCGAACAGCGATGTCGTCGATGTGCTGCATCTCTATGAACAGCTCACCGGCAAGAAGCTGGTGATGGATAATTTTGTGCAGGGAAAGGTGAACATTTTCATCGCCAAAGATGTATCGCGCGAGGAAGCCATCAAAATCATCGAGATGAGTATGTCCCTGAACGGAATCTCTCTCGTTCCGGCTGGCCGCGACCTGGTGGACGTTGTGGGAGCGGGCCAAAATCCTCGGAAAGCGCCGGTGCCAATCGTTTCCGATCTGGCGGATATCCCCCCGGGAAACCCGGTAATCAGCTTCCTGTTCCGGCTGCAATATGCGGACCCCCAGGAACTCCAACAAGTGTTGATGGCATATTTTCAGGGAAGCTCGGGCACGATCAACATTCTCGCCTTGCCGAAAGCATCCGCTCTTCTGGTGACGCAGAACACGGACATCATCCGGCAACTGGCCAGCGTGATTAGCCAGGTGGATGTGGCGCCGGCGGAAGTGGTGAGCGAGTTTATCAAGCTCGACCGCGCCGACGTGAGCAAGGTCGCCGACATGCTCAAAGACATTTTCGAGAAGGGCACCGAATCGCCCACTCAACCGGGTGTCCGCAGGGTGAACGTTCCAGCGGCGGTTCCACAACCGCAGCAGGTTGAAGGTGCCGGATTGGGCGTGCTGTCCGAGGAGGCGATCATCGTTGGTAAAATCAAACTTACCCCCGACGTGCGCACCAACCGAATCCACGTCGTGACGCGCCCAATCAACATGCCTTTCATCCGTGAACTCATTCACCAGTTTGACGCCAACGTTGAGTTTGCAAAGCCGGTCACGCGCTATTTGCAATACGTTTCTGCCGGCGACGTTCTGCCGGTGCTCGTTCAAGCGTTGACCGAGCCGGGGACAGAGGGCGCTGGCGCGGTGCCCGGTGGCGGTTTGCCCGGCGCGAGTCCGCAACCGCAGCAACAACAGCGAGGAGGCGCCGGCACCACTGGCGGAACAAACCCCTATTCATCCCAACTTGGTGGCAGCTCGAGTACGGCAGGTGGCAGTACGCTGAATATTTCTGAGGAACTCACCACGCAACCGGTAAACACCACGCCGCAAGCGGTCACCGTCGGAAACACCAAGCTTATCGCCGATCAGCGCGCCAACTCCATCATCGTCCTCGGAAACCGTGAGGTTGTGGTGAAAGTGGAAAAGATTCTGGACCAAATGGACGTCCAGGCACCGCAAGTCGCGCTCAGCACGGTGATCGGTCAGTTGACACTCGGCAACAACGAGGAATTCGGCGTCGATTGGTTCGCGAAATACCACAACAGATTCATCGGCACTAACCGCAATAACAACATATTTAGTAATAGTAACGTGCCGCACGATCCCCGAATTCCACTGCCCGGTGGCTCGGCCGCTCCGACCAACATCTTGGATCCGTCGGACCTGATTAACTTCAGCAATATTATTCAGACTGTGGGCGCCGGGACCAACATTTACGTGGCAGCCGGCAACGCTTTCGCTGCCATCGTGCATCTGCTTGAGGCCACCAATCGTTTCAAAGTTTTGTCGCGACCGACGGTTTTCACCAGCAACAACAAAAAAGCCATTATCGCTTCCGGGCAGGAGGTTCCCGTGCCGACGAGCACCCTGACCAATGCCACGACTACGACTAACGTTGCCTCTATCCAATCGAGCATCGAGTACAAAAAGGTCGTCTTGCAGCTCGAGGTCGTGCCGCTCATTAATTCCGAGAAGGAAGTGTCGCTCGATATTTTGCAGAAGATCGACAGCCTCGTGCCGAATGGAAACGTGCTCATCAGCGGTAATTCGGTGCCGACAATCGACACCAAGTATATTCGCACGAATGTTTCCGCGGCCAACGGGTCGACCATTATCCTGGGCGGATTAATCCAGGAGCAGAAGCAGAAGCAGACCGAGGGTTTTCCTTATCTCTCACGCATTCCTCTCATCGGCGCCGCGTTCCGTAGCACATCAAGTGGCAAAAACCGCCAGGAGTTAGTCATTCTCATGTGCCCGCAGGTGACGCTGACCAAACTGGATCAGTACCGGCTGCGCCAGAGGTGGGAGAACACCACGCATTTTGGCGCGGACCTGGATCAGAACGAGTGTCCCGATTGCCCAAAAACCCAAGAGGGCAAACAGCTAACCTTGCCACCACCTGATATTCCCGAACCGAAAGATATGAGGTAAACTCAGTTCCTTTTATGAAACGAATAGCTCTTGCATTATTTCTCGTCCTTGGCGCGGCCATCGCGCGAGCCGACGAGTACGATATTGTGGATTACGATTTTATTCGTTCAGTCGATCCGTTGGCGCAGAGAGACGAATGGGCTCTTCTCCACCAGGGGAAGGCTCTCAACGCCACTGACTTTGCGCCGCGCTACAAGTGGCGATGGTCTTACTACTTCAAGGCCCCCGAACAACTCATTTCGCAACCGGCTTATGTGGGTTCAATGCAAACGGCGCTGCGTCGGCTTGGTTATTACTGCGGACCCGTCAATGGTGTATTTACGCCAGAAGTGAGCGATGCCATTGCACGGCTTCAAAAGAACTCTTCGATGCGCGTTACGGGAACACTTACCGTTCCCGTACGGCGCGCATTGCACCTGCCTTAGTATGTTCGGCGGTAGTGACGGCGCCACGGTCGCCGTCCGGGACATCGCGACCCGATGTCCCTACCATTACGCATTATGCGTGAAAGACCTTGCGAAAAGGCCTAAATAGGCTTCATTCGAACGTCTTCCGATTCTGCATTGTCGATTCTACTGAACGCCGCGCCTGATGAGCTCAACTGCCAGCCAATCGCTGATTAATTTGCTGCTGGAAAGCGGCGTCCCCTCGACTGAAGAAGCGGCTCAACTGGCCGTGAACCTGAACGGCGGTTCGTGGGTGAGCCAGGTGCTCGATTCCGGCAAGGTGGACGAGCAACGTTTCCTCGCTGGGATCGGGAATTTCTTCCGCGTGCCAGTTGTCTCTATCGAGGCGAAAAAGATCGATCGCGAGACATTATCGGCCTTACCGAGCCGGTTTGTTTTTCAACATCACATTCTGCCGATCGAGGTGAAGGAAAATTCGATCGTGCTGGCGACCTACGATCTTTTCAATGCGATTGGCCGCCAGCTCGCGTCGCAGCTTTTGAAAAAACCGGCAGAGTGGGTGCTGGTGCCGCGCGCACAGCTTTTGCGCGCGATGAAAACTCTCTACGGCGTCGGCGCAGAGACATTCGATGAAATTCTTAAGACGAATCGTTCCTTCGAGGTGCTGCACGACAATGACAGCGCCATCGAGTTGAATGACGAGGACCCGGAAGCGTCGGTCGTGAAATTTGTAAACCAGATCATTCGCGAAGCGATCTTCGAGCGCGCGACCGATATTCACGTTGAACCGCTGGAGAACGATCTGCGGATTCGGTATCGAATCGACGGGATCTTGCACGAGGTCGCTGTGCCGCCGCAATTGCGAGTTCTGCAATCGGCCATTATCTCGCGCCTGAAAGTCATGTCGCACATGGACATTGCGGAGCGTCGTCTGCCTCAGGACGGGCGCATTAATTTGCAGTCGAAAAATCAAAACATTGACGTGCGCGTTTCGACCATTCCGACGGTAAACGGTGAATCGATCAGTCTGCGATTGCTCATCCGCAGCGAACAGCAGTTCGGATTTGACCGGCTCGATCTCAGCGAAAAGCAGGAGAAAATTATTCGGCACCTGCTGGCGCAGCCCAACGGGATCATTCTTCTCACTGGTCCGACCGGCTGCGGAAAATCGACTTCGCTTTATTGCTTCCTGAGCAGCATCAATTCGGTGCAGCGGCGCATCATCACGGTCGAAGAACCGGTGGAATATCGAATTCCAGGTGTTTCGCAAATCGATGTGAAACCGGAGATCGATCTGACTTTCGCAAAAGGGCTCCGTCATATTTTGCGCCAAGACCCCAACGTGGTCATGGTCGGGGAAATTCGTGATGTCGAAACTGCGGATATTTCGATCCGCGCTGCCATGACTGGTCACCTGGTCTTCAGCACACTGCACACAAATGATGCGGTGGGTGGCATTACTCGTTTGCTCGACATGGACGTGGAGCCGTTTCTGCTCTCATCGGTAGTCAAATCGTTCATCGCGCAGCGGCTAGTACGCACGATTTGTCCAGACTGCGTGCAATTGGTCGATTATCCCCGCGAATATCTCGGAGAGATCGGTTTTCCCGTGAAAGAACTCGGAACCCGTTTCCAGCGCGGCGCCGGTTGCGATCAATGCCGTCAAACGGGGTATCAAGGGCGCGCGGCAATTTATGAGGTTTGCCTCATCACTGAGCCGCTGAGAAAGATGATCATGCGAAAACGCGATGGCGGCGAGCTCAAGCAATGCGCCATAGCCGAGGGCATGGAAACTTTGCGGCAGGACGGTTGGCGACGCGTCGCTGAAGGCAAAACAACCATCGAAGAAGTCGTTCGGGTCACCCAAACCGACGAGGTGATGGCCGAAACGACTGAAGAAGCGGAGCCGATCGCGGCGAGCTGAATCGCGAAGATCGAAAGTCTCGGACACGCGTGTCATCCCGAGCCGCGCAGACGGCGAGGGACCTCACCTACGATCCCCGAATAACTTTGCGCCCAAGTCTTCCCACTTTGGATTTAGGCTGCGCACCAAATTATTTTCTTTTCCCGACGCCAACCTTTGATCTCTTTCTCGCGAGATATTGCGTCGCGAGCACGGTCAAATCTTTCGTAATAAACAAGTCGACCTGCTTTGTATCGTTTCGTGAAACTGCGTGGCGAAGAATTACTGTGAAACCCAAAGGCGACGTTCGAGCTGTTAGTAATGCCAGTATAAAGAACGACTCGGCTTCGATTGGTCATCATATAGACGTAGTAAACCTTCACCGCGACGTGCCGTCATTTTCAACGAAATGAAGGGTGTCACGCAAGCTGCTTGGATCACGCTTTTGGAGGCAGTGTGCTCCAAGTGTTTCTGTGAGGTCCCTCGCCGTCTGCGCGGCTCGGGATGACAATCACTCGCCGGGGAGATTGCGAATAACATTTCTCACAACCAACACCTCTCACGTCGTCATCCTGAACGAAGTGAAGGATCCCACATAGGGTGAATTGAGTACAGTAATTGCCCTTGCGTGTCGTCCGCTTCGATTGCGAGGTCCCTCGCTCCGCTCGGGATGACCCGCTTACTCGTTCCCCCTCAATTCGCGGATCGCCTTTGCGTAATCTGTCGCGTGAAAAATTGAGGTGCCGGCGACAAGCACGTTTGCGCCGTTTTCGATCGATATCCGTGCAGTCTCGGCGTTGATGCCGCCGTCTACTTCGATGTCGATCCTGCTGCTCAATGATCTTGCACGTTTAACTTTTTGCATTTGATCAGCTCGAAAGGACTGGCCCCCGAAACCGGGATGCACGGTCATCACCAGTAGTATGTCGATTTTGTCCAGGAACGGCTCAACCGAATCAAATGCGGTTTCGGGATTTAGAGTGAGACCGGCGCGGCAACCGGCGTCTCGAATCTGCTGCAATGTTTCCGTGACGCTGTGTTTCGCTTCCGGTTCCACGTGAACGGTGATCGAGTTCGCGCCGGCTTTGATAAATCGCGGAACGTAATGATCGGCGTGCTCGATCATAAGGTGGACATCGAGTGGAAGACTTGTTAGGCCGCGCACCCATCCGACAATCTCCGGACCGAAGGAAATGTTATCGACGAAATGTCCATCCATGATGTCGCAGTGGATCCAATCGGCGCCTGCGGCCTCCACGCGATGGATTTCGTCACCGAGTCGAGAGAAATCGGCGGCCAGAATAGATGGGGCGACGATTACTCTTCCCATGAGTGATGGAGTAAAGGAGTAATAGAGTAATGGCAAGCTCCTCCACAATGCTCCAGCACTCCAATACTCCGTTACTCCAACAGAATGCGCTTGACGGCGTGCCGCTCTGTTTCATGTTACGGCGTTTCAGCCGGCCGAATCGCGCTCGTGGGGAGGGTCCTGTGAAGATAGGTCACCCCAGGTGGATGAACGCGCTTCTTCTCGGGCTGGAAAGTTTCTGCTAATAAATAATTCATGTTCAATGGACTTTTCGGCTGGTTATCCAGCGACATCGGGATCGATCTGGGTACGGCAAACACACTTGTTTACGTAAAGGATCAAGGGATCGTTTTGCGGGAGCCATCGGTGGTGGCAGTGCAGGCCGGCACCAACAGAGTGCTGGCTGTCGGTGACGAAGCCAAGCGCATGCTCGGCCGCACACCGGCTAACATTGTTGCAGTGCGCCCGCTCAAAGATGGCGTGATTGCGGACTTCGAAGTGACGGAAGCGATGCTGCGCCACTTCATCACCAAGGTGCATAATCGCCGGGTACGCGCGAAACCGCGCGTCGTTATCGCGGTGCCATCTGGAATCACGGAAGTGGAAAAGCGCGCCGTGCGCGAATCGGCGACGCATGCCGGAGCACGCGAAGTCTATTTGATCGAAGAACCAATGGCAGCGGCGATCGGAGTCGGACTTCCGGTACAGGACCCAGCCGGCAACATGATCATCGATATCGGCGGAGGCACGACGGAGGTCGCACTTATTTCGCTGTCGGGAATTGTGTTCAGCCGCAGCGTCCGCGTTGCCGGCGATGAGCTGGACGAAGCAATCGTCCAGTATATGAAGCGTGCCTACAACCTGATGGTCGGCGAACGCACAGCCGAGGAGATAAAGATTAAGATTGGCTCGGCGTATCCCAGCGAAAAGGAGACGAGCGTAGAAGTTAAGGGACGCGACCTGGTCGCCGGTTTGCCTAAGACGCTCATGATCACTTCCCAGGAAGTACGCGAAGCGTTGCTTGAACCGATCTCGACAATTGTCGACTCCGTGCGGATCACTTTGGAGCGCTGTCCGCCAGAGCTTTCGGCGGACCTCGTCGATCGTGGGTTGGTACTGGCGGGCGGCGGCGCGTTGCTGCGAGGCTTTGACAAGCTTTTGAGCGAGGAAACAGGTTTGCCTGTCCATGTTGCTGAAGATCCCCTCAGCGCAGTGGCGGAAGGGACTGGCAAATGCCTCAATGAACTTAAATTCTTGCGTCAAGTGGCCTCGGCAGACCGCCAGTGGCGGTAGGAAGAATTGCGGATTGCCGATTTCGGATTGCCGATTCATGTCGGTGCTTCCGCAGATGTCGACCTTCCTTAGTTCGCAAATTCCAAGCCGAAATCCGCAAATGCGATGAGCCGCACAAACATCATCGCGCTGCTGATTTTCGGCGCAATTCTGGGATATTTTCTCACCTTCGGCCCGACGACCACGCAGAAGTTCAAGACCGGCGTCTATCAGTTGCTGGCACCATTTTTCACCGGCGGCTCTGGATTAAAAAAACAGCTTACATCGGTGCGTACAGGCTTGAAGTCGCTCGACCAATTAGAGCGCGAAAATGCAAACTTACAGGTGGAAAATCGAGAGCTGAGAGCGACTAACCAGGGTTTGCGCGATGCGGAGAATGAGGTGAATCGCTTGCGTCATGCGCTGAATTATCGTGAGCGCTCAGTCTTTAAGTTAATTGCCGCAGAGATTGTCGCGCGCGATTCCTCGACTTGGTGGCGAACGGTTACGATTAACCGTGGCAGGAGAGATGGCATCGAAATCGACATGCCTGTCGCGACGGACGAGGGATTAATAGGAAAAATAACGACCGTAAGCGACAGCGTCTCGGTTGCATTGCTCCTTTCCGATGAAAACTGCCGAGTGGCCGCAAAGGTCGAAGGAAGCCGAGAACAGGGGATCGTGTCTGGCGAGCGCGTGACAACGGGACTCACTCCGCTTTTGAACCTGAATTTCTTGTCAAAACAGGCTGACCTGAAGCCTGGCCAAAAAGTTTATACTTCGGGAGTTGGCGGCGTGTTCCCGTCGGGTTTGCTGATTGGCAGTGTGAAAGCTTTCCGTGTGCGAGAACTGGATGGACAAGCGCAGGTCACGCCCGCAGTCGATCTGTCTCATCTGGAGGACGTGTTCGTAGTGACTGGCCGAAAATGATTTTCTTTGTTGTTTTGCTCCTGCTTGTGCTGATGGCTCAGATTACGGAGTTTTTTATTCCAGCGCTGCCCTGGCTCTACAACGCGCACGTTTACATTGTGCCCGTGATTGTTTTCTATGGCGCGATGGCCCTGCCGTTTCCTCTCATGCTGTCGCTTGCCCTGTTCGCTGGGGTCTTGCTGGATGCTCTTACGGTGCAGGTGATCGGAGGCAAAGTTGAAATTTCAACTGGATCATCGATACTCATTTACGGTGTGTTGGCAGGATTAATGCATGGCCTGAGACCGCTGTTTGCACGCGGCCGTTGGGAAGTGCACTGTGTCCTGAGCGGAGTTTTCACCTCGTTGATAGTTCTGGCGCAATATTTAATGATTACATTCCGTCGCGGCTCTTTTGTATTCACCCGCGAAGTTTGGTGGCAGATCGGCGGGCCTGGTCTCATTGCCATGGCGATGGCCCCGATCGTGTTCTGGTTCTTACAGTGGATGGGACGTGTTACTGCGTACTCCTATCAACCTGAAAGGGGCCGGCTTGAATGAACAGGCGCCGTATTACTTCGCGTGTGCGGATTCAACTCCTCGGGCTGTTGATGCTGATGGGCTTGGGCGCTCTCGGTCTCAAGCTTTGGTGGATTCAGGTAGCGCATGGCCAGGAATGGACTTCCCAGCTTCGCGGTAGTTCTCAAGCGACGGTGCGCATTCCTTCGGTGCGCGGCGAGATCAAAGATCGTAACGGAATTACTCTTGTCCAGAACCGGGCGAGTTATGAAGTCGATTTTTATTTGCCAGAAATGGTCAAAGGCTATCGCGAACGCTTCGGTTCGCCGCCTACAGCCGAATATCGAGCGACCATCAATGGAATGCCGAAAGACCTGAAGGAACCGGACATCATCAAGATCGTCAATAATGGCGTTGTCCCACGCCTCAACGATCTCGATCTGGCGCGTGATTACAATGCGGGCAAGTTGCAAAAACACTATCGCAACGATACCGAAGTTCCATTTTCCTACGTCAAGGATATCGATTTCCCAACTTTGGCGAAATTTTCCGAGCATGATGTCGGATTGCCCGGAGTGGAACTTACGATCAAACCCGTGCGTTCTTACGTTTACGGCGCGCTTGCCTCGCATCTTTTGGGTTATGTCGGCATGCCGGATGACGTGGATAAAGAGGACGCAAAGAAATTCACGTTTTACCAGGGAGACATGGAAGGGAAATCGAACATTGAAAAAATCACGGACGAATATCTGCGCGGAAAACCCGGGGTGCGTTATTTACGGCGCAATGCAAAGGGCACCATTGATGGCGTTTTGCGCGAAGAACCCCCGCAACAAGGAGCGAATGTTTATTTGACGATCGACGCGAGGATTCAAGCAATTGCAGAAGAAGCGCTCCGCGCAGTGAGCCGGGCCGGAGCGGTAGTTGTCGATCCAAACAATGGCAACATCCTGGCGATGGCAACTGTACCATCGTTCGATCCAAATACTTTCATCCCGAGCATCAAAGCAAAGGATTGGAAAGCGCTGCAGAAAGACGAGGGCGATCCATTAGTCAACCGTGCGATTAGCTGCCTGCCGCCAGGCTCGACATTCAAGCTCATCACAGCGCTCGCCGGTCTGCAGGGCACGAAAAATCTAGCGGGGGCCAAATACAGCTGCGGTGGTGGTGTGAGTTACGGCGACCACTTCTTCCGATGCTGGGTAGCCGAAAAACATTACACGCATGGGACCATCGGACTCGCCGATGCGCTCAAGGTGTCGTGCGACTCCTTTTTCTATCAATATGGTAATGCAGCCAGCATTCAGTCGATTGATCACATCGGCAAGATGTTGGGAATGGGCGAAGAATCGGGCCTGCGACTGTCAGGCGAACAAACCGGCAATATGCCTGGGCCAGAGTGGATGCAAATTCACCACCCTCAGGAGAGATGGTCACAAGCTCAAACCGCCAATGTCTCGATCGGCCAGGGATACACGCTTGTCTCGCCCTTGCAATTAGCAATGGCCTATGCGGCGATCGCAAATGGCGGCATCTGCTATTACCCACGTCTGGTCGATAAAGTTTTGAAGCAGGACGGGTCTCCGGTGTTAGATGAGCAAGGCAATCCAGCGGCGCAGCCGCCCCGCGTGCGATCGGATTTACGGCAGGAAATCTCCCCTGACAAAATTGATCTTGTGCGTAAAGGCCTTTGGAAAGTTGTTAACGAAGATGGAGGAACCGGCGGTCGAGCACGTTTGAAAGATTGGGTGGTAGCGGGGAAGACTGGCACTGCGCAGGCCACTGAGCGTGGACAAGAGGAAAATGTGGCGTGGTTTGCGTGTTTCGCGCCATTTGACCATCCGAAGTATGTCGTCGCAGTGATGGTGCAGGGCGCCTCTGGGCACGGCGGCGAAGTCGCAGGCCCGATCGCCGACAGAATCTTGGAGCGCTCGCTCGCGCTGGATGAAGGCAAATTCGACATGCAGGTTGCCTGGCTCCAACCTGCGCATCACGCCAATCCACTCCAATTGATCAAGTCGGTAGCTTATAATGAGAAAGGCGGGAATCTCGCAGGCGGGGACGAAGAAAATGCCCCCGCCTCGCAAACCGCCACTGCGCAGATGGCAAGCTCAGACGCATCGCCGGATGTCGAGCCGGAAGCGGATTCTCAAGGCAAAGTGCGTCGGCGGGGCGCTGCGGTGGCCCGCGCTGTTCCCGCTGCGACGCCAGCTCCCCGAAATTTCTTCCAACGGATCTTTGGAATGCGTCAGCGCCAGGCGCCTGCGCCTCCGCCTCCGCCGCCTAACCGACGGCGTGGAACACCACCACGATGAACACCCGATCAGAACTATCGCCACAGTGCATTTGGTCAGTTCCGCTTCTGATCGGACAACCCTTTTCGTTTTATGATAGACAAAGTAAGAAAACTTTTGGGTCTTTCCTCACGAAAGACCGGCAAAAAGCTCATACTCAGCGTGGAAAAGCTCGAGTCCCGGGTCGCTGTGCTCGAGAATGGCCGGCTCGAGGAGTACAGCGTCGAGCGTAAGAGCTCACGGAATATCGTCGGCAGCGTTTATAAGGGTAAAGTCAAAAACATCGAGATGGGGTTGAAGGCGATGTTTGTCGACATCGGCTTCGAGAAAAATGCGTTCCTCCATTTTTGGGACGCAATTCCGGCTGCGCTAGACAGCGGCATTGAGGAAATCGATCGCCGCGGGAGCAAGCGGCCTCGAAAACGGATCACGGTCAAAGATATACCGAGTATCTATCCTGTCGGTTCGGATGTCATTGTGCAGGTAACCAAGGGTCCCATCGGGAACAAAGGACCGAGGGTAACCACGAATCTCAGTTTTGCCGGGCGCTACTTGGTTCTGATGCCGTTCAGCGATCGCAGCGGCATCTCGCGAAAAATTGAACACCAGAAGGAGCGCGAACGGTTGCGCAAGATTGTCCGGGAATTGGAAATTCCCGACGGCGTCGGGGTCATTATCCGCACCGTAGGCGAAGGTCAGCGAGCAAGGTATTTTGTGCGGGATCTGCGTTTTCTTCACGATCAATGGGCCCAGGTCGAGCAGTTCATTCGTCAGGAACCAGCCCCGTGCCGCCTCTTTGAGGAGCCGGATTTAGTCGGGCGGACGGTGCGCGATTTTCTCACCGAGGAAATCGACGAAGTCGTTTGCGATGACCACGCGGCAACAGAACGAATGATCGAAATGATCGGGCAGATTTCCCGACGCGCCCGGAACCGCGTGCACCATTACGATGGCGCGATGCCGATCTTCGAAACATACGGTGTGCAAAAGCAAATCGATGACGCTTTTCATCGGCAAGTCTGGCTTAAGTGCGGCGGCTATATTGTGATCGATGAGACCGAAGCGCTCGTGGCGATTGACGTGAATACGGGGCGAAACAAGGGCGGACGCGACGTCGAGAAAACAATTTTGCAAACCAACCTGGAGGCCGCGGATGAAATCGCGCGCCAGCTTCGCTTACGCAATATCGGTGGGCTGATCATAGCCGATTTTATCGATATGAAGAGCCGTAAAGACCAGCAGGCAGTTTACGGTTTGATGAAGGAGCGACTCAGTCGCGACAAAGCAAAGACACATATTCTTCCCATTTCGCAGCTCGGTTTGATGGAAATGACCCGCCAAAGAGCGCAGG
>Ga0193735_1000065_pt1 | contig 33247 bp, 40 predicted proteins | sample U1m2metaG_FD_145080 | JGI IMG/M metagenome (GOLD analysis project Ga0193735, IMG submission 145080) | Soil microbial communities from a riparian zone of the East river system, Colorado, United States - U1m2 | ecosystem: Environmental > Terrestrial > Soil > Riparian zone | place: USA: East River... | reverse complement strand
ATACTAATGGTAGAGAAACAGCAATCAATGAAGCAATTGCAACATATTTAGAAACTAAACAAAAATGTAAATATCAACAGTACATTAGGTAATAAAAACCATAAAGATTAGTAACACATTACACATAAGTTCCCTGATGGCTTCTATAAATGTAGGAAAAGATCCTTATCCATGTTTCTGCGGGGGAAGTAGAACTTACGAAATATGTGAGACGCCTAGTGATTACTTTTTCTTTAAGGTACCGGTACCCGAATTAGTGAAAAAATATCCAAGATACAAAACAATAGTTTGTGATAACTGTGGAAATCTGCAGGTCCTGCTAATTAAGTCGTGACTAAAATACAAATATAAATACAAATATTATTCTTCCAACTCATTTCTAAAACATAAGTTTTTGTTTTGACTTTCAAAAATATATGATCCTATCATTATCATTAAGTGCAGCAACTTTTTGAGTTTATGCTCTATAAATTTAATTTTTGATTAAGCACATGCTTAATAAATCTAGTATCTTAATAAATAAATAAGATTGTCAATTTAATATAATTATGGTTTGGAATGACAAATGTCGCCAATGTGACCATACTAGAATCAGTCATAACCATCCGACGGGTCAAGACAACGACCGTCATTGTTTCAAGTGTAACTGTCTGAAATTTGAAGGGTGAGCGTACAAGTAAAAAATAATAGTCGCACCTATGGAGATTATAGATAATTAGAAATGAGTGATAACAATGAAGAAAGACGTGAAGATAGAAATAGAAAAATGAGTCTAGAAGAAGATAAATCAATACTAGAAGAAAGGATTGATTTATTTGAAAAATCTGTAGCAAATACAGGGATTGGATTAAAACTAACAAGAGAAGAGGGTAATCCATATCATAAAGAGCAATCCAGCCGAGTTTCTAAAGTTACTAATGGAGATGGAAAGGTTTAGCCAAGAAATGATAAAGAGGGGTAGAGGTATCACTAAATAAGATGACTAAAGTAGAAAGGAAATGTAAATGTAAATGTTTGAATTCAGCACTTTTGTAATAATATTTACTTGTGTTTGTTTTACTATAACTTATCTCGGACGTGCTCAGTGCAGTAACGCTCAACAACAGTGACACGATTCATTTATATTTCAATAAATGAAGGTTTTTTACTTGGTGTTGTCATTATTCATTTAATCATATTTTACTCTTAGTTGTTTGTTATGTGATATAGGATAATTGTCTTTTAATTTCTTCTTTGCTGTTAGTTTCTGCTGTACTTTCATCGAGTGCTTTAACCATGTCATCTAAAAATGCTTTTAGTGCCGCTCTATGTTCTTTATTATTATAATATTTATTGATCATTACGGCCTGGGTTTCTTTATCTTCTATCCACCCAAATATTTTATTTAATGCATCCAACTTCAATTGTTCTTGTTTTTTAATGTTATTATTGTTATCAGTCGACATTTTACTTTATTTCACTTTATTTTGTTTTATTAATCCTTGTTTCTTCCAATGATCCATACATATCCAAATATCTTTACCAGAGCAATTGATACAATTAATATTTGCAGGTTGACTACATATAGAGCACTTATACTTTTCTACATAGTGTATCAAAAGTGTCGATGATGTCAAATCTTCTCTTTTAACGTTACCTTTTATAGGCATGAAGAATTCAATTAACTGATCTTTATACTGTAAATATTCTTTATCCAATCCTATTTGTAACACAATCGCCAGTTCTAGTTATCGGCTTCTTGGTCAGCTTCATCATCTGATGGCATGGGTTTATGGCTTTACTGGTCCGCTCCATGCATTGGGGCACCTGTAGTAGCATTCCTTGCGAAAAGAAAATTTACTAACAGTTAATTTCTGAAGAATCTTTTTTTATTTATCTCAATATCTCTAAGTAGGGAACTAGTCATTTGAGAATCGAATTTGACATGATTTATTGACCGTAAAGTGATATCATTTCTACGTAAAAAAATCTTCAAAACATGGACTCGGGGTCCATGCCTTAGTAAAAATGACTATTTAGAAGTTGAAGAATCAAAACGAAAACGATATCATGAAATTAAGAGGAATAGTTAGTATTATGTGAACAAGAATTTGTGTTATACAGAGTAAGATTTAATAACTATATTTAGTGTCACTATAAAAAAATATAGAAATATTTTTAGCAGTACTTAACTCACTAATTAATGCATTATCCATCCTCTTTATCAATTCTGCACGATATGATTGTTCTATCTGATCTTAGCGTTTGTTTGATATCAATGTTAGTAACTGTTTAAAAAACGATTCATAACCGTATTCTCGCATTATCCAGATCAAAGTAGATACGGTATAAACAGGGAGAAAGTCCCCTACAAATGGTATAAATTCTGCAAGGTTCATAATGACTGATACCTTACTTTTAGTTATCGAGTACAATAACCCAGTTGTTATAACATCAAACACGTCGCCTATTATTGGGATACTAAATAGCGAAGCTGCTAGGTAGTCCAAAGCGTCTGCAAAAACTGATATTCCTAGGGCTAATGCAGCAGTTCTGTAACTATGTTTATTTTTCTTATTGTTTTCCTTTTTCGTTATTTCTCCCATTAATGAATCTTAAGCAGCAAATAATTTATGACTTAGCATCCTGCCGCTCTCTCGGCAATGCCTAATGCCAACCATTGAGCCACTTTATCTTCATATGACAATTTCTTTGTGAAAGTAATTTAATATCTTATGAAGAACCGGCTATCTCAAATTTTGAAATCCGGTTCAGTTTAAAACATTTCGGTAAGAGGGAAATATTTTATTGGGCATAAAAATTACGTCAAAATGGCTTACAAACCTCCAGAGTCTGCATGAAAATACAGCCAATTACGTTCATTCATCCATATACGGAAGGAACAGATCTTTTCAAATAATGAGTTACAGAAGTGGTTTTGGAGGTCCAAAACCGGTCGAAATGGGAAAGGAATACGAAGTAGAAATATCAGAAGTAAGCAGAAGAGGCGATGGAATTGCTAGAATCCAGGGATTTGTAATATTTGTCGAAGGTGCAAAAACTGGACAGAAAACGAAAATAAGAATTACTAGCGTAGGAGATCGATTTGCAAAAGCACAAGTTGTGAATTAAAAGAGATTCGTCACCTGGTGGTTCGTAGAACCTTATTACATGGACGATTTGAATAATGTTAACAAGATAGTCCAGACATTCAAGCCATTTGCCAGCTATATAGATCATTACCAAATAACAGAAGCAGGCTATATTGATATCAAGAAATTTGTAGAAAATTATAAAAAGGCACAAACGGGAGAAGTTATTGGCCTTAAGTCTTTAATAAGGAAGCAGCTGGACGAATTGAATGGCAAACCCCAGATTTGATGGTCTTAACTATACGTTTTTTGCATATTTAATACCCCTTAATGCGATGTCCCTTCTATAGTATTCTTCATTTTCTCCCCAATGTATTTGAGATACAACCGAATAGCACTTATTTTTAGCTCCTTCAAGGGTATCATCCAATGAGGTAACTGATAAGACTCTACCGCCATTCGTAAGTATTTCTCGCATTGAATTTTTTTTAGTCCCTGAGTGAAATACATGTGTGTCGTGACCAAATTTCGAATTTAACCCATGAATTACTTTTCCGGTTTGATACTTTCCAGGATACCCTTTTGAAGCCATAACTATACAAACTGAATGTTTATCCTTCCATTTAATAGTGGGCATAGATTCAAGCTTTTCATCCATGGTTGCTTCCAAATATTGTAATAGATTAGAATCCATTCTTGACAATATAGATTGACATTCGGGATCTCCCATTCTTACGTTAAATTCTAGTACATATGGTTCATTTGAACCGCGTTCTATCATTAGGCCCGCATATAGAAAGCCTTTGAAATTAATTCCGAGATCAGTTAACCCCTTTATTGTTGGTTGCATTATTCTCTCCATTACCTTGTTTTCAAGACTATGTGTGATTAGAGGCGTAGGAGAATAGCTCCCCATTCCCCCAGTATTAGGTCCTTTATCCTCATCCAGAATATTCTTGTGATCCTGGCTTGATGCTAATGGAAGAATAGATTTTCCATCACATATAGCAATGAAAGAAGCCTCATCGCCATAAATTCTTTCTTCTAACACAATCTTATTTCCGGAATTTCTAAATTCATTATCAATAAAGATCTTTTTTATGGCTTCAGTTGCTGACTTATCGTTATCACAGACGAATACGCCCTTACCTGCTGCAAGTCCATCAACCTTGACAACTACATTTTTTGAGGATGATTGGACGTGTTTTATTGCAGAATTGGCGTCTGAAAAAATTGAAAAAGGAGCTGTTTGAATTCCGGTGTTCTGCATAAAAAGTTTTGCGAACACTTTGCTTGATTCTAATCTAGAAGCGTTTCTATTAGGTCCAAATATCGACAATTGACTTCCTTCAAATAAATCAACAATGCCCAATGAAAGAGGCTTTTCAGGTCCTACTATTGTAAAAGAATTGTGCTTCTTTGCAAATTCAAGAAGATTGATTAAATCATTAGAATCTATTTCGATATTATTTCCCGTACCCCCATTACCTGGTGCAAAATATACTTCTTTCTTTGTATCATTTGACAGCTTCCACCCTATGGAATGTTCTCTTCCTCCAGAACCTATGATTAAGATACTGTCATATCGTTTCAATTTATCTCATGAATTAAGAATTCGACATAAATATCCGAATCAACCTAATCGTTAATTTCATTTCGAATTATTAGGTAATTATCATTAATCACCGATTTTACAAAATCATAATATTCCAAATCAGAAAAGCAAATAGTGTCAACCGTTGAATTTATTTTTTGTTTTGCAAAATTAAGGTGATAACACATTCCTTTGCCAGAAAGCGTTCTAAAGTAGTAATCGTTACATGAACAATAACCCAAGTCTAAATCAATCCAATATTCATAATGCTTTCCAACAATAGTCCAAATGCTTTTTTTACTTGGCTCAAACAAATGACACTTTAGCGATGGAAATATAGGTAATGGCACCTCTTACCTGATTAACTGTCATGAAGCTCGCTTTATATATATGATTTCGCCCGAATTCATTGATTCTAAAATAAGAGGATCCTCAACACAATGGCCTATGTGATTCATGTTGATTCCTTTAATATCTTTCAATACGATACAAATGGAACCATTAGATATCATGAATCCAAGATCTCCCCTCTTAAACACTGATTTCTGTTTTTCTGCACCTAAATTTAGTCCTGTTTCTACATATCCTATATTACCGTTTAAAAAATGCAATCTTTCAGAAATAGGCATTGTTTTAATTATGTTTGAAAAGGTTATTGGGGACAGATGACGAACTAGTTCTAACACGATTTTACCTCTGCCAGCTGTCTCGAACAGTACATGAATTCTTGAGACAGAATTTGGATTGCTCCAGATCATTTCTAATTCTAAATTACTATTAATATGACTATTAATTTGTTCATTTATTAGCAACATTTAATTATATATTCACTTTTTTTGGTTTTATTCTTGATTTTAAGACGTTCTACCTCTGAAAAAAATAAGGAAAAAAAACCGCCAAAAGTAAAAAAACAACCAAAAATAAAAAGAAATACAGAAACAAAGACTAAGAATACTCAAGAAAAGGAAAAGAAAAGCAAGAAAACCAAAATTGAGACACAGGAAACTACTCAAGAGTCAAAAAGTGGCAGGCCAAAAGACGAAGTTGTAGTTTATCCGGAGATGGATTTTGAATCCAGGGAGATAACACCTCAAGACAGTCAGGTTTTGATAGGACCCCCGACATTGACTCGTTTTGAACGTGCGAGAATAATAGGTGCACGATCACTGCAACTTTCTCTAGGTGCACCAACTTTAGTGAATTCATCAAACAAGTTTAACGATACTATATCAGTCGCTATAGCAGAGCTGAATTCAAAAGTCTTGCCTATTTCAATAAGAAGAGTACTACCTAATGGGTTATACCAAGATATTCCTATAGATTGGTTAAAGTAGGTAGATTAAATAGTCTTACAGATATTCCGACAAGAGATTCGTTATTAATATAATGCATAGTCTAATTCTTCATGGCATACGGTTGCTACTTGCTATTCAATCAAGTTAGGAAAATTTAAATTTCGATATTTTACAACTCTATGAGGGTCAAAATTCCTACAATTTATGGTAATCACATAGGCCTTAACGCGATGATAATTTTAGAAGATGGTTCAACGTATCGTGGTACGGGTTTTGGCTATCCAAAAACAGTAGGCGGTGAATTTGTTTTTAATACAGGCATGGTTGGCTATACTGAGACCTTAACTGATCCATCGTATAGAGGACAAATATTATGTATGACTTATCCACTCGTTGGAAACTATGGAGTGCCAAGCAGATCTATTCGTGATGGTTACGGATTACCAAAATATTTTGAATCTGACAAGATTCAAGTTTCGGGATTAGTAGTTCACGAACTTTCTAACGTAGCGAATCATAGAGAGTGCCACAAAACACTGGATCAATGGCTATACGATGAAAGGATACCAGGGATAACTGGGGTGGACACACGTGATCTAACCAAGAAAATTAGAATAAAGGGAGTGATGAAAGGCGCACTTTCAGTTTGTGAAAATCAAATTAACACAAAGGATCTATTGGATACTATTAAGAAGACCACATATGATGGATTTAACTTCATGCCTCAAGTATCCGTTGAGAAAACAATCGAATATGGAGATCCCTCCTTAGACCCGATAGTATTAATTGATACTGGCACAAAATATAGCATTATTCGTAATATTTTACGAATGGGTTTCAGGGTTATTCGAGTTCCGTGGGATATTCCCTTTAATAAGATTATTGCATATAAGCCAAAAGGTATTATAATAAGTAACGGTCCTGGAGATCCGAAAATGTGCAATAGTACAATAGAGACAGTTGTTAAATTATTTGATTCATCATTACCGATCTTAGGAATATGCTTGGGGAACCAAATTATAGCCCTTGCTGCAGGCGGCGATACATACAAGCTAAAATTTGGACACAGAGGCCAAAATAAAGGTTGTACTGAAGTCGACACCAATCAAACATTTATTACAAGTCAAAATCATGGATATGGAGTTAAATCAAAAACACTCGATAAAACTGGATTTAAAGCTTGGTACATTAACTCTGATGATAATACTATTGAAGGTATCAAACATGAATCAAAACCTGTAATTGCAGTACAGTTTCATCCTGAAGCATCTCCTGGTCCTTATGATTGCGTGCACATATTCGAAAGTTTTAAAGATCTTGTTTTACAGAATGGATCAAAGGTAAAGTCTATTCAAATTGACAAAGTTAATGGAGGTGGGAAAATTTTCCAAAGAATGAAATCATAAAGAAAACAATAGTGTTGGGAAGCGGAGCAATAAAAATCGGAGAAGCGGGCGAATGTCAGAAATTCTGACCGCCAATTTGACTACTCCGGTTCACAATGCCTCAAAGCTTTGTCCGAAGAAGGAATTAAGACCATACTGGTAAACCCTAATATAGCAACGATCCAAACAGATACGAGATTCGCAAATAAGGTATATTTGTTACCGGTAAATGGATATTATATAAAACAAATAATAGAAAAAGAACTTCCTGATTCAATAATGTTAGGTTTTGGTGGACAAACCGCATTAAATTGTGGAGTATCTTTACACAATGAAGGAATTTTAGACAAATACAAAATACAAGTACTGGGTACACCCATAAATAGTATAAAGATTACTGAAGACAGAGAACAATTTAAAACCGCTATGATAAAGAGTAACGTTCCCGTGCTAGAGAGTTCTCCTGCATACAATATAAGGCAAGCCCTGGATGTTGCAGGTAAAATAGGATACCCAGTGATAATCAGGGTTGCATACACACTTGGTGGCAAGGGAGGAGGAGTTGCACATAATGAATATGAACTTCAAGAGATTGTACAACGCGGACTGTCCTTAAGTCTGGTAAATCAGGTTCTAATTGAAAAATACATCGGAAGTTGGAAACAAATTGAATATGAGATGATGAGGGACTGTACAGGTAACAGTATTGCAATTTGCAATATGGAAAATGTTTTAGGAATGAGAGTCCACACAGGCGACAATATTGTTATTGCTCCTTCACAGACGATCAATAATGAAGAATATCACAGACTACGATCTGCTGCTATTAGAGCAATTGAATATTGCGGTATCATAGGAGAATGCAATATTCAATTTGGTTTAGATCCATTAAGTGAATCTTATTGCGCAATAGAAATAAACGCCAGACTTTCTAGATCATCGGCACTAGCTAGCAAAGCAACAGGATATCCATTGGCGTATATGGCTGCAAAAATGGCTCTGGGTTACTCTCTCACAGAACTAGTTAATAATATAACTAAGGCTACCACAGCTTGCTTTGAACCTTCACTTGATTATGTAGTTCTAAAGATGCCTAGATGGGATTTCAGAAAATTTGAATTAGTTAATAGAAGAAAGAAGAATTGGTACTAGTATGAAGTCAGTAGGCGAAGTAATGGCAATCGGTAGAACATTTGAAGAAGTCTTACAAAAAGCAATTAGAATGACCGACGCCGGAAAAATAGGTTTAGTCGGTAATGACGAAAATGTAAATGAAGAACTAGAATTAGTTGAGCAAAAATTATTGTATCCAAGTGATGAAATTTTATTTGATGTTGTTAAGGCAATGAGATTGGGCATTCCCATATCTAGAATAAATAAACTTTCATCTATAGATTCATGGTTCTTAATTAAAATGAAAAACATCTTGGATTTAGATGATAAATTACATGAGGTCGATGTATCTGATATTTCTAAGAAATTAATGCGAGATGCAAAAAAGTACGGATTTTCAGATTTACAAATTGGGAAGTGTTTAAATTTGAAGGAGATAAGCGCAAGAAAATTGAGGCAAAAATTTGGCATCAATCCAGTGGTAAAACAAGTTGATACACTAGCTGCAGAATGGCCTGCAAAAACAAATTATCTTTATTTAACTTATGGAGGAGACAAAGATGATATTGTTTTTAGAAAAGAGAAAAATTCTGTAATGGTCCTTGGCGCAGGACCTTACAGAATAGGAAGTAGCGTAGAGTTTGACTGGGGTACGGTCAATATGGTATGGGGTCTGAAAAATAATGGCATAAAATCTGTTTCAGTTATTAACTGCAATCCTGAAACAGTGTCTACTGATTACGATATATCCGATAGACTATATTTTGAGGAATTATCATTAGAACGAATTCTAGATATATATGAAAAGGAAAACCCAAAGGGAATTGTTACGTGTGTTGGAGGACAGACAGCAAATAATCTTGTTCCTAAATTAGGTCAACTAAATGTACGTATTATTGGTACTGACAGTATCCATACTGATATGGCTGAAGACAGAGAAAAGTTCAGTCGATTACTCGATTCGTTGAAAATAAAACAACCGCCCTGGAATAAATTTACGAATTTAAGCGGAGCCAAAATTTTTTCTCAAAACGTAGGATTCCCTGTTTTAGTAAGGCCTTCATACGTGTTAAGTGGCGCAGCTATGAAAGTAATTTGGAACGAAGAGCAGTTAGAACGGTTTATTAACGAGGCCGCACAGGTTAGCCCAGAATATCCAATTGTGATCAGCAAATTCTTTCAGGATTCAGCAGAGGTTGAAGTAGATGCAGTATGCAATGGAAAGGATGTTATTATAGGTGCATTAATTGAGCACATTGATTATGCAGGTATTCATTCAGGAGATGCTATGATGTGTATACCACCATGGAGATTGAACAGACAAACAATGAATACAATAGTAGATTACTCCAATATGATAGCACGAAAGTTGGAGGTAAAAGGTCCGCTTAATATTCAGTACTTGGTAAAAGATGAGGAAGTATATGTGATAGAGGCAAATGTCAGAGCATCAAGAACTATGCCTTTTGTCTCAAAAATAGTTGGAATTAATTTGATTTCGTTAGCGGCTAAAGCTATTATTAATGGTAATTTACCAGACGGCCTTAATGAACCATGGTTAAAAATTAGTGGCTTTGGAATAAAAGTCCCACAGTTTTCATTTATGCAATTAGAGGGTTCAGATATAGTCTTAGGAGTTGAAATGCAATCAACAGGTGAAGTTGCTTGTCATGGAAACAGTTTTTACGATGCCTTGTCAAAAGCTTATGAAGCAGCTGGATATAATTTACCACTTTCAGGATCGGCCTTAATAACTATAGGAGGGCAAAAAAACAAAGAAAAAATGCTTTCGCCGATTTCACTCATAAATTCTATGAAATTTAAGATTTTAGCAACTGAACACACGGCTGAATTTATTAAAAATAACATCACTAAAAATGTGCAAGAAGTTCACAAGATAAGCGAACCAGTAAGAAAACCAAATATCTCAAATCTCCTTTACAATAAGAAAATAGATTTCATAATAAATATTCCTTCAACTTCTACAATTGAAAAGTACGTTGGAATGCTGGACGATGAATATCAAATCAGAAGAAAAGCTGTTGAAATGGGGATTCCTGTTCTTACCACAGTAGAATCTGCAATTTCATTCATACATTGTCTGGATTGGAGAACTAAAAATAAACCATCAATAAGCCCACTGACCAAATATCATCTTAATTAAAGTCAGTAGCTAAAACATCGCTTAGTATATTTTCATTTCCAATTATGGTTCCATCTATTGATACAATCAAACACTTATCTATAATTTTCTTTCTCAATATTTTTTTCAAAATGGGTGAATTTGCTTTCTTGTTTTTTAATTTACTATTACTATAAATATATCTATTAAATGAAGGTAACAATACAAGATCTAACAATCCTTTCGTACTTGGAAATATGGCTTCTTTTTTTACTTTTAAAAAAATCCAGATTTTTTGTCCATTCAAGATGCTATTTTCTCTGAAAAATGTCGGATGTATGTGTCCCATAATAATTTTATTAATATTAGACCTGAGCTCTGATGGAAACGTATGTCCATGTGTTAATAGAATGTCATCCAATACCATTCCTTTAGTTCCAATTAGATGTACATTTTCTGGAGTAATCAATCCTATCTTTGAATCATGATTTCCAGGAATTAAATAGACTTCACAGATTTTAGACAGTGAATGTAGAAAATTTGGAATAAGATTCCAATCTTCCTTTTCTACCTTGTAGATATTATTTTTTAAGTCACCAAGCAGTACAATAGAATTTACTTTTTTTGAAATAACAACATCTCTCAATTCTATTTCAATCTCTTTTATGATATTATACCAATCAATAGCAATATACCTATTTTCCAACCAATAGGTATTACCTATATGTAAGTCACTGATTACCAGTACCCTGTTTATTTTATCATCATTAAAAACGTCAATCAATAATGCTGGTTTGTTCTCAACTATATTGATTTGACTCATTATATGTTCCAATATATTATCGTATATTAAAAACATTGGATTTTTTCAAGAAGTTTGAATAAATTTTAGAAACCAATCATGTCGCAAACAACGATTTTAGTAAACGAATATTATTGAATAGATTATTACCAGAAGGGTTAAGACCACTCAATACTCATCAATATCATGAATTGTAATTTGCTGGTAACAACCTTTAAGTACAGAGAAAGTGATGCTTTTGACGAATTATCCCGCTTGTTGGATATGCTAGGTGATAAGGAACCTTCAATTGAGATTACGTCTGTTTCAGGTATTATTCTGGCAAATTCTCGTCTTGATTCCCTTCAAATAGTAGAAAATTGTAGACAAATGGTTAGAAATGAACCATGGAGATTCAGATATATTCTAAGAATTATACCATTAGAAAAAAATTGTAGTACGGATATAATTGAGATTCATAATGTTGTCAAACAGCTTTGCCAAAAAATAGGTCAACATGAAACATTTATGGTCATGATAGAAAAAAGGCATACTAAATTACGTTCTAAAGAAATCATTTCCACTGTGACTAGTGACATAGATAGGAAAGTAAATCTAGATAATCCAAATTGGATAATATTAATCCAAATAGTAGATAGACTAGCTGGGGTATCAATTCTCAGATCCAATCAAATATTTAGCTCTGTGAAAGAAAAAATATCTTTACAATAAATGGCATTCCTTGCAAGCTCATTCGTAACATATGTTATTGGTAACTACACTAATTTGCGTGGAAATGGACCAAATTATAATTTCTCAATATTATTAGTTTTTAGTAAATTACTCGATGTATATTAAAAAGACCATGAAAGAAAAAAATACCCGAAGCTCCTAATGAAGTAATAGATAAAAGATGAAGAGGCTATTTAACATTGATAAAAAGCTTATTGTGAAACAAGCGCTGCTTTTTCGGTTAGAATTTTTAAAAATTCCTTTGTATTAGAATTGCTACACGGAAACTCCAATCTTTCACACATGTCAAGCATTTTTTCTTTAGTTGCATTCAAGAGAGAGCTATTTTGTTTGACAAACATTTTACGCAAATATTCTATCGAATCAATAATTGGACCTTTCTTTTCAGAAAATAAAATGAAACATCCAGAACCATTATTTTTTATCCCACCAATAGTAATTGCTTTATCGACTTGATTACTACAAACAATTCTCAGTAGAAGTTCCATCTCCAACCTTTTAGCAATTTTGATATTTCTCTTGTTACATTCCAAAATAATCTTTATTACTTCAAAGATATGTCTTTTACCAAAAATATAACTTGGATTAATACCCTGAATCATAACGTCTGGGAATATTTTTCTAAATGTTGCAATTGTTACTCCAATGTCAGCAACAAATAGAGTATCTGTACAAATAATTGCTACAAAAATTGAATCAATTTTATACAGTGGAAGGTTACGAATGGTTTTTATCTTTTCTTTCATGTCAAGTTAAGTATTGTCAACTACTAAATAGAGTTAACCGCCATGAATTAGGTTTGCTATAGTCACAATGTCACCAGATTTAATTTTTTGATCAGTGCCAGATATTGACAAATCTACACCATTAATCAAAATCAAGAGATTCTCTTTATCAATAAAATTAGATTTGTCAATGTTTTGATTAAGTATGGAAAATATATTTGATATCATAATTTCCTTTTCATCAATTATAATATTGTCTTTACCACAATATTTCTTGATGGAGCCTAATAACCTTAATGTAATCAATTTCCTACCAGTTGCCTAAAGATCATGTCTCGTCAACATCTTGTTCAATTTTTTTATTTTGTTCCTTAGTTTGCTTGTTGATATATGAAGCTATATAACCGGCTATCTGATTTCTCAATTCTTTCGATTTAACTTTTGCAATTTCATCTATTATTTTCTTATTTTGTTGAAAATCAACATTGAATTTATCCGGATACCGGTTTAAGAGCTCTGTTGAAAGTTTCTTAACTCTGTTCAATATTTGACTCTATTCAAGAAGGCTATTTTATACCTTCCTTATTGAAGGAACTATATTTAGATACTAATCAAGGAATAAAATTGAGTTTTTTTCAAGTGTGTCTATCACGTTCTTGGTAGGTAAGCGAAGAACTTCCGATATGCTTCTTACGACACTCATGAGCGCTGAACTTGGAAGTGTAATAACATTCTTAAAACATGATGGATATCTTACTGGTCCATCAGTTTCAATTAGTAATCTGCTTTGATTTGTTAACTTCAGAAGACTTTGTTTTTTCTTTGAATATACTATGGATGGACCGTAGGAAATATACAGGCCCATATCAAGAGATTTCCCTAATTGCTGCGGAGTTCCATCAAACCAATGAAGGCAGACTCTTTTCAGGTTATACGCCGACAAGACATTCAGAATTTGGTCTAGTGAATTTCTAGAATGTATTGAAACGGGTTTAGCATATGTTTCTGCAATAGATAACATTTTATTGAATACCGTATTGAAACGGGTTTATCATATGTTTCTGCAATAGATAACATTTTATTGAATACCTGAACTTGTGATATTTCAGTATTTTTTTGTTGATTGTAGTAAGCAGGATCTAATCCTATTTCACCAATTCCATTAATACTGTGTAGATTTAAGGTAACAATTTCTTCAAACATTGAAATATTTTCGTCTGCGAATTGTGGGTGGATTCCAACAAAATTATAGACAAAACTATGCATGTTCACTTCCTCAAAAAGTTTTATTGCCTTTAATGAAGTCGAATTGTTTACTGTTACAGAACATGCTTTTATTCGCATTGCTCTCAAAGTTATGAGTATTGGCGACAAAAAATTATCATATACAGTATCAGTAAGATGAATATGAGAATCGTATAACATATAGCTCATTTTGGATAGTAGACCTGACAAAAGATTATCAATTAATCAAGTTACTTAAAATAAAAAAATCCTCAGGTAACTAGTTCTATTCGTCTTTTTTCTTTTGTTAACCAACTTACTCTTACTAATCCAAATATTTCTAAATCGAGTAACGTTTTGTTTAAATCAGCCCCCGTTATTTGTACGCCATCTTTTTCTAGATTACTCAACAACTCATTATCAGACAAATTTCCTACTTCTTTTATTTTTTCAAACACAATATTTCTTATAGGATATTTCAAGTGCTTCACCAAATTCAGAATATACAGTTATGCTTATTTGGTTTAATTGTATATTATAAATACTCTTCTAAATAATTTGAACTGCTCAATCATGATTGAACATTCATAATCTGGCATTCATAGATAGGATTGTATGGAAATTAGTGATCTGATAAAAGTACAAGAATATTGATCTCTATTTTAGCAAGCATCAAAATGTTGAATTTTATTATTAATGAAAGAAAGTTACTATGCGTTGACGGAATCTGAATTCTACGGTACTAAGACATGATATGAGTATCAATATGGAAAAGATGATCATACTGCTTACCAGTGAAAAATTTGATTATTGTCGTATTTGATTTAATTATCAAGTGACTGGAGAGTAAATACAAATCTTGATCCTTCAAATTCGGTTATCCCCTGTCTTTCCCAATTTACTTCATAATCATGTGTAATTTGCTTTCCAATTATGCTTATTTTTCTGGGAAGATTAGCAAAAAGAGATTCTACTTTTTCTAGATTCTTTGTCATTAAAAGTGACCTTCGCCTCTTCATCAGATATTTGACTGCAACATTTTTGTGGAGATATCCCAATTCCTGAATTTTTTCCTTACCATTATCTATAATAAATTCACGCTTAGTCAATGCTGACAATATTTTGATTTACTTAAAAAGACTAATTGTCAACTCCATTAGAACAATATACGTTAATTTGATCTCATATTAATTATTCATGCATGTCAAAACACGAATTCTAACATTTTGTAAGTTTTCGTACATATAGTATGATTTTAGGTATTGAAGAAAGGTTTATTACTTTTATAGCATATATTAAATGTATGTATTCTCAAACTTTTTCCGTACCTCATGCAGTGAAACAAATAATCAGTTCTAACACGTTATTTTTTCAGGCGTTAAGCTCAGGTATTGCGAACTATACGGCGTTAGCACAAAAAATTAAACCACAAGTTGAAAAACTAACAAAATCCGAAGTTAACATTAATACCCTTGTAGTAGCTATAAAACGATTTGCGGATTCTTTGGATGAAATTGACTATGAATATCATCCAGTTTTCGACGGAGTCAGAATGACTCTCACAGGTAGTATTATTGATATTGACTTCCATGAAACTGATGAGGTTTATCGAGTCTTAGATGAGATATTTGAATTGGGCAGTGGATACAATATGTTCAGGAGTAACAAGCAAATTCGACTGTTTGCTGAAGACATAGAAGAAATTCGAAGTGTGTTCAAATCATCGAACGAAGGTGCTACAGGAGAAATAAAAGATGGGCTTTCTAAAATTACAATTACTGTTCAATCAGATAAAGAAAATACATATGAAGTACTCTCAATTGTCTTTTCCCTACTGCACAACAATCGTATTCCTTTGTACAACGCTTTTTTCTCACAAAATGAAATAATTTTGATTTTAAATATGAATGATGCCGCTAAGGCGTTTGAAGTCATTAGAGAAAAACTATACAGCCCTGATTAGGATTGTTTGCTATTTCCCTTCACAGATTCTGATAATTAAATCCAAAAGAAAATGAGAGTAGTGGAACTGATATTATCTGTAGTACTGAACCGAAACTTTCTCTCCCGGTTTACCTTCTCTTTGCGCTTTAATCTTTTTGACGCCCTCTTCAATATGCCTCATCATTACATGCGCCTCTGATGCATGTTTTGCAGCTTCTTCAGGTGTGGGATATTTTGCGAGATATTCGTGTAGAACTAATGATACAGCTGTATTAATGACAGAACTTGTGTCAGCACCACTGAAACCGTCCGTCATTTCAGCGATTTTGGACAAGTCAACATCTGAACCAAGTGGCTTATCCTTACTGTGTATCTCCAATATTTTTAGTCTAGCTGATTTATCGGGTAACGGAACTAACAAGATTTTATCAAATCTCCCAGGTCGTAATAATGCAGTATCAATAATATCAGCTCTGTTTGTTGCAGCCAGTACTACTACTCCTGAAAGTGACTGAATACCATCTAATTCTGTAAGCAATTGTGACACTACTCTTTCTGTAACCATACTATCTCCGCCCATTCCTCTAACTGGGGCTATTGAATCTATTTCATCAAAGAATACAACACATGGAGCCGCCTGTCTTGCTCTTCTAAAAATTTCCCTAATGCCGCGTTCTGATTCTCCTACCCACTTACTCAGCAGTTCTGGTCCCCTTACACTAATGAAATTGGCTTCAGACTCGGTGGCAACAGCCTTGGCTAAGAGTGTCTTACCAGTTCCTGATAGACCGTGCAACAATAGACCCTTTGGCATAGAATGACCAAGTTTGGTATAAAGTTCTGGAAATCTTAGTGGCCATTCTACAGCTTCCTGCAATTCACGCTTAATACCCTCTAATCCGCCTATTGCAGACCAAGGAACATCAGGTGATTCCAAATATACTTCTCTCATCGCAGAAGGCGTAACCTCCTTTACAGCATTATCAAAGTCAGCTTTAGTGACTATGAGTTTATTTAAGACTTCAGGAGATAGCTTCTCATCTTCCAAATTTAATTCAGGTAATAATCTTCTCAGACATTTCATGGCAGCTTCTTTACAAAGATATTCAAGATCAGCTCCAACAAAACCATGTGTTACAGCAGCTATTCTATCTTGTTCTACATCGGTATCAAGAGGCATATTCCTTGTATGAATCTGCAATATTTCCAGCCTTCCACGCTTATCTGGGACTTTGATTTCAATCTCTCTATCGAACCTTCCTGGTCTTCTAAGAGCTGGGTCTATAGCATTTGGACGATTTGTTGCTGCAATTACAATAACCTTACCTCTTGCCTCAAGTCCATCCATGAGAGATAATAATTGAGAGACGACTCTTCTTTCGACCTCACCAGTAACTTCCTCTCTTTTGGGAGCAATTGAATCTATTTCGTCGATAAATATTATGGAAGGAGCCTTTTCTTTTGCTTCCTTGAAAATTTCTCTTAATCGAGCTTCAGATTCGCCATAAAATTTACTCATAATTTCTGGTCCAGAAATACTTATAAAATGAGCATTACTTTCATTCGCAACCGCTTTTGCAAGAAGGGTTTTTCCTGTTCCAGGAGGCCCATATAATAACACACCTTTAGGAGCTTCAATGCCTAATTTTTCAAAGATTTCAGGGTGTCTCAATGGCAGCTCTATCATTTCTCTAACTTTTTGGATCTCATCCTTTAGCCCTCCAATGTCTTCGTAAGTTACCTGAGGAACACCTCTAAGGGTTTCACCTTTTTCTGCGATATGAAATATAGTTTTCTGAGTCACCAATACTGCATCTGATGCTGGTGTTACTCCTATTACTTGAAAGGTAAGTCTACCGCCAAAATAAGGGACCATGACATTATCTCCTTTAATCAGTGGTACACTTTCAAGTGCATCAGCAAGGTAACGTTCGTCAATGGGTGGTATAGCCTCCAACGGTGCAACTATTACCTTTTCTGCAGGAACAGCTTTTATCTTTCTCACAATTACGGTGTCTCCAATGGCAACGCCTGCGTTGTTTCGCACAAGGCCATCTACTCTTACAATTCCTTTGCCCTCATCAGAAGGATAAAGTGGTAAACATTTTGCGACAGTCCTTCTTTTTCCTCGAATTTCTATAACGTCGCCCGTAGATGCAGTTAACGAGTCCATTGAATCATAATCGATTCTAGCCACTCCACGACCTACGTCTCGAGTATATGCTTCGAGAACCTTCAGCGAGAGAGTGCTTTGACTCACAATAGCAAGTACTACCATACCTATCTTTATACCTTTGTCGAGGATTACTCACCGCAATTCTTGGTAAGCCAAACATCAGATAAAAGTACTTTAATTTCCAGCCTTATCCATATTTTGTAAAAAAATCTTAATCTATGAATCTTATTATTACGGCAAAAAATGAGTTGATTGTAGGATTATACTAAATATACAGATAGCAATTTTCACTCTACCAAAAGATTAAAATCATGATGATATGCAATAATTCGATTGGGCTGTATTGGGCAAGAGACCTTTAGTACGTAGAAGGGGAAAAGGAGGGAAACAATTTCAGTCCATTAAAACAGGAAAAATTGTACCCGCCAAATATCCATATTTACAATCATCTGAACAAAAAATTGGTTCTATAGTTGACATTGTTCACGAAAGGGGAAGAAATGCACCCTTGGCTAAAATTCAATTTGATAAAGAATTTAACTATTTGCCTGCTCCTGATGGAATGGAAGTTGGAGAAAAAATCCAAATTGGAAATAATGTTGATTTTAAACCAAATAACATTTTAGCATTAGAATCGATTCCAGACGGTACCCCTATTTGTAATCTAGAGAGGAACATTGGGGATGGTGGAAAGCTTGTAAAGTCAGCTGGAGCTTCTGCAGTGGTATTTTCTCATACCTCTCAAGGTGTATCGGTAAAATTACCATCTGGGAAGTTCACAACTTTAAATCCAAGATGCAAGGCAATGGTAGGAGTTGTTTCTGGTGCAGGAAGAAAAGAAAAACCATTTCTCAAAGCAGGAAATAAGGCCAAATACATGATTGCACATGGCAAGCTTTATCCCACAGTTAGGGGAATAGCACAAGCAGCAGTTTATCACCCACATGGAGGTGGAAGACATCAACATGTAGGTCGACAATCATCAGTAGGAAGGACAACCCCGCCTGGAAGAAAAGTAGGAAATATTGCCCCCAGAAAAACTGGTAGAGCCAGAATAAAAGTAAAGAAGGGATAGTCAATTGCATTCAAAAACTTTTTTGTAACGTTATTCATAATGAGAATATGAAATAATATACTATGGATATGACGGTAAAATTCAGCAAGCTAATTACATTAATGCAGAAGACCCTCCGAAACAATAATCTTTTTAGACCTACTGCCCTGAAAAACTTACAAATTCAAGAAGACGGTGATCCCTTCAAAATATTGATAGGAACTATATTGTCAGCACGAACTAGGGACGAGATCACTACCAAAGTAATTAAATCGCTCTTTACTGAGTTCAAGAATCCTAATGAGTTATCTAAAGCAAATTTGAAAGATTTAAAGAAAGCTATTCAGAAAATAGGCTTCTATAACGTAAAGGCTGCTAGAATAAAAGAAGTATCACAAATAATAGTTGAAAAATACAATGGCAAGGTTCCAGCCAAATTAGATGATCTCCTTACATTACCAGGAGTCGGAAGAAAGACTGCAAACTGTGTTCTTGTGTACGGATTCAAAAAACCTGCCATTCCAGTAGATGTTCACGTTCATAGAATTGCCAATAGAATTGGAATTGTAAATACCAAAATGCCTGAGGAAACTGAAATTGTCTTAAGAAAATCAATAGAGAGAAAGTATTGGACCAGAGTAAATGAAACTTTTGTTACATTTGGTCAAAATATATGTTTACCGAGGAATCCAAAGTGCAATGTTTGTCACTTGACAAAATTATGCAAATATTACAAAAAAAATACCTAATCTCGTTTTTTTCTAATAATTAGAACCAATACGATTGCTCCAATAGCGATGATCGTTATTAAGGGCATATAGTATAATGGAGATTCGGCAGGATTACCAAAAAGAATATCGAATGACATTGTACCTCCATTTGTATTGTTTGTATCATTTACTTGATCTTTACCATATATTGAAACTGATCCAACAATAAAATCATTTAGTGACAGTTTGTCAACTATGATCCTCTTACCATTAGTTATGGTTAAACCCTGATTGTTTGCATGAGCTACAAAAATAGGTTGGTCCCTTGACCAACCGTCTGTATCTCGTTCATATACTTTAATATATCCAGATTCTTTTGTATTAACGGCGGCCCAGAATTTTCCAGTTTTTTCGCTAAACATTGCTAATTCTATGAACTTCTCGCTAGGTGCAGGTTCTTGAATCTTTACTACAGTTTTAGCATTTTCTAAATCTAAGTAGGATAAATTGTTTTGAATAGTCAATTGCCAGTTGGTCGGTATAGCTTTTGAGAAATTGTAAATTAATGGATATCTTCTGTAATTATTTGATGCATCATAATCTACAACAAATCGTTCAGAATTCTTTGTTTTTATAACGTCATGAACACTGCTCTGTCCATTAATTGACATCATTGAATAAATTATTAAAAATACTACCGCAGTTAGTCCAAGTTTTACTGGTCCTATCAAGATTTATTCAACTACAAATGGTTTTTCTGATTTAAGAATTAACTCTGATATTTCTGGGCGCATTAAATGTTTTTCTGGAATTTTACCCGAATTTACCATTTGTCGAATCATAGTTCCACTTAGTTCTTCTTTTGATTCTACTCCATGGGGACATGTTTTTTCGTTAGCATAGGATATACATTTCTTACAAAAATAAAAAGATGGAAAGATAACTGGTATAATATCCAAATCGGGATATTCATTAAATATTTCCTGGGCTGCAAATGGGGGATAGTAATTGCCTACGCCAGCATGATCCCTACCTACGATGAAATGTGTACATCCTAGGTTTTTCCGCATAATTGCGTGATGTATAGCTTCGCGCGGACCCGCATATCTCATTGTTGTATGGATAGTTGAAAACAATACCCTGTTTTTCGGAAAATAATTCATGATTAACGACTCATAGGCATTAATTATTAGACTGTCAGTAAAGTCGCCTATCTTTTTTTTGCCTATCAGCGGGTTTACAAACAATCCGTCATAGATGTTCAGGGCAGCTTTTTGAAGCATTTCATGAGCGACGTGAGGTACATTTCTGGTTTGAAATCCAACGACTGTCTTCCAGCCTCGCTTGACAATCTCAGAACGTGTTTCAGCTGGATGCATTCTAAACTTTTGGATTTCATCATTTTCTTTCAAATGAAAAATTTCCACTCCTCCGCCGACTAGGAATTCTTTCATCTTAAATAACCGATTTACCCCAGGATGATTAACGTCAGTAGTACCGTACACTGCATTAGCGACATTCTCTTTTTCATATCCATAAATTTCCTCTACATTCATTATACCGAATTTTTCGCCATGTGAACAAAGAGCAACAACTCTTAATTCCTTCATTTGCTTTGCAATTTCCTTTTCTGTATCAAGAATGATAGGCATGGTCCATGGAATACTGTTACTCAATCGGCCTTCTTTTAGGACATTCAGAAAATCTTCTTGAATCATAAAACCTTCAAGAGGGCTAAAGACTCCTGTAGCTATATTTTCAGCATCATTTCTTATGTCAGAAGATACCTCAAAAGACTTCAGATCGTCATAATTTTTTTCAATGTATTTATTAATTAATTTACCACCATGTGGTAAAATTAGACTAGGTGCCAATAATAATTATTTACCTTCTTTCCAATGCAGACCACATTCTTTATGAAAATTAATTTCCCACCACCATCTTCCGGCCCGGGGGTCTTCGCCTTTTTTGACAGCTCTCGTACAAGGTTCACAGCCAATGCTTGGATATCCTCTATCGTGTAATTCATTATATGGAATTTTATTCTCGTGAATATACTCCCAAACTTCATCATTAGTCCACTCGGCCAACGGATTTAATTTGATAATATTGTTGTTCAAGGTGTCAACCTCTATCTTCTTTATCTTGTTTCTAGTTACAGCTTGTTCTCGGCGAAGACCAGTAATCCAACAATCGAATTGTTTTAGGGCTCTTTTCAACGGTTCAATCTTCCTAATGTTGCAGCATAATTTCCTGTTTTCCACGTTTTCATACATTAGATTCATTCCTTTGTTTGCGACCATCTCTTCAACTTCATTTGCATTTGGGAAATATACGTCAATTTTAATGCCGTATTTTTTCCTTATCTTATCAATAAGGTCATAAGTTTCCTGATTTAGTCTACCAGTATCCAATGTAAATACTCTAGTAAGATTCCTATTAATTTTCACCATCATATCAATTAATACAACATCTTCGGCACCGAAGCTCGACGCAAGTACCATTTTATCACCATATTTCTTGAATCCCCATTTTAGTATCTCAGGGGCAGGTTTTGATTCTACTTCTTGGGCAATATCCCTTATTTTGTTCATCAACGCCTCTTGTGCTTTCTCGTTATCATGGTTTATCTGCATTATTTTTAAATTGAGAAAAATAGGCTTATAATTATTGTTCTTTTTATCGCTTTAAGTTAATAAGGCTAACTAACTTAAATATACTTGAATAGTTTTATCGATTAGGAAGAATCAATATTAGTGTTGGATATGAGTGATATGTGGGGGTTTTAGTTTTTGGCTCATGATTTTTGGCAAAATATATTTAAATATCAGAATCTTGGCTTCGATCCAATTGGATGGATATCAAATTGCTCTAATGAAGTTGATTATTTTTTATTAGGGAAATCTTTCGAAAAAATTAAACATAATTCATGGGCCAACTTGTCGTGGTTTGATTCATTCCACTACAGCGGAAAAAACCCCGATATCACACGCAGAACATACAATGTGAACGAATCAATTACAGAGGATATGAAAAACAAGAAAATTATTTCATTAATGAGAATTCACAATGAAGTCGCAGAAGATCAACAAAGTTTGTCCCGTCTTCTAAATAATTTTTTTGGTAAAAAACCTCCTAAACACCAGTTAAGAAGAATAGTACTTTCTACGACATCACAGTATGAATCACAATTTGGACTAGTTGACTACATTGACACACATAGAGGAAATAAGTTGGGATATACTGCTGTCAATATTTCGTCTGGAAAACTAATTGATCCTGACGAAGAGCCAGATTCAATGGTTAACACTTCAATAGCCTTAACATCAGCCTTAGAAAATCTCTTGCTGCTTGGATGTACCACGGGTTTTAGAATAATACCGATATATGACGCACCAGACGAGAATCTAATGGACAGGATTAGATCAAATAATGATATGTTTGCAGCAAAATATAACTTATTACTTGATGATTATAGTTCCCTTAAATTAGGAAAACTCTTCTTTGGAGCAACAGCATATGCTCACTCCACCAAGGAATTGCCAGTTAGATATGATCTAGTTCAACCTGGCATGGTATTAATATTGACTGATAAATTTGGTACATTAACCCCATTGAGCATTTATACTATAAATCAGATCGGTGAAATGAATTCTATCATTGGTAAGCATGAATCAATCGACATTAACATCAAGAATGAAATAATAAAATCATTAACCCAACCAAGGTTTTCCTTGGGCAAGATAATTTCAAAATATTGTACTGACTTTGGAAAGGAAATTGATACTAACGCGAACATTGTCAGCGTATTTCCTGTTGGCTCGGATGGGATTCTGGCATTGATCAATTTGGCTACAATTTCAAATGCTCACATGGTAGTAAATGAAGTTCCAATAAAACATGAGGAATTGGCTAGATTTGCTACTGATGAATTTCTTGTATCTAATTCAACAGCGTCTATGAATGGATGTCATTTGATAATTTCAAACGAAGATTTGGCACCACTAATTTTGGAAGATCTAAGAAAACATAATTTCAATCCACAGATTATAGGTTTTGTTGCTGATAAGGAACGACCAATGGTTACCATAAATAATAATATAAACAAATATGTAGCAGCAAAGCACATTACATCACTTTTCAATATTTCATCATAAATATCGTTATCACGGAGGACTAGTACTGATTTAGAAATATTTTATTATTTGATAGAACTGTAAAATAATATGAATGAAAGAGCTGCCGATACCTGCATATTCTGTAAGATTGCTCAAAAGAAAATTGATGCTAAGATAATAGACGAAAATGAAAATGCAATTGCATTTCTTGATGCTTTTCCATTGACAGCTGGTCACACTCTGGTTATTACAAAAAAACACTATGCAAAATTACAAGAAGTTGAGCCTGATCAAATGGCCTATCTGTTTAACTTGATACACAAAATATTACCTCCGATAGAAAAAGGAACAGGGGTCCAAAGTACATTAATAGCTATCCACAACGGTAAAGATGCAGGACAAGTAATACCACATTTACATGTACACATAGTGCCAAGGAAGGCTGGCGACGGTGGAGGGGCAATTCATTCTATGTTTGATTCGAGCGATAGATTAGGTGAGTATGAAATGAATAAAGTACTCAAAAGCATTAAAGAATAATTTGGTGTGGACCTGCCTACATATATGATTTAGTTTGGTTTCTTCGTTAAACTTGTATTGGCAAGTTCCCCTAAATTATTTAATGTGAAATTTGGAATCTCATTTTGATTTGTAGCCTTTTGTAAGCTGAATATAGATTTAGTAAGCCTTATCGTAATCATTCCCAATGTATTTGCGAGTTGTATATGTGTGTCAAGTCTGTCTCCAACAAGTACAGTTTCTTCTGGTCTCTTTTTTAACGTATTTAGAATCAATCTAAAAATTTCCTTATCAGGCTCGCTATTCTCTTCATATGAGCAAATACAACAATTAAAGTACCTATCTAATTCATATTTTCCCAAGATTCTTAATATCTTCTCATCTTTGTTGACAATAATTCCTATCTTAAAATTTTTGAAAAGAATATCTAGGGTGGATATTGCATCATCGTATAGATATAAAAAATGTTTCTCAGCAAATTCTATTGATGGATGAATATATTTTAAAATCATTTTTTCATATCCAGTTGGCATCAATACCCTACAAATTTGTATAACTAATTCTTCAATCCCATTTTTAACCAATTTCCTATTCTTTATGATATCGTACTTGACTGCTTGATAACTTCTGTTATCAATTCTTGCGCCAAATTGATTTAATAAATATAGTAATCTAGAATCAATATAAGAATAAAAATTTTTTTCGTCTATTAATATTCTTCCCACCAGGAATATAAAATTCAAAATCTTGTCGCACCATATTTTAGTACTGGCAAATTAATCTTTATTATCAAATTAAAAATCATTGTTCATTTTAGGTCTACGTTATTCTTTTAATTTCAATATATGTTTCTCTAAGTAGGACAAAAATTAGAGAAAAAATTGTTACTGCTGTTGAGAGATGGATTGCAACTATAATAGGATTCAATTTGGTCCATACAACAAAAATTCCCATAACAATTTGGGCAATAATCAATGAGGTAGCAATTATCACCACCAATTTATTTAACCTCCAATAACTTTTTCTAACAAAAATTAAGTATATACCAGTGAAGATAGCAGCAATAATAGCCACAAGTCTATGAAAGTGTTCATAGAAGAATTTCTCCGGAGGAAGAGCAAAACCATTTGGACATAAAGGCCAATCTGGGCATGCAACACCCTTATTTAAAGATGAAATATAAACACCAATAAGCATAGTTGCATAAATTAGACTCAAGGAGATAAACGGCAATATTAAAATTAAAAGTTTGATATTTTTCATATCCACTTAGTTATTGATTTATCTTGTTCGGTTTACCAAATTTTTAGGACATTGCATCGGTAGAAAATAAATCATGGAATTTGTAGAAACTGAAACAAGTGAATTCATAATAGTTCTTCGTCTATCTTTTCAATTTTGTCAACATAACTAGCACAATTACATCCCATTATCAAGCACTTACCTACGTCAAATAGGGAGTTAATTCTATCTTTATTCTTTTCTAGTTTATGTGCTACATAAACATGACCACAATAATCACAGTTCACACATAGTAAAAAATAGGCGTCTGTTATTAACATTTTCAGAGTCAATTCATTGAAACCTATTAAATTTAGAGAAGTTTTATCTCAGTACCATTTTTATATAATACATCAATAATCTATTACCGAATATAGCGATATATGATGAACATTAATGAATTGATTTCTACTTTGCCGAGTTCAGTTCTTAGTGGCAACAATATCAAATTGCCTGATAATGTCATAAGAAGAATGTTCAAACTTGCACGTCTTGATAAGAACGATATTTTTTATGATCTTGGTTGTGGAAACAGTGATGCATTATACATCGCGTCGATCGAATATAAAGTAAAGAAGGCAATAGGAATTGAAAAAAGAAAAACAGCAGTGAGAGAAATATTAGAAAAGACCAAAGTATTAAAAAACGTTAAAGTGATCATTAACGACATGAGTAGAGTAGATATCTCTGATGGTAATGTATTTCTTTTTTTGTCTATTGACGATAGAATCATAAAAAAGATGATAGGAAAATTTTCTACAGAGTTGAAGGATGGCAGTAGAATAATTTCGATTTGGTCTCCTCCGGGCCTAATTATGCCAGATAAAATTGATTTTCCTTTTTTTGTATCCCGTACGCCATTCAAGTTTGCAAAGAGTATTGAAGCACAAATCGAGGTTGTTTACGGTCAAAAATGTCTGGATTTTACGGCGGCGTGGCTATTAGGAGACAAATATTTGGAAAGTTTAGAGCTTGTACCAGCTCAGTATAAGAGATTTCTCAACATTCTATACGCCATGATAATCTGGATAAATGCGTGGAACATGAAGGTATCATGTGAAGATGAAATTCCACCACCAGTTGAATCATATCTGGGTATTCTAAGAACTTTCTTCAACTTAGACTTAACGTCTTTAATTGAACATTAAGATTAGATGTAACTAAAAATTACAGTCTTTCGTCATAATTTAATATTTTTATTATTACCATCCAAACCATCCCAATTTCTTAAAATACCAAACCATTACTGATGAAGGGACTATAGCAATCATTAATAAGATTAAGAATGAAGTATATGGACCTAGGAAATCTGGGCTACCAGTGATAATACCACCTGGTAGGTTAATATTCATTCCATAATATGTACCAATTACTGTTGCAGGAATGGAAAGAGTAAACAGAATAGTAAGAAGAGACAAAATCTTATTTGATTTTTCCGTGCTTAACATGAAATCAGTATCCTTGAAAATTTCAATAGTTTCTTTAGATTCTTCAAGAACTTCAAGAACCTTTTCTGTATGATCTCTGACATCATCGTAATAATCAGTCAAATCTTCTTCAGAAAATCTTTGCATTTCTTTGCTTAGTTCCAATATTATTCTCCTCAAGGGAACAACTACTCGCCTAAGAGTTGTTATCTCTCTTCGCAATAATGAAATGTCCCTTGCTACTGCAACTTTCTCATCAAATACTAAATCTTCTATGTCATCTAAATTTCCTTCAAGTTTCATTAAAACATGTAACAAATCATCAACCATAAGATCTATTATACTATGTAATAGATAACCCGATGAAGGGCCCATGAATGTCTCCCTCTGTTTTTCATTATCTTTACAGAGATTGAACATTTCAATGATTGGTTTTAGTTCCCCTTGCTGTACTGTAATAAGATAGTTAGGGCCGGCAAATATTGCAAGCTGAGTAGAACGCGGAATACTCACATCTTTATCCACAGTTGGAAAGTGTAATATTATGAAAACATGATCCTGATATCTGTCAATTTTGGGTATTTGTATTTTGGAAAGACTATCCTCAACATTAAGTTCATGAAATGGATATTTTCCTTCCAACATTTTTAATTTTTTTCTGGTTGGTTTTTGAATATCTATCCAGATCAGATCCTTATTAGTAATAGAATCAAGTGCATCAGAATATTCAATCTTTGTCATCAGCGCTCATCCTTAATTATCACTAAAAAGTTGAAATATTGTATATTAAGATATCTAAATATTGGACAAATAGCAAAAAAATTAACTTAAAATAATGCAGAATTATTTTTATGTTCATGGCAAAGGTAGTCGTGGGAAAAACTTCAGATATTGAAGAAGGCAAGTTGGTGCATATAACAGCTAGCGGAAAGGAGCTCGTAGTAACAAAATTGGACGGAAATTATTATGCAATCGACAATATCTGTACTCATGCAGGTGCAGAGCTTCATGAGGGAGAATTGAGCAATAGTGAATTAACGTGTCCGTGGCATGGAGCAAAATGGGATATTAAAACAGGAAATTTGATTTCGTTTCCTCAAAAATTAAAACCATTGCAGAGTCACAGAGTCTCGGTAGAAAATGATACACTGTTTATCGAAGTGTAGATTTGAAGCAAGTCCCAGCATTATTTGTGGAGCTTATATTTTTGTATTAATTGAAAAAAGTAATTTGTCCTGGTACCTAACGTTTACTTAATACTATACTTTACTAAACCAACGTACTATAATGCTGATTCTGTCTTATTTACAATTTAAATATCAAACTAAACTCAATCAGGTGTAACCAATTATGATATTCTTTTCTATTTTTAAATATTTCAGGGATTACGATATAATCCTCGAAGACTTGAAATCGTAAAATCTCAGTTTTCATGTAAAGAATTATTGATTTATATAGACTTGCAATAAATATGGCATAACTGAATCAAAGATATGAAGCTTGATGTCCCGAGATTTACAGAAAGATTTGGATCGGTAAGTCTACATGGAGTTCAACGTGTGTACGAATTGGATTCTGGACACAAGAACAAACATCCAAAAACTGAATCTGAAGTAATTCGTTCCATTGATGATGAAACCATTTCCAAAATAGAGTCAGAAATGTCAATTGTGATTCCTATAAAAGGAGAACGTTTAAAGCTTTTAGAAGGAGTACTTAGCGGTGTTCCTCATGATTGTTTAACAATAATCGTATCAAACAGTCCTAGAGAACCAATTGATAGGTATAAACTAGAAAAACAAGCCTTTGAGCAATTTAACAGATTCGCAGAAAAAAGATCAGTAATCATACATCAAAAGGATCCAGGACTTGTGAAGGCTTTAGAGGAAGTTGGGTATACGGATCTTTTTGATTCTGATAATAAAATACGCAATGGTAAAGGAGAAGGGATGTTCATTGGCATGCTCCTTTCAAAAATGATGGGAAAAAAATATGTTGGATTCGTTGACTCTGACAACTATGTTCCTGGTGCAGTGAATGAATACACAAAAATATTTTCGTCTGGGATTGCGTTATCGACAACACCTTACACTATGGTTCGTGTATCATGGATTTACAAACCAAAGATTTCCGAATCTGGTGTAAGATTTTCCAAACTAGGCAGGGTTTCTGAAATGACAAATCAATTCTTGAATTTCATGATATCATACTATACTGGATTTGAGACAGAGGTTATCAGAACAGGAAATTCTGGAGAACATTGCATGTCTATTCAGTTGGCAGAGTTATTAACCTACTCGTCTGGTTTTTCCATCGAACCCTATGAAATAGTTAATTTGCTGGAACAGTTCGGTGGAATCACCCCGCCTGAACACAAGGACACTATGGAGAAGGGAGTAGAGGTAATGCAAATCGAAACGCGGAATCCACATTTTCATGAGGAAAAGGGAGATTTGCATATAAAGGAGATGTTCTTACAGGGTTGGGGAAGCATTTTTCATAGCAAGTTATGTCATCCAGAATTGCGTGAAAAGTTAAAGGCGGAGTTAATTTCAAGGGGAATATTGGAAAAAGTGAAAGAGCCCCCACAATTACCGAAAATGAGACCGTTCAAGGATCTCGATATCTTGAAATTTGAAAAAATTTTAAAGGAACAAACCAATTCTTTTACAATTTTCGAATGAAAGCGTGGCTTGAAGAAATCTGATGCAATTCAAAATTAGTCTCCTTATTGGTGATAAGTTTATTATTTACCTATAATATCACAAGTCTCGTTTTTCTTTATTTTACGTATAATCAACAGTGGTGTTCCAACCAAAATTGGAATACTTATTGCAATAAATAAGCTTTGAAAAGGAGCGAGTACAGAGATTGCAGCACTTGTACTAAATCCGACTAAGATTGAAAATAAGCTCCCTGCACACGTTGGACAACCTATGAATAATCCACTGAATATGCCAAAAGTTGAAACAATTGGAAATTTTCTTCGAGACTGATCTCTAACTGTTCTGAGAAAGCTTACATTTAATGCAAAATTAAAACCAACTAATGACGAGACGATTATTGCAAGTATTAGATTCAATGGAATTATCAAAATGGAAAATAATTCGGTAAGTTCTATCGTGATCATTGGAACATATCCAGGATAATTGCAACACAGTGTGACAAAAACAGTTGGGGCAGTATTTCCTACAACGTCATCGTGATAAATAAGAATTTGAGATAAGAAACCAAAGAAAACCCCATAAACAATAGATGAAACAATAAATATTCTCCAGTAAGTTTTGTTTGTCAAAATCATAGAAATGTATCCAAGATAACTCTTCTTAGGCTCTGGCTTCAATGATTCAGAGTGGAGTATCAAATAAGACCCATATCCAATTGAGATCAACGAAACCAATATTAAGAAAATAACGGCAATCGCCAAGTTATACAATTTTCCTACGTCTGTTAATGATTGATTTGAACTAAATAATGAATATAAAAAGATAGCAAAAATTATGGAAAAAGCGCTTATTGAAATAATACGAATACCTCTATTTCGCAGCGACTCATAATTCTCGAACATGGCTAACAACCAAAAGTAAATTGATTTATAGAAAACAAATCAATCTATATTAAGTTAATTCAAATAACAGTGGGCTCTTGGATAAAGTCTAAATTTATCGGCGTATAAAAAAAAATATGGGCGAAACTTTCACAGGTGAAGGATTTGTTACAGCCTCGATAAGCTTTATTGGTTTCGTTGATAAACTTGGTCTTGAGGGACTTCTTACTTTAAAATCCGACGACGGAAGAGAATTTCCTATACGTGCATTTTCGGGAGAAGTCGCAAGGCATATCCTGAGATTTAAAGAAGGAGACAAAAGTACCATACCCACTATTTATAACCTTATTGAAGAAATATCATCCTTGCAGGATTTATTATTGGTTGAGGTGAGAATTTACAGAACCGGTCCTGTATTAAGGTCTAATCTTTATTTCAAAACTCGGAAGGAGATAATTACTTTAAGAAATTATCGTGCCTCGGATTCTATTGCCCTAGCTGCATTTTTCGATGTACCAATCAAAGTCAGAAAAAATCTGTTTGAAGAAACAATTGAGCAATAATTTATCTGATTTAGGTAACTATTGTGGATAGTTTGTTGGATCCTATACCCTTCTTGACCTCCATTGCAATCCTCCGTCCAACACCAAATGTATGACCGTAAGAATATTTTGTGTACGGAGACGTTGTTGCCATTATTGGGTTTCCAGGGACTCTCAGAGAGACGTCGTAAACAACTATGTCTAATTCAGGTGTAACAATACTCTGTAGAGAAAATGGTCCAATTATTCCAGGGGGATATTCCTTTCTCACCGCTTCTGCAAATCTGTCACCCAGTTCAAATACCATTTGTAACATAGACTCCCTGATGCTTGCAGGGGTATGGCCTATTTCTATATGTTTTACATCCGTATCAAATTCTAGTTGTTGTTTTGCAGGTAATGCGTTTAGATCATTGAGATTAGTTTGAAGTCTTCGCTCAATGCCTAAAAATTCGGTTTCCGGAGTTAAAGGCGAGGAGAAAAAATTAAAATTAAAATAGGTGCCTATGACAAATTCTTCGATTACAGATAATTGCAGATCTTCCTTAGTGATAACTTTTTTTCTTATCCTATCTTTAGATTTTTCCAGATAATCTTGCACAGAGCTAACCAGAAAAAATGCTCTTTCTAGCTTTCGTGTAGATTCTTGAATCTTCACAATGGCCAATCCATTAATTTCAGAATAATTTTTGTAAATCTTAGGATGAGATATTTGTGCACGTTCTAATAAAAAGTACTGATTTTTTTGATTAGCCCTTTCTTCTGCACGAAATAAGTTCCTATTTCCAAATATTGGTAACATCAATTCGTTTTCAATGGAATCGTACCCAACATATGCAGTGAATGCCCTATGAGGTACTACTATGCTATTAATTTCCCTGAGTTTGTTTTGATTTTCTTTAAAAACTAAATCTGAGAATTTATCTACCAAGATTATCTCATCTGCCAATCTTTTGAACCTCAAATATGGTAATTCTCTTCCTTTTTGACAAATGCATACTGTTCTCAACCCTTCGTCCTTTGCCCCATCCATTATTTCCAATGCTGAATGACTGCCTATGACTGCCAAATGTATATTTTTTACATCATACTTGATTACAACCTTAGATATTGAATCAGTACCAATCATGTTTATGCATGCAGAAGATTCTGTTATAAATAAAATTTTCCAAAAAATAATCTGAAATTTACAATTAATGATTATTCAATATTCCATTAATTAGATTACCCACTCTTTTCCTTATTAATAGCTCCTTCAATGGCTTTCTTAAGTTCATCATCATTTTTATTTGTGTAGTCTATTCCTAACGATTCCGCTAATTCTTCAAGTTTCTCACGTCCCATCTTATCTTTACCCCTAATTTGCTCCAGTTCTTTTTTAGCTTCAATTCTTGCCTTTTCATATTCTGCTGTTGCTTTTCCAAATGATCTGGCTAATTCAGGAATTTTCTTGACACCAAAAAATATCACCACAATAATAACTATGATGAAAATCCATTCATATCCAAATGGTACTTGCAAGATTGCATTATGAATACCATTCATAAATACAAGATAGATAAGGTTAAGATTTAAATGTTAATGGCATTTTTGTAATTTTTATCGTAATATGACACTCATTTCATTTCGTCTAATTGCTATTATGCCTACCGCATAGAGAGCAATCATAGGTAGTGCTACAAACCACATTGTGACCCCGCTTCCATCTGGTGTTATTACTGCACCAAAAATTGTTATTATTACAATGCAAATTATTATGTGAATTAACCTTATTCTCAGTTCATCAATATGTTCAGCTATTGACAGCCCAGATGAAGACATCACTATATTCGTGAATATGCAATCTCGATATAATAATTATATTGA
>Ga0193735_1000064_pt1 | contig 34016 bp, 19 predicted proteins | sample U1m2metaG_FD_145080 | JGI IMG/M metagenome (GOLD analysis project Ga0193735, IMG submission 145080) | Soil microbial communities from a riparian zone of the East river system, Colorado, United States - U1m2 | ecosystem: Environmental > Terrestrial > Soil > Riparian zone | place: USA: East River... | reverse complement strand
ATCTCTGCCGCGCAGAATCGGCATACCAAGCGCGCGAAAGTAGTCCGGCGAAACAATTGCCATCTCGCTGATCGGTTCCTGGCCGGGAGGATCAGGCGGCGTGCCCGTAATGTGCAATGAACTGTCCCATTCGTGATGATCGAATGGTTCGTTGTTACAAATCGCCGCTGCGCTCACACCCGGGAGAGATCTCACTCTCTCAAGCAATTGATCATAAAAGCGAACGATCTTCTCCGGTCCCGCAGTCGCGGGATAGCGCGACGGCGGAAGAGCAATGCTCATGGACAAAACTCCACGCGGATTGAATCCAAGCGGCACCTGCTGCGAACGCCAGAAACTCTTCAATGTTAGGCCGGCCGCCGCGAGCAACAAAACCGCAAGGGCAACTTGCGCAATCACCAGGATTGCCCGGGCCCGCTGTCGTTGCGCGCCGCTACTGCCGCGCGCGCCCTCTTCGTGTAACTCGGCTGCCATCGAAGCCGTGTTCGAGACGCGCAGTGCGGGCCACACTCCAACGAGCAGTCCGGCGAACACTGAAATGATGCTGGTGGTCACAAGGACGAAGCCGTCGATATTCGTTTCTTGAAATCGCGGGACATTAGGCGGAAGAAGCGAGCGAATTGCGTCAAGGCTCCACACGGCGATCAGCACGGCGCAAACGCCGCCTACCAAAGCGACAACTCCGCTTTCCACCAATACCTGGCGCGCCAAATCCCAGCGACTGGCACCAAGCGCAGCCCGCACTGCAAGTTCTTTGCGGCGCGCAATACCGCGCGCGAGTTGAAGATTTGCTACATTCGCGCACGCGATCAACAGGACGCAGCCTACGGCCGCAAGCAGCACGCAAAGTAGATATCGGTACTGCCCTACCGAAAATTCGAGCAGCAACTTTGCGGAAATCTGGCGGCCGGTGTTCGAATCCGGATAGCGCCGCGAAAGGTCGGCCGCGATGGTGTCGAGCTCCGCGATTGCCTGCTTCAGTGTCGCTCCCGATTTTAACCGGCCCAGACACGAAAAAGCGTCGTGATTTCCACGCGACAAAAAATCGTGATCAGCGCGCAGATCGGCCAGCGGCAGAAAGACGTCGCAGTTTCGCGGGAAACGAACATGCTCCGAAACAACACCCACAATCTCACGCGGCACGCCATCGACATTCAATCGTTGTCCTATTGCGCTCGGCAACGCGCCGAATTGCTTCCGCCAGACTCGTTCACTGATGAGAGCTACTTTTGCCGCGCCAGGAACATCATCGCTCTCTACGAAATCACGACCGATCAGCGGGGCGACCTGCAAGATCGACAAATAATTCGCGGTGATGCGCCCGGCTCGAGCTGCTTCCGGCGGCGATGTCCCGTCAGTGGCAGAGAGGCTTACACCCTCCGTCCTTGCCAGTCCGAGATCGGTGAAGCTTTTCTGCGCGGAACGCCAATCGAGATAATTCATGTAACTGACCGAGCCTGATTCGAAACCGGATGGCCCGAGCAATCTCTCGCGCAGCAGCACCAGTTGCTCTGAATGTGGATAAGGCAGCGGCCGCAACAAGACCGCGTTGACAACGCTAAAAATCGCAGTGTTTGCGCCGATACCGAGCGCAAGCACGATGACGGCGATCAGAGCGAACCCCGGATTCTTGAAAAGTTGCCGGATGGCGAAGCGGAGATCGCTCATGGATTTATTCTGCCCGAAGCGCTTCGATTGGGTTTACGAATGTTGCGCGCCGCGCGGGCAGGAAACATGCAAGCAATGCGATCGCCCCGAGAATGAGCGCTGTGGTAGCAAGAAGCGCCGGATTGTGCGGGGAAACCTCGTAAAGCTGCGTAGTGAGCAAACGACCCAATGCAAGCGCAGCCACTATTCCGATGACGAGTCCCAATAAGACAGGAGCCATTCCCTGACGAACAACAAGCCGCAGGACATCCGCGGTCTGCGCACCAAGCGCCATGCGCACACCGATTTCGCCCGTTCGTTGCTCAACTGTGTAAGCGACCGCCCCATAGATTCCGATGCTGGCCAGAAGCAAGGCGACTCCGGCAAAAATTCCAAGCAGCCACATCATCAAGCGCGCCTGGCCCAGAGCCTGCGCGACAACAGCGTCCATGCTTTGCGGCACGGCGATTGCCAACCCGTGGTTTACTTTGGTGAGCGCGGATTGCACGAGCTTCGTGACCGCATCGACCTTGAGATTGCTGCGCGCGGTCACGTTGACAAATGGAAAATTTTCCTGCGCCCATGGCAGATAGAACTCCATGCTCGGCGCTTCCGCCACTCGAATCGAGCGCACGTCTCCGACGATTCCGACGATCTCGCACGGCACAGCGAGACTTGTCACCAAGAGTGTTTTGCCGATTGGATTCTCGTTCGGAAAAACCTTCTTCGCACCAGCCTGACTAATCAGACAGACCTTCTGTCCGTCGGCGGTGTCGTGGTCATTGAATTCACGTCCAGCCAGAAGCGGAATACCCCAGGTTTTGAAATAATTTGGCGCAATGTCGTGGCTTGGCGCGCTGGCGCGTTTCTCCATGGGCAGAACATCACGGTCTCCGCGCGCGTAAAGCGTTCGATTACCTCCATTCAAAGGAATGTCGCCACTGAGTGTCGCGCTTTCGAGACCGGGAACATCGCGCAACTCGTTGAGCGTTTGTTCTGCAAAACGCTGACGCGACGCAGCATCGGGATATTGTGAGACCGGCAGTGTAATCGCGCCCGTCCAAAGATTTTGGGAACGGAAGCCGATGTTCTGCTGACTCAAACGGATGAAACTCGTGATGAGCAGCGCGGCGCCGGCTAGCAGCGTCACCGAGAGCGCAACTTGCGCGCCGACCAGGATTTTGCGGAAGCGTTGCTGCCGCACACTGCCGCTCGCACCGCGGCCGCCCTCTTTCAAGCCGCCCACCAAATCGGCGCGGGAAGCTTGGAGTGCCGGATAAACTCCCATCAACAGTCCGGTCAGGATCGACAATGCGATCGTGAAAATCAGCACCGGAATCGACAAGCTCGTCGCTGTGTTCGCTTCCAGCGGAAGGAAATTGGACGCCATCCTTGGAACCAACGGCACCAAACGCCACGCGACGAACGCGCCGACCGCTCCCGCAATTAAACTGACAAGTAAACTCTCAAAAACGAACAACCGTACTATGCTGGCGCGCGAGGCACCGATCGCCATTCGCAACGCAATCTCGCGCCGACGCCCGCTGAAACGAACGAGCAACAAATTGGCGACATTGCTGCACGCGATGAGCAACACGAAACTTACCGCGGCGAAAAGAGTGGCGAACCCCGCGCGGAAATTGCGCGTAACGTCCTCGGGAAGTGTCCGCAGCGTCGTCGTGAAGACGCTATCGATCTTGTTCGGATATTGGGTCCGATAACTCTGGTCGAGTGACGGCAACGCCGCCAAAACCTGCTTCACCGTAATCTCTGGTTTCATTCTTCCAATGACCCGGAGATAGCTCGTGCCGCGCATCAACCGTTCGTAAGTGAATCCCGGCAGCTGAAACGGCTTCGTCGTCCAAACTTCGGCAACCGGATTCGCCCCAAACCATGTTACCGGCATGTTAGGCAGAACTCCGACGATCGTGTGCACAGTCCCGTCAAGCGTTATGCTTCGACCGATCACATTCGGGTCGCCGCCAAGACGTTTTTGCCAGAAATTTTCCGTCACCAATGCGACGTCCGCGCCTTCTTCCTCCCCGGGCAGAAAATTACGGCCGCGGATCGGGCGCACTCCGAGGACATCAAAATAGTTCGACGTTAATCGGCCGCCGAAGACTTGGACCGGATCGCCAAGACCTGTGAGCGTAAATGCGAAGAAACTTTCCCCGGCCAAGCCGTCGAACAATGTCTGCCCTTCGCGATAATGCATAAAACGCGGCGCGGACACTCCGATGTCAGCGAGATCGCGAGATTTGTCTCCTCCATACAAGTGCACAACGCGCGACGGGTCTTTGAACGGCAGACCGCGGAGAAACAACTCGTTTATTAAACTAAAGATCGAGGTGTTGAGCCCGATGCCGAGAGCGAGGGTCACAACAGCGACAAGCGTAAATCCGGGCGATTTACGAAGCTGGCGCAGAGCAAAGCGGATGTCGTTCATATCATTCAGAGCGCAGGGCTTGGATCGGATCGACAAGTGTGGCGCGGCGCGCGGGGAGTAGACACGCCATTAGTGCGGTCGCCGCGAGCAGAACTGTTGCGCCGCCGAGCAGCACTGGGTCGTACGCCGAAACTTGATAGAGCTGCGCCGCGATTAACCAGCCGAGCGCGAACGTCGCAATAATGCCGAGCGCAAGCCCGCTCACCACCGGTTTCATTCCCTGGTTCACAACCAGACTCAACACGTCGCGCGTTTGCGCACCCAGCGCCATGCGAACTCCAATTTCTCCAGTACGTTGCTCGACGGTGTAAGCGACTGCGCCGTAAATCCCGATGCTGGCGAGGAGCAAGGCGACCCCGGCAAAAATTCCGAGCAACCACATCATCAAACGCGCCTGGCCGAGCGTTTGCGCGACCACAGCGTCCATCGTTTGCGGCGCCGCAATAGCCAAGCCGGGATTCACTTTCGTGAGCGCGGATTGCACCAGCCTGGTGACCGCATCCACTTTTAGATTGCTGCGGACGGCGATGTTAACGAGTGGAAAATTTTTCTGCACCCACGGCCGATAAAATTCCATGCCCGGGGCCTCGGCCACTCGTACCGAGCGCACATCGCCGACGATTCCGGCAATTTCCCACGGCACACCGGCCAGGAGCAAACTCTTCCCGATTGGATTCTCGCCCGGATAAACTTGTTTCGCTCCTGCCTGACTGATCAGACAAACTTTCTGTCCGTCGGCGGTGTCGTGCTCATTGAACTCGCGGCCAGCCAAGAGCGGCACTCCCCAAGTCTTGAAATATCCGGGAGCAACCTCGTGACCGGGCGCGATCGCGCGCTCCTCGACTGGCGGAACATCACGATCGCTCCGCGCATAAAGATAACGACTGAAGCCAACCAAAGGAATATCGCCGCTGATCGTCGCGCTCTCGAGACCCGAAACACGGCGCAACTCATGGAGCGTTTGTTCAACAAAACGTTGACGCGACGCTGGGTCGGGATACTGCGAGGTCGGCAATGTGACCGCACCCGTCCAAAGATTCTGGGAACGGAAGCCGATGTTCTGCTGACTCAGGCGGATGAAACTCGTGATGAGCAGCGCGGCGCCGGCCAACAGCGTGACCGAGAGGGCGACTTGCGCGCCGACCAGGATTTTGCGGAAGCGCTGTTGGCGCACACTGCCGCTCGTGCCGCGCCCGCCCTCTTTCAACCCATTAACCAAATCGGCGTTCGAACCCTGAAGCGCCGGATAAATTCCCATCAAGAGACCGGTCAAGATCGACAATCCAATCGCGAATAGTAGAACTGGAATCGACAGACTGGTCGCGGTTTCGGTCTCCAACGGCAGAAAATTGGAGGCCATTCGCGGAACCAGCGGCACCAAGTGCCACGCGACGAAAGCGCCGACCGCACCTCCGATTACGCTGACGAGTAAACTTTCGAAAACAAACAAGCGCAGGATGCTGGTGCGTGAAGCGCCAATCGCCATTCGCAAGGCGACCTCGCGTCGGCGTCCGCTGAAGCGAACCAGCAACAGATTGGCGACGTTGCTACAGGCGATCAACAAGACAAAGCTGACAGCAGCGAATAGCGTCACGAAACCGGCGCGGAAATTTCGCGTCACATCCTCTGGCAACGTCCTGAGCATTGTCGTCAGCGCGCTGTCGATCTTGTTCGGATATTGGGCACGATAACTTTGCTCCAACGATGGCAATGCAGCGCGTGCTTGTTGAACGGTCATCCCCGGTTTCAATCGTCCGACTACGCGCAGAAAAAAGGCGCCGCGCATCATTTGCTCATAACTGAAGCCGGGAATCTGAAAAGGTTTCGTCGTCCAAACTTCCGCGATCGGGTTCGCCCCGAACCACGTGGCCGGCATATTTGGCAGAACGCCAATGATCGTGTGCGGCGTCCCATCGAGGGTGATGCTTCGCCCAATCACATTCGGATCGCCTCCGAGGCGCTTCTGCCAGAAATTTTTCGCTACCAATGCGACGTCGGCGCTTTCCTCTTCTTCCGGCAGAAAACTGCGGCCAAGAATTGGGCGAACACCTAGCACATCGAAATAGTTGGAGGTCAATCGCCCGCCAAAAATTTGGACAGGATCGCCAAGTCCGGTCAGCGTGAACGCAAAGGAATTCTCCGCAGCCAGACCGTCAAAAATCGTCTGACCGTCGCGATAAAGCTGGTAACGCGGCGCCGATATTCCGACGTCGACCAAATCGCGCGCCTTGTCGCTGTTGTCGAGGTGAACAACGCGGGATGGCTCCTTGAATGGCAAACCGCGCAGAAACAGATCGTTGATCAAGCTAAAGATCGTCGTGTTCAGCCCAATGCCGAGTGCAAGCGTCAGGACAGCAACTAAAGTGAACGCAGGCGATTTGCGGAGTTGGCGCAGGGCGAAGCGGATGTCGTTCATATCATTCAGAGCGCAGGGCTTGGATCGGATCGACAAGTGTGGCGCGACGCGCCGGAATCAAACACGCCAGCAACGCCGCGAGTGCCAGCACGATCGCGGTCGCGCCGAGCAACAATGGATTGTGTGGCGAAATCTGGTAAAGCTGCGCCGCCAGCAAACGACCGACGGCAAACGTTCCTGCCAGACCAATAATCAAACCAAGGATTACGGGATTCATTCCCTGCCGCACGACCAGACGCAGCACATCCGTGGTCTGCGCGCCCAGCGCCATGCGCACACCTATCTCGCCGGTGCGCTGTTCGACGGTGTAAGCGACTGCGCCGTAAATTCCAACGACGGCGAGGAGCAAGGCAATGCCGGCAAAAACACCGAGCAACGCCATGGTCAATCGCTCCTGGCCGAGTGATTGCGTCACGATCGCGCCGAGCGTGCTCGGTTGCAGAATTGGCAATCCGTTATCGATCTTGTTCAGCGCCCCGCGCACAATTCCCGCGGTCGCCTCCGGTTTGGTTGCGCTGCGCACTAAGACATTGAGAAACGGAGTGCTTCGCTGCGGCCACGGTCGGTAAAATTCAACGTCGTTTGCTTTGGCGAGTTTTTGCGATCGGACGTCGCCGACTATGCCTACCACTTCCGCCTGAAGTCCATTGCCGTTGTCGGTGCCGAAAAGCATTTGGTGCCCGATTGGATTCTCGTTCGGGAAAAGTTTCTTCGCCGTCGAGTTGCTCAGGATTACGACGAATGGTGAATCAATTTTATCCTGCTCGGTGAAGTCGCGGCCGGAAAGGAGCGGAATCCCCAGCGTGCGAAAATATCCGGGTGAAACACTCCGGGTCAGCCCGAGCGGCCGCTGGTTTACTGGAACCGGGTTCCCATCCGTGCGCGCATAAGGTGTCGTCGAATAATTTCCAGAAAGCGGGATGGCGTCCGCGATCGAAACGGCTTCGACACCAGGAGCGGTCTGCAATTCAGTTTGCAATCGTTCGGCGAAGCGCCCAAGCGATGCGGGATCGGCATATTGCCCCGGCGGCAAGCCAATGCTGCCGGTCCAGACGCGTTCCGATCGAAACCCCGCTTCCTGCCGGCTGAGCCGGACGAAGCTTGAGACCAACATCGCCGCGCCGGCCAACAGGACCACCGATAATCCGACTTGCGCCGTCACCAAACCGCGACGGAAACGATGTTGACCGCGGCTGCCGCTTGTTCCGCGTCCGCCTTCCTTGAGTCCATCGACCAGATCGGCGCGTGAACTTTGCCACGCCGGATAAAGACCTATGAGCAAACCGGTGACGAGCGACAATCCGAGTGTGAAAACGAGCACGGGCCAATGCAATGTGACTCCGCTTTCAAGGGGAACATTTTGACCAGCCAATTGCGGTACGATCGATACCGTCCAGAGCGCAAGACACAACCCGATCACACCCGCGATTACGCTTACCAGCGTACTCTCGAACACGAACAATCGCACGATACCGCGCCGCTCCGCTCCCAGCGCCATACGCAATGCGATCTCACGCTTGCGTCCGGTGAAGCGCACCAGCAACAGGTTTGCGACATTGCTGCAAGCGATCAGCAACACGGCGCTCACCGCGCCCAGCAGAGTGATGAAAGCCGGACGCAAATTCCCAGTCACATCTTCCGCAGCCGAGACCAGGTATGGCGACCAGGTGTTGTCGGCCGTTTCCGGGTGTTGCTCTTTATAACCCTGGAATAATGCCGGCATCGCCGCCTGCGCCTGTGAGATCGAGATGCCAGGCTTCAATCGCGCCGCCACACGCATGAAGCTGACCCCGCGCATGATGCGGTCTTTGGCGAGGCCTGGCGGTTCGAACGGTTTGTTAGCGAAAATCTCTTGGTCGCGCCCGAACCACGAAATCGGCAGGTTCGGAAGCACGCCGATGATGGTGGTGGGCACTCCGTTCAGTGTAATGCTGCGGCCGAGCACCATCGGATCGGAGTTGAAACGTTTGCGCCAGAAGCTTTCCGTCACCAGCACAACGTCGCCTTTGCTCTCTTCCTCAGGCAGAAAATTGCGTCCGAGAATCGGATGGATCCCGAGCAGATCAAAATAATTTGCCGTCACACTGCCACCGAGCAATTGCACCGGCTCGCCCATTCCGGTGAGGATGAAGCCGTTGCCCCAAGCCGCCGCGATGCTCAAGAAAACGGTTTGCCCGTCCCGGTAATGCCAGAACTTCGGCACCGAAAACGGCATCTGCTTCAAGTCGCGCTCTTTCGCCTCGCCGTAGATGACCACAACGCGCTCCGGCTCGGAAAACGGCAGGCCGCGCAGGAAAAGATCGTGCATCAAACTAAAGATAGCGGTGTTCATGCCGATCCCGAGCGTCAGCGTCAGCACCGCGAGAAAAGTAAATCCAGGCGACTTGCGGAGTTGGCGAAGCGCAAATCTTAGATCATTCATTCCTCTTTCCCTAGGCCGCGATGCGGTCTTCGACTACACGGCCATCAAACAGATGCACTGTGCGATCGGCGTGCTGAGCAAAGCGCTCGTCATGTGTGACCATGCAAATCGTGGCCCCAACCCCGTGCAGTTCCTTGAGCAACTGCATCACCGCTTCACCATTGCGCGAATCAAGATTGCCCGTCGGTTCGTCTGCCAGAAGGATGGCCGGCCTGCCCGCGAGGGCCCGGGCGACAGCCACGCGTTGTTGTTGGCCGCCGGAAAGCTGACTTGGCAAATGCTTTGCGCGATGCGCCATGCCCACGCGCTCCAGAGCTTCGGTGACAAACGACTTGCGCTCAGTGGCGGCCATTCCGCGATAAGTCAACGGTAACTCGACGTTCTCGAAGACACTGAGATCACCTATTAGATTGAAGCTTTGAAAAATGAAACCGATTTCGCGGTTGCGAATCCGCGCGCGGTCAGCGAACGAAAGATTGGCAACTTCGTGTCCCTTTAGCGAGTAGCTGCCGTCGGAAGGAGTATCGAGCAGCCCGAGAATTGACAGCAAGGTCGTCTTGCCGCAACCAGATGGTCCAGCTATGGAAATATATTCGCCAGGCCGAATGTCGAGGTGGATTCCCGATAGCGCATGCGTTTCTACCTCGTCAGTGAGAAAGACCTTCGTCACGCTGTTAAGTCGTATAAGAGGATCTGAGCCGTTGTTCATGATCTTGATTGTTGATTGCTGATTAGTTGAGTCGAATCCGGTCGTGCGAATCCCAGGCGCTGGTATCCGAGAGAATCACCTGATCTCCCGGTTGCAGTCCGCTTAGAATCTCGATCGTGTTTACCGAGCTCTTGCCAAGCTTGACCGGCGTGCGCACAGCTTCCCCGCTGCTATTGATGAGCTTAAACATTCCGACGGTGTTGTTCTCCTGGCCAAACGCCGGGCGACCCACATAAACGACATTATCGAGACGCTCGAGCTCGATTGTCCCGTCCACGCTAAGATCGGGCCGCGCGCCTTTCGGCAGCGGCTCATCGAACGCAACATCGACAGTAACTGTTCCCTGCTCGACTCCGGGATCGACGCGCGTGACGTGGCCAGTGACGGTGCCGTTGCGAGTATCGATCACCGCGCTTTGCTTAATCTGAATATCTTTCGCCTGCGTCTCAGCGATCTTGACTTGCGCTTTTAATTTCGTTGGATCGGCCACGCGCGCGAGATTGTCCCCTGTCTTGAGTCGCTGGCCAATTTGCACCGGCAATTGCTGCAACACCCCGGACATTCCGGCTTTCACATGCAACGCTTCAACTTGGTCGAGTCTCAATTTCGCCAATTGTTTGGCTTGATCGACTGCGGCTTGTCTCGAGGCCAGCTGCGGCTCGATCGAATCGCGCGAAAATGCCAAGCGCTTTTGCTCGATCTCATCGCTCTTCTGGCATTCCTCTTCCTTAATCTTCGACTTCTTATAGTCGAGCACGGCGATCAAACCGTTCTTTGCCAACTGATCGTTCGTTTGGCGCTCCATCTTCGCCTGCTCATATGCGGCGTGCGCCGCGGTTGTTTTCGATTCCTGCTCGAGTAATTCGCGTTGCAAAGTCGCGCGAATGCTCGTTAGGTCCGCCTCCGCTGCGGTCGCTTTCGATTCCGCGTCATGAGCGGTTTGCTCTAACTCCGGGCTGCTTAACTCCAAAATCACCGAGTCCGCATCCACAGGTGTGCCAGGCCAGATATTTATTTTTTCTACCCGCCCTTCTGTGTTTGCAGGGATCCAGCGAATATCCTCCGGCACGAGTGTACCGAGCCCGCGTACCTGTCGCGTCATCGGGCCGCGTTTAACGGTATCGATCCAGACGGTCGAGCGGTCGATGCTGGGCACTGCTGGCTTCAAGCGCGAGATGGCTATCGTCGCCAGGATCAAACCAAGCGCGGAGGCAGCGATAATGAAGATGCGGCGCTTGCGCTTTTTCGCCGCTATACCTACGCGCGGTACGTCCATAGAGGAAAGATTCGACGTGAATCCGGCTGGCCGCACAATCGTTTCTTCTTTTGATTTTCGTTGAGGAACCACGGTTGAATCAAAGCTGGGCAAATGCCCGACAAAGTTCGACCACTGCATTTGCCGCGCTTACCAACGGCACGGCTGCAGTGATGATGATGACTGCGAAACAAACTGCTTCTACGAGAAAATCGTGTCGCGCTTCGTTTTGAAAATATTGACCGCTGATATTCCAAAAATGCGGCGTCCGGGTTGTGACGCATCGTCCCCGATACCCGTCCAGTGTCATCGGGCGATAATTGCAGTCAATCAACGGGGACCTGTTGTTCTTGCCAACACTTACTGAGATCGGCTTCATACTTTCCTTTCGGTTTATCTGCCAGCACGTTATCGCAATGTCTGTGCCAACTAGACGAACGACATTACAATACGCACTGGAAGAGATACTTAACTTTACTGAGCGAATTACAGCCGTCTCTGGACGTTCCCGTTCTGGGACAGTCCCGTCCCAATCTTGGGACGACTGTTGTAGGGCGTCTGTGTCAGACGCCGATGCACGCGTTGGCGTTTCACAGAAACGCCCTACAATTTTGATCCTCTTTTGCCCTACAGCGGCAGGCGCAGCAAAGCCTCCGCGCCTTTGCCGCTTTCCAGATTCGTTAGTGCCAACGATCCACCATGAGCCTCGGCAATTTGACGACTCAGCGGCAGACCGATTCCAGAGCCGTCGGGCTTTGTCGTGAAAAACGGCACGAAAAGGTTCGCAGGATTCATAATCCCGGGGCCTTCGTCTTGAACGAAGATCTCGACGGCATCTTCTTTTTCGCGCCACCCGATCAAAACTTCGCCGTGTGTTTCAAGCGCCGCATCAACAGCGTTATGCACAAGATTGATCAATGCCTGTTCAATCTGCGCTGCGTCGGCACGAATCACTGTTTTAGGACCTGGCATGACCTTTACATTGAGCCTCGGTTCCAAGTCCACGACACGCCGAACCAGCTCGCCAAGATCGACATCTTGTTTTTGCGGCGGCGGAAGCTTGGTTAGCCGCGTATAGGCTTGCAGAAAACGGCTGAGCGAATCGGCCCGGGAGGCGATAGAGTTCAATCCGGCACTCGCGTCATCTTTCCAATCTGGTGGGAGAGGGTCGCGTCGCATGAGCGATTCCAGACTGGCTGCAAGGGATTTGATCGGAGCCAGCGAGTTGTTCATCTCATGACCAAGGACACGCACGATTCGCTGCCATGCGCGACGTTCTTCTTCGCGCAGCGTCCGACTCAGGTCGGTTAAAACGAGTAGCTCGTGCGGTAAGCCCTCTTCGCGAAACGTGCTTCGCCGGACACCCCAACGACCTGACGCCCCGGCGAAATTCAGCGTAAGCGGTTCGTCCTCGTTAGCATCAAGACATCTGTCGAGAGAAAGTTCGTTTGCCGTTTTGCCCAGCAACTTGTCCATCGGCTGACCCAGCAAAGTTTCTCCGGCGCGATTAACGAGCCGCAAACGCCGCTTGGGATCAAAGGTGAAAACTGCAACGTCGATTTCACTCATGATCGTGCGCAAGAGCGCAGTCGCTTCAAAGGCACCCAGACGTTGCAGGCGCAATGTTTCGCCGAGCGAATTAATTTCGAGAAGGACCTCGCCCAATGCATTACCCCCGCGGGCTCCTCTGGCACGAATCGAGTAGTCGCCCTCGCGTAATGCCGCGAGCAAATTAGACATGGTTTGCAGAGGCCGAATGGTGTATTCGCGCGTGCTGGAAACGAACGCAAGGAAGCAACCAACGATGAGAATCGTTAGCGTCCACTGCACTTTGGCGCTGTACTCGCCAAACCAAAGAAGAGCAAGCGCAACAACAACCGCGGGGACGACCGCAGCAAGGGTGAGCCAGGTAATCCTCCCTTCGTAGGAAAACCGATGCGGATCTTTGGGTTTGCGGGCCATCAAAATTACGATCCGCCCGCCTTCGCCAAGGCTGCGGCGGGCAGGCAATCCGCAAGAGGTTCACCCGCCGCGGCGGGCAATCCGCAACTCTTAGAGACCATATTGCTGCAAGCGACGGTAGAATGCACTTCTGCTTAACCCGAGTGCCTCTGCCGCTTTACGCGCGTTGCCATCGTTTCGGGCCAGCGCTTTCTTGATGAGGAATGCTTCCACTTCTTCGAGACTCATTTCCTCGAGACTGCGCGGTTCACCGCCGCCATTGGTCAGGCCCAGATCGCTTGCGCAGATTTGTCGATCTTGCGTCATAAGCACGGCGCGTTCGACGATATGATCGAGCTCTCGAACATTTCCCGGAAAGCGATGCTGTAGCAGCCGTTCTCGAGCCGTCTCATCGAAACTGGCAATCTGTTTCCGATAGTGCTCTGCGTGTTGAGCGAGAAAACTATTGGCCAGCGGCATGATGTCATCCCGCCGCTCTCTCAAGGGTGGCAACGTGATCTGAATCGTATTCAGGCGAAACAAGAGGTCCTGTCTAAAACGACCCGTTGCCACTTCGTTCTCAAGATTCGAATTTGTCGCCGAGATGATGCGCACGTTCGCGTGCAGAGTTTTAGATGAGCCGACTCGTTCAAAATCTCCCGTTTCGATGACTCGCAACAGTTTTGCCTGTTGAGCCAGCGGGATGTTTGCGATCTCGTCCATGAAAAGGGTGCTCTCATCCGCAAGCTCGAATCGCCCTGCTCGATCCGTTTTTGCGTCGGTAAAAGCGCCTTTAACGTGGCCGAATAGTTCGCTCTCAAAGAGGGTCTCGGATAGCCCACCCATATTTACGGTGATCATCGCATGCGATGCTCGCGGGGAAAGAGCATGGATCGCTCGCGCGATCAGGCTTTTCCCAGTGCCGTTTTCGCCGGTGATTAGAATGTTGGCATCGGACGGCGCGACGCGTGAAATCATTTCGATGACAGGCCGCATCGCAGGAGACTCCGCGATCAAGCTTGGCATGGTGCCGCGCAGAAGTTCGTTTTCCGCTTCAAGCTTTCGTTCGCGACGCAACGCCGAAGCGAGCTCAATCTGCGTCCTCACGATTGCGAGTAACCGCTGGTTGTCCCAAGGCTTCGTTACAAAATCGCGCGCGCCGCGTTTCATTGCTTCTACAGCCAACTCAACTGTTGCCCAGGCGGTCATCACGACGATTGGCAGAGCGTTGTCGATCTGCCGGATTCTGGGAATCGCTGATAAGCCTTCCTGACCGGAGGTGGTATCGCGTGCGTAGTTCAGGTCCATTAGCAACAGCGCATACTCCTTCTTTTCCAGCGAGTTGAAGATGCCAGCTAACGATGTTGCAGCTTCTGTCTGATACCCTTCGCCCTTAAGCAATATGCGCAGTGCTTCCAGCACATCACGCTGATCATCGGCTATGAGAATCCGGCTCATTTCCTCACGGCGCAGCGGCCATTCCAGCCGCGATTGAGATTCCTTGTCACCAGTTAACTCTCAACCGCGTTTCCAGCGGTATGTCAATCGCATCGACGTAAGCGACTACTATTCAGTGTGCAGCGCCACAATCGGATCGACGCGTGAGGCGCGGCGGGCTGGAATCCAGGCCGCCACGAGCGTGGCGCCGAAAAGTATGAGTCCAACGCCGAGATAAATTCTTGGATCGATCCCTTTGACGTCGAAAAGCACGCTTTGCAACGCGCGCGAAAGGGCAAACGCCGCAATCAGACCGATCACGGATCCGATCAAGAGCAATTGAATCCCGTGCGAAAGAATCAACGCGCGAATTTGTCCAGGGCGCGCGCCGAGGGCGATGCGGATGCCGATTTCACGTACGCGCTTGAGCGTGATGTAGGCGAGCAGGCCGTACAACCCAATCGTGGCTAGCAGCAGCGCGAGGCCCGCGAAGATGGACACGAGAAAACTGAGAAGCCGTTGGGTCCCCCATGTGTCATGAACGCGATCAAGCATTGGACGCGCGTCGAACACCGGTTGCGACGGGTCAATCGAGCTAACGACGTCGCGGATCGATTTTGCGAGAGCGGCCGTGCTAGTGCCTGAACGAACAAAAAGACCGAGACTTGTTCGCTGCGCCTGGGCCATCGAACAGTAGATGACCGGCAGAGGCGCCATCTCGTCGATTGCGTGAAACCGCATCCGCGGAACGATGCCCACGATCTCCGACATGACGTAACCCTCTTCATCGTTTCCAGCATCAACCGAAAGACGCTTGCCGACCGGGTCTTCGCCCGGGAAAAATTGTTCCGCCAGTGTCTGGTCGACGATGATCACGCGCGGTGAATCTTTGGTGTCGCGATCATTGAACATGCGGCCGCGAAGAAGTGGTACCTTGAAGGTCGGGAAATAATCGCCGGTGATCACTTCCAGATCGGCGCTTGGCATGTTGCTCGACGACGGCTGCGGCGTGCCTTCGCGGTAAAATCCGGTTTGCCATCCGCCCATTAGCGGCGAGTTGGAACCGATCCCCGCGCTTTGAACCCCAGGAAGTGCGCTGACTTTATCGAGCAGCGCTTTCGTAAACGTTCCGATCTTCTCGCGGCTCGAATAGGTTTTCCAAGGCAGCTCAAGTCGAGCGGTGAAAAGATCGCCAGGCTCGTAGCCAAGTTGGAGCGATTGCATTCGCGAAAAGCTTTTTAGAACAAGTGCTGCTGCGACGAGCAACGTGAGCGTGAGAGCGATTTCGCTGATGACCAGCCAGTCGCGCGCGCGTTTGGCCGAAGGCGGATCGCCGCCTCCGGCGTCGCCGGTCTTCAATGCGAGTTGAAAATTTGCGTGCGACGTTTGCCATGCCGGCCACAATCCGAAAACGATCGCGGTCAGCGATGCGATCAGGAACGTGAATCCGAGCACCGGGAAATCGAAGGAAATCTGTTGGAACCGTGAAACGCCTCCAGGACTCAGTGCGATCAACGAATCGCGAACCCAAACAGCAATAAAAAATCCGAGGGCTCCTCCCAGCAACGCAATCAGAAAGCTTTCGATCAAAAGTTTTCTAATGATTTGCCAGCGAGTAGCGCCGACTGCAGCATGAATCGCAAATTCCCGCGCACGCGCAGCGCCACGCGCGGCGAACAAATTCGCCAAGTTCGCGCAAGCGATGAGCAAGACCAATCCCACCGCGCCCAGGAGCAGGCCGAGATTAGTCCGGTATTTCCCCACCAAATTTTCAAGTAACGGCGTGACGACTGCGTAAACTTTTCCGTTCGTGTCCGGATACGTTTTCTCCAAACGCGCGGCGATGCCCTTCATTTCGGCACGCGCTCGATCGACAGTCACTCCGGTCTTCAGCTTGCCCCAGACGAAGATCATGGGGTGATGAGAACGATCCATCCACGCTGGGTTGTTGCTGCGCCGCATGATTGAAAACCACGCATCCGTGTCTTGCGGCGAAGTCATCTGCGGCGGCATCACGCCGATAACGTCGAAATTCTGATCGTGCAGAGTAATCGAGCGACCAAGGACGCGCGGGTCGCGGTTGAACGCGTGTTGCCAAAGGCGATCGCTGATCACGACGACGGGCGGCGCGCCCACCTTATCCTCGTCTTCACTGAAAATGCGACCGATTTCCGGTGAAACGCCAACCACGCTAAAAAAATTTCTCGTCACCGAAGCGCATGAAACGCGTTCCGGATCACGTCCCGGGATGCCGCTAAGGTTGCGTGACTCCTTGTGCGTAGCAGCGAGATGTTCGAAAACCGTGTTGTCGTTTCGCCAATCGAAATAGTCGGGCAACGCAACCGAGTAATCCTGACCCGGTCCCGACGATTCATTCAACACCATGATTCGATCGGCGTCCGGATACGGCAGCGGCCGCAGCAAAACCGCGTTAACGATGCTGAAAATCGCGGTGTTTGCCCCAATACCGAGCGCGAGCGTCAAGATCGCGATCGCACTGAAACCCGGCTGCTTCCGCAACATGCGGAAAGCGTATCGAATATTCTCTTTCAAATCGCTGGAGTTGTTCGCTGACGCAGAGCAAAGACCTTCGTCGCGATTAACTTTTTGAGATGGTCTGAGTCTTTGCCGCTTCGGTAACAACGCCATGCTCGGACCCGGGCACCCGTATGTTGACCGGGCTCTGTGCAAATTCCCAGATCACTAGAACGGCGCTCAAGATGAAAGCGACATACAGCACGACTTCAAGAACTCCGCGGCCTTTCTCTTCCGAGCGTACCAACAGAGCATAGTTAGATTCGAATTGTTTGTTCATAAGCGTTTCGTGGTTCATGCAATTCGTTATGCAAGCGGCGTGCCACAAAACATGCGGTCACGTAAGCTACTCATCACGATGACAATGTGACTCTGGCGCATTCGCGCCTCGGTGGTGCCGTTCCGCGATTGGGAACTAGGCGTTCCATTTTTGGGACGACTCCATGCTCCGTTCGCCGCCGCGCCTAATGCGCCTTCCCTAAATCAAGAAAGCGTCAATTTATCCGGCAGAAGACCGGGAAATTTGCGGCCAACCAATCGGGCGAAGATCCACGGCGCGCGAAGGTCGCTTCTTTTTTCGCTGCCGCAGGTGATCGAGTGCTAGGTAGATCACCGGGGTTGTGTAAAGCGTGAGTATCTGTGACACGATGAGACCTCCTACGATGGCAACGCCAAGCGGCTTGCGCAGTTCGCTCCCAATACCCATCCCGATCGCAAGCGGCAACGCGCCGAACATCGCGGCGAGCGTCGTCATCATGATGGGACGGAATCGAACCAGGCACGCCTGATAAATCGACTGTTCGGGTGTGAGCCCCTCATGCCGCTCGGCGTCGAGCGCGAAATCAACCATCATGATCGCGTTCTTTTTTACGATACCAATAAGCAGGATGATTCCGATGATTGACACAATCGATAATTCATTACCGGTGACAAGCATCCCCAGCAATGCGCCGAGCCCCGCTGAGGGTAATGTGGAAAGAATCGTAAGCGGGTGAATTAGACTTTCGTAGAGCATGCCGAGCACGATATAGACAGCAATCAGCGCAGTGAAAATCAGCAGCGGCTCCGTCGCGAGCGAAGACTGAAAAACCTGCGCGGTGCCGGCAAAATTTCCGCGAATTGTTGATGGCATTCCGAGTTCTTTCGCTGCGCGCTGAATGATTTGCGTCGCTTCACTCAATGAAACACCGGGCGCCGTATTAAACGAGATAGTGACACACGGAAATTGTCCCTGGTGATTGACCGACAGCGGCGTGTTATCCAGTTGGAAATGCGCAATTGTGCTCAATGGCACCTGATTTCCAGATGGCGACTTGACATAAATCCTGTCAAGCGAGCCTGGATCGAGCTGGAATTTCGGATCGACCTCCAGCACGACGTGATACTGGTTTTGCTGTGTGTAAATAATCGAAACCTGCCGCTGACCGAATGCACTGTACAGCGTGCTGTCGACCGCTTGTGGTTGAATGCCAAGACGCGCCGCCGCGTCGCGATCAATCACAACGGTCTCCTGCAATCCGCGAAATTGCTGGTCGCTGGTCGGGTCCTTAATTTGCGGATAGTCATGCAATTTGCTTACGAGCTTGGGTGCCCATGAATTCAGTTCGTCAATGTTTTGATCCGTGAGCGCGTACTGATAAAGCCCCTTCGACGCCCGGCCGCCGACGCGAATGTCCTGGTTCGGTTGAAGGAAAAGCTGGGCGCCTGGAATCTTCGCGAGCTTTTGCCGCAGACGAGCAATGACGACGCCGGCATCATCTTTACGGTCGTTCTTGCCAATTCCCTTCGGCTTGAGACTGATGAACATGCGGCCATTGTTCAAGGCCGCGCCGAACGCGCCGCCGCCAAAGAATGAGCCGACCGCCTGCACCGCTGGATCGGCCATGACAATTTTCACGACCTCTTCCTGCTTTTCCCTCATCGCTTCGAATGAAATGTCCTGCGCGGCTTCAGTCGTGCCTGTCATTTGGCCGGTGTCTTGCTGCGGGAAAAATCCCTTTGGCACGACAAAATAAAGGTACACGGTCGCGACGATTACAGCGGCGGTGACGATCAGCATTGTGAATTCGTGTTGGAGCACCCATTTCAATGTTCGCTCGTAGAATTTGTGCATTGCGTTGAAACAGCGTTCGCTGAGTCGATCGATCAATCCGCGCCGGCGACTGTGGTCTTCGACTTTCAGGAATTGACCACAAAGCATCGGGGTAAGTGTTAACGAGACGACCATCGAAACGAGAATGGCAACGCTCAACGTCACCGCGAATTCATGGAAGAGACGGCCAATCAATCCGCCCATGAACAGGAGTGGAATAAAGACAGCGATCAATGAAAGGCTGATGGAAATAACGGTGAATCCAATTTGGCGCGCGCCCTTGAGCGCCGCCTGCAACGGCGGCTCTCCTTTCTCGATGAAGCGCACGATGTTTTCGATCACGACGATCGCGTCATCGACCACGAAACCGGTCGAAACCGTCAACGCCATGAGCGATAAATTGTCGAGGCTGTAGCCGCAAAGCCACATCACGCCAAATGTGCCCGCGAGCGCGAGCGGCATCGTGACGCCCGAGATGAATGTTGGCCAAAACCTGCGAAGGAACAGAAACATCACCATCACCACGAGCCCCATTGTGATGACCAGCGTCAGTTGCACGTCTCGCACTGAAGCGCGAATCGTGGTTGTGCGATCGCTCATTACGTTCAGATGCACGCTCGGCGGCAGCCAGGTGCGCAATTGCGGAAGAATCGCGTGAATCTGGTCGGTCGTGCGAACGACATTCGCATCCGGTTGTTTGAAAATGACTAACAACACGGCGCGTTTGTTGTTAAACAAACCGGCTTGATCGCGATTTTCCTGCGCATCAATGGCAGTGCCGACATCGCGCAACGGCACTGCCGCGCCATTATGCTGCGCTACGATGATCGGCAAATATTGATCGGCATACGCCAGTTGGTCGTTGCTGGCGATAACGAAACGCTGCTGTTCCCCGTCGAACGCACCCTTTGGCGAAAGAACATTCGCTTGCGAAAGCGTGGTACGAATGTCTTCAAGACTCAAACCCATCGAAGCAAGCGCGACCGGATTCATTTGCACGCGCACAGCCGATTTCGCTCCGCCGCCAATCACCACCTGACTGACGCCTTCGACCTGGCTGATGCGCTGGCCGATGATTTGATCGGCCAAATTATAAATTTGCGATAAAGGCAACGCATCCGAAGTCATCGCCAGCACCATGACCGGCGCGTCGGATGGATTTACTTTGCGATAGGACGGCGGCTGCGGAAGCCCGCTTGGCAATTCGCCCGATGCTGCGTTGATGGCGCTCTGCACGTCCCGAGCTGCGCCGTTGATATCACGGTTCAGATCGAACTGGATCGTGATGGATGAACCGCCTAACGAGCTGACCGAAGTGATTTCCGATACGCCAGCGATTTGCGCAAAGCGGCGCTCGAGCGGTGCGGCAAGCGATGACGCCGCAGTCTGCGGATCTACACCCGGCTCCTGCGCACTCACCGAAATCGTCGGGAAGTCCACCTTCGGCAACGGCGCGACTGGCAAAAAATAATAGGCCACTGCGCCGAGCAACAACACGCCCGCCGCAAGCAGGGATGTTCCAACCGGCCGACGAATGAATGGCTCGGAAATGTTCATTCTCTTCTGCCGGCAATGCCTAACGAATAATTAAAATCCCAGGCGATAGTCTTCACCGTTTACTCCTGCAAATTGCGGTTCGGGTTCAAGTTCTGTTGTCGTTCTTAGCGGCAACTCGGCTTGCCCAGTCCCGCCCCGACTTCGCCGTTCTTCGATCCACTGTCCGAACCGATCGAGATAAAGATAAATCACCGGGGTGGTGTACAGCGTGAGAAATTGAGAGAGCAACAATCCGCCGACGATGGAAATGCCCATGGGTCGGCGCAACTCGCTGCCGGTGCCGGTTTCCAAAGCGAGAGGTAAAGCACCGAGCAGCGCAGCAGCTGTGGTCATCATGATGGGGCGAAAGCGCAACAAACACGCCTGATAAATCGATTCCTCCGGCGAAAGCCCTTCCCTGCGTTCCGCGTCCAGAGCGAAATCGATCATCATGATCGCGTTTTTCTTCACGATGCCGATGAGCAGGATGATCCCGATGAGCGTAACCAAAGAGAAATCGATGCGGCAAATGAGCAGCGCCAGCAGAGCACCGACGCCGGCGCTGGGCAGCGTCGAAAGAATCGTGATTGGATGGATATAACTCTCGTAGAGGACCCCGAGCACGATATAGATCACGATCACGGCTGCCAAAATCAGGAGCGGCTCACTGGTGAGCGACGAACGGAATTCCGCTGCCGCACCGGTAAAGGTCGTGGTAATGGTGTCTGGCAGTCCGATTTCGCGCTCCGTTTTTTGAATCGCCGGGATCGCATGACTGAGCGAGCTGCCGCTGCGCAAGTTGAATGAGATGGTCGCGGCGGGAAATTGCCCCTGGTGGGGAATCGATAATGGCGTGTTGCTCACACGCATCGTGGCGAACGTGCTCAAAGGAACGGGCTGGCCGCTGCTCGATTTCACATAAATTTTGTCGAGTAGATCCGGCGACTCACGGAATTGCGGTTCCACTTCCAAAATCACGCGGAACTGATTGAGCTGCGTAAAGATGATCGAGACCTGTCGCTGCCCGAACGCGTCGTAGAGCGTGTCGTCGATCGCTTGTGTAAGCACGTTTAGCCGGGATGCTTTCTCACGATCAACATCGACGTTTAACTGCAAACCGTTCACCTGCTGGTCGCTTGCCACATCGGTGAGCTGGGACAGTTGACCAAGTTTTTGCACGAGCTTCGGCGTCCATTCGGCCAGCTCTGCCGCGTCGGCATCCTGCAAGATGTATTGGAATTGTGTGCGACTGGTCCGCGCGTCGATTTGCAAGTCCTGCGCTGCCTGCATAAACAGCGAGACGCCCTCCACACCGCGTGTAGCGTTGCGCAGCCGCTCGATAATTTTCTCGGCGTTCGCGCGCTGGTTGTGCGGCTTGAGGACAATGTAAAGTCGCGCTGTATTTACTGTTGCGTTCAACGTTCCGGCGCCCACGGATGCGGATACACTCGTGACATCAGGGTCCTGCCGGACAATGTCCGATACTGCGTGAACGCGCTGCATCATCGCTTTGAACGAAATGTTCTCGGCGGCATCGGTTACGCCGATGATCACGCCCGTGTCCTGCTGAGGCAGCAGACCTTTCGGCACGATGATGTAAAGCAGAATGGTCGCGACAAGTGTGACGACAGCGACGATCAAAACAAAGCGCTGATGCGCGAGCACCCAGCGCAACCCATATTCGTACCAATTTCGAAAGCGCGTCCAATATTCCTCTGTTCGCTGGTAAAATTTGCTCTTGTGTTCGCGCTCTTGCTCCTTTTCAGCGCGCAAGAGATTCGCGCACATCATTGGAGTAAGCGTCAGCGAAACAAACGCCGACACGCCGACGGCGACGCTCATGGTGATCGCGAATTCGCGAAATAAACGGCCGACGATCCCAGTCATGAACAGGAGCGGGATGAAAACGGCCACCAGCGAGACGCTCAACGACACCACCGTGAATCCGATTTGCTTTGCGCCTTTGAGCGCGGCTTCCAATGGTCGGTCGCCCGCTTCGATGTAGCGCACGATGTTCTCGATCATCACGATCGCATCATCGACAACGAACCCGGTCGAAATCGTTAGCGCCATCAACGAGAGATTGTCGAGGCTGAATCCGGCGAGATACATGATGCCGAATGTGCCGATCAGCGAGAGTGGTAACGCAACGCTCGTGATGACGGTGGTCGAAAGTTTTCGCAGGAACAAGAACATCACCAGCACGACCAGCGCGATGGTGAGCAGCAACGTGAATTGCACATCGCGCACCGACGCGCGGATTGTTTCGGTGCGATCAGCCAGGACTTCCACGTGCACGGACGGCGGCAACGTGCTCGTCAGGCGGGGCAGCAATTGTTTTACGCGCTCGACGGTTTGAATGATGTTCGCCCCGGGCTGACGCTGAATGTCGAGCAGCACCGCAGGCTTCTCCCCATCCTTCGTGCCGACCCACGCCGCGAGCTGGTCGTTCTCCACGCTGTCGATGATATTCGCTACGTCGCCGAGCCGAATCGGCGCGCCGTTCTTGTAAGCGACGATGATCGGCTTGTAAGCGTCGGCAGAGAAAATCTGATCGTTCGACCCGATGGTGAACGATTGTCGCGGTCCTTCGAAGCTTCCTTTCGGCGCGTTTACATTCGCCTGGCCAAGAACGGTGCGCACATCTTCGAGGCTCAGTCCGAGCGCTGAAATCGCCGCCGGATTCACCTGCACGCGCACGGCTGGTTTTTGGTTGCCCTGGATTGTGACGAGCCCGACACCGGTGACCTCGCTCAATTTTTGCGCGAGCAACGTGTCGGCAAAATCGTTCACCCGATCGAGCGGTAAACTGTCTGACGTAATCGCGAGCGTGAGGATCGGTGTGTCGGCTGGATTGACCTTGTTATACTTGGGCGGGTTCGGCAGATCCTTCGGCAAGAATCCGCTGGCCACATTTATGGCCGCCTGCACATCTTGAGCGGCGACGTCGATTGGCCGGTCGAGCACGAACTGCAACGTGATCGTGGATACGCCGAACGAGCTCGTCGAATTCATCGATGCCAGTCCAGCGATCTGCCCGAATTGACGCTCCAGCGGCGTGGTGATTGCCGAGACCATCACATCGGCTCTCGCGCCCGGATAGTAGGTAGTGACTTCGACGGTCGGAAAATCGACTGTCGGCAACGCTGAGATTGGCAGCAACTTATAGCCAAGTATTCCGAGCAAAATCACGCCCGCCATCAGCAACGAAGTCGCCACCGGTCGGCGAATGAACGGTTCGGAAATGTTCACGGTTTTCCAGAGCTCGCCGTTTTCTGCGTTGGCTGTCTGACATGCACAGGTCGCACTTGCTGCGATGGCTGCGGCGTCGTCAGCTCAACATGTGCGCCCGGTTGCAATTTATATTGTCCATCTACCACCACTTGCTCCCCCGGTTTTAATCCCTCATCTACTAATGCGAGATTTCCTTCCGTTTGGGCGACCTTGATCGGTCGCATCTCCACAGTCTTATCTTGCTTGATCAGGTAAGCGTATGTTCCCTGCGGCCCGCGTTGCACCACGCTCGAAGGGATAACGGTCGCATCTTTTCGCGTGGTTAAGATCAGTCGAGCGTTGACGAATTTTCCCGGCCAAAGTTTCAGTTCATTATTCGGAAACGTGGCCTTGAGTTTCACCGTGCCAGTCGTCGGATCGATTTCGTTGTCCACGACCGCAAGCGCGCCTTCGTCGAGCGTGTTCGTATTTCCCCGATCAAGGGCAAGAACTTTTAGTCCACCGTTCGCGCTGCCCTGGTTCAAGACTTGCTGTAGATTTTGTTCAGGCAACGTGAAGACAACCGAGATCGGATGCAGCTGGGTGATGACGACCATTCCAGTCTGGTCGCTCGCGTGCACGATGTTGCCGACATCGACAAGCCGAACGCCGGTGCGTCCATCGATTGGCGATTTAACTTGCGTGTAATCGAGTTGCGTACGGGCGCTCTCAATCGCAGCCTGATCAGCCTGCACCGCCGCTTGGAGTGAATCGCCTGAGTATTTCGATGCGTCGAAATCCTGTTGAGCGATCACTTTCTTTTTCAGCAAATCGGTGTTGCGCTCAAGGACGACTTTGGCGTTAGCCAATTGCGCTTCGTCCTGCGCTTTTTTTGCAATCGCCTGATCGAGCGCTGCTTGAAACGGACGCGGATCGACAACGGCAAGCAAGTCGCCGGCCTTCAGATCCTGGCCTTCAGAAAAAAGCACCTGTTGCAACTGGCCGTCCACACGGGTGTGAACGGTCACGGTATTAAACGCCTGCACTGTTCCCAGACCATCGAGATAGATCGGCATATCTTTTTGCTCGACCTTCCCTGCGACGACCGGCACTGGGCCGCCAGCTCCAAATCCGCCACGTCTGCCCGAACTGCCTGGCGCACTCGTTGATCCGGACTGATCAGACGAAGCGCGATGGTGAAAACTCCACCATGCGATCAAAAGCACCAGAGCGCCGATGATTCCGAGAATGGCTCGCTTGGACATTTTTTTACACACCTCGTTTGCATGAGGAAGCGCCTTATAAGCTATGACCTCCCAGACGATGATTTGGTTACGGATAACTCGCGCGTCATTGCGAGACTGAATCCATTTAGACGAATCGTGCGCGCGAGCGCACCAGGCCGCACAGCGCTTGTGTTGATTAAGGCCTAACCCAGCGCACCAAACGCAAGTCCCAGCCCATAAGTCACAACGGCGACGATGATGCCGATCCAGGTCATTTCCAAGCCGGATGCCCACCAGGACCGGATGGTGATCAGTGATTTCAATGCGCCTACGAGAAAGTGCGCGACCAAACTGATGCCGAAAGAAATAATAACGGCCGTCACTCCGCCCGAGAAAAAGAACGGAATGATCGGAACAAAAGCGCCGATCGCTGTGGAGATGCCAGCTGAAGTCGCAGCAGTCCATTGATTCGGAAACCGATGCTCGGACAAGCCGAGCTCACTCTGCGCCATCGCCTGCACAAACTGTTCGGGCTGCTCGGCGAGACGTTCTGCCATCTTTTGTGATTCTTCGGGCGTGAATCCTTGTAACTGATAGAAGAGCGACATCTCTTCGATTTCTTCCTCCGGATTTTCTTCGACCTCTGCCCGCTCGCGCGAAATCTCAGCTTCATAGACTTCCGCTTCACTCTTTGCCGCCAGGTAAGCACCTGCGCCCATCGAGAGAGTAGACGCAAGCATGCCAGCAAGCCCTGAGATTAGAATGAAATGTTGCTGATTATTTGTCGCGCCCGCTACGCCCGACACAATTCCAAATACCGCGCCCAAGCCATCGTTCGCGCCGTAGATCGCATCGGCGACCCAACTGCCGCCTCGCCCATGCCAGCGTTCGCGCTTCAGGATTTTGTCCAGCGCGGTGCGTGGGCTAACCGGCGGCGCCATGGCGCTAAGCGCGCGCGCATGCGCTTTTTCCTCGAGCGCGCTTTTCCGCAAAAATTCCTGCACGTCCTGTTCACCGGCGAAAGCACGCTCGGCTTGGTCATGAAATTCGGCTTCCTGCCGTTCTTCCGTCGCCTCCATTCGCCGAATGGCGATCTCGGCTCCCGCAATTTTGTTCCACCAACGGCTGAGCCGCCGCCCGATTGTGTCCTTCAGAACAGGCAGTTCTGCGCCCAGATCTCGCAGTTTTTTCTCCCAGCGCTGCGCATGCCGTTCTTCTGCTTCGGCCATGCGCAGAAGAACGCCTCTCCGTTTCTCGTCACTCTCGCGCCCCGCCAGATCGCGATACGTCTGCGCGGTCTCCACTTCGGCCTGCCAATTGCGTTTAACAACTTCGATGGTTTGGCGCCGATCTTTCGAATCATGACGCGGATTTTCGCTGTTCATGTCCGTGCTTAATCTGCCGGTTCGATCGCTGAACCAATTGCGGGCTCCACTCTTGCTCTCAGTTGTTGCGTCGTAATTACAATCGCGACTGAACCGATAATCAGCGCGGCAGCAATTAAAACACGCATACTCAATTCTTCCCCAGCAAAACCGGCGCCTAACAAGACCGCGACAATCGGATTTACATACGCATAAGTAGCAACCTTCGCCGGCTCACAATGACGAAGCAGCCAAATGTAGGCAGTGTATCCAACCACAGCTCCAATGATTATCAGATAAATGAATGAAGCGAGCGACAACATCGAGATTGAGCGCGGATGAAAATTCCGCAGCTCACCAGTAACAATACCGGCGAACAAAAGAAGCAGTCCTCCACAGAGCATTTGTTGGGCGGCCGTCAGAAACGGAGAAGGTGCGTGCTTCGCGCTGCGCGAATACAGCGATCCTGCCGACCAGATGAAGGACGAAACGAGAAGGATTGACATTCCGATCGCAGGATGTCGTCCACCATTTGAAGAAAAGCGCAGAGCTGGCCCAAGCAAAAAGCCAACCCCGGCAAAACCGCCAACCAGACCAAGCCAGACAATCGGTGCTGGCCTGGGGGCCGTTCCCGTCGCCCACCCGAGAATGACAATGTAAATCGGGACAATCGCCACAATCAGCGCCGCCAGGCCTGAGTCGATATACTTCTCGGCAATCGTGACGCCGCCATTGCCTCCAAGCAGGAGACACGCACCGACGATCAGCGATACGCGCCAGTTCGCCCAGCTCGCTTTGTACGCGCCTTGCGACCACGCGATTGCGAACATAATCACTCCTGCCAGCAGAAAGCGCGACCCGGCCATGAGAAATGGCGGCATGGTCTCGATGGCGAACCGGATGCCGAGATACGTCGAACCCCAAACCAAATAAAGGGCTGCGAACGCGATGAGCATTCGGATTTTTGTAGGCGCAGCCATGAAGCAATGACAATCTCGCATTCACGAGGCAGAGCAAACGTAGTTCGCCAAAGCTCCGAAGCGTTCACGCCAAAAGCGGCGGAGCACTGCCGCACTCCAAAACGTGGCCGTCGTTGCCAGCCGATGTTTGCGCATTGCGTTTTGGAGTGCGGCGCTGCTGCGCCGCTTTAGCAAAACACGGCAGGAAGCAGTCAATGCTTCTGCTGCAACCAAGATGACAGAGCGATCCCTACGCGCCGCGCTTGAAGAACAATCGATACAGCAGCAACAAGATCATGGCGCCGACGACTGACATGATCCAGCCGGCAATGTAATTTTCTCCGGCAAAAATGCGACCAATCCAGGTACCAACAAACGCGCCGGCGATGCCGAGCAGAATTGTAATGATGCAGCCACCAGGATCTTTTCCTGGCATCAGCAGTTTCGCAATGGCGCCAACGACGAGACCGATTACCAAAACCCAAAGAATAGAGTGAGCGCTAAAATCCATAATGAACCTTGTTCTATAGGAATTGGTCGGTGCCAGGCAAGGAAATTGCTTTTGGACGCGTGCGCTCCCAAGAAGACGACGCTTACAGCTCGATCACCTGCGCCGAGTGAATGTCTTCGCTGGCACGAATCTCGGCCAGCAACTCTTCGTCCGGCGCGGTGTCCAGGTTTAAAACGGTGAGCGCCGTACCACCGGCCTGATTTCGACTAAGAGACATTGTTGCGATGTTTACACCATGATCGCCGATCAATGTGCCGATTCGCCCAACCATTCCAGGGCGGTCCGTGTTTTCCAATACCAGCACAACCCCGTGCGGTCGCGCTTCTACCGGACGGCTGTTAATACTTACAATTCGGGGAGTGGCGCCGAAGAAAGCGCCGCCAACCGAAACAACTTTTCCTTCACCCACAGCGGATAATTCGAGCATGTCAGTATAATCTCCAGCCGCGCTCAGACGCGATTCGCTCACTTTCAAGCCAAGAGTTTCGGCAAAACCGGGCGCGTTTACTTCGTTGACTTCGCTGCCGCCGGCTATTTGCAGAAAGCCTTTCAGGATTGAGCGCGTGATTGCCGTCGTATCAACTTCGTTGACTTTGCCGCTGTAATTGATGTTAAGATTCTCAGCACGCTTCGGTGCAAGCTGCGAGAGAAATCTGCCCAGTTTCTCGCCAAAGCGCAGATGAGGCCCAACGATTGCCAGAGTTTTCGCATCGAGACTGGGCATGTTCACCGCATTGCGAATGGTGCCTTCGAGCAAAGCGGCACGAATCGAGTGCGCAATCTCAATCCCAACGCTCTCCTGTGCTTCCGCAGTGGACGCGCCGAGATGCGGAGTAAGAACAAGATTGGGGGCGCCTCGCAATGGAGAATCGGCTGGAAGCGGTTCAATTTCGAAAACGTCCAGTGCCGCGCAGGCCACATGCCCATCTTGCAAAGCTTTCACGAGCGCGTTTTCGTCGATCAAGCCGCCCCGCGCACAATTGATAATACGGACGCCGCGTTTGGTTTTCTGTAATCGCGCTCCATCGAGAATGTGCCGCGTTTCTGCGGTAAGCGGTGTGTGCAGCGAGATGAAATCCGCGCTTGTGAGCAAATCATCGAGCTCGTCTACCAGCTCGACTTGGAGACTGCGAGCACGCGATGCGGAAAGATACGGATCGTATGCAACCACGCGCATTCCGAAAGCAATGGCGCGCCGGCTGAGTTCGCCGCCGATCCGGCCCATTCCAATTATGCCCAGCGTTTTGTTGTAGAGCTCAACACCTTCGAAATTCTTTTTGTCCCAATTTTTGCTGCGAACGTTTGCGTCGGCCTGCGGAATCTTGCGCGCCGCCGAGAGCAACAGTGAAAACGCATGCTCGGCCGTGGAAACCGTATTTCCGCCGGGCGCATTCAACACGATGATGCCGCGGCGCGTAGCCGTCTCAACGTCGACGTTGTCCACCCCCACCCCGGCACGCCCGACCACGCGCAACTTCGCACCTGCATTCAAAATATCGGCGGTGACTTTTGTCTGGCTGCGTACCACAAGCCCACTGAAGCCCGAAATAAGATCGACAAGCTCTTTCTCGCTTAACCCGGTTTTGACCACAGCCTCAATTGCGCCATCGCGGCAAAGCTCATCCACTCCACGCTGCGAAATTGCGTCGGCGATGAGGACCTTGGGCGGAGTCACGACAAGTCGAAACTTAAAACTTAAATCTTAAAACTTAAAACTGTTCTGTTTACGCTGTTGTCGTCATGCAAGAGCGCACAAAATCTTTCTACGTTGTATTTGCCATCGCAGCCGCACTCATTGTTCCCGCTGCCATTGCATTGCGAACGGTTATTCATCCGGCAATTTTGCAATCCACTTCGGATAACCCGACGCCGCTTGGATACACCTGGAGCCTGGGATTGTTCGTTGTCCCCATCGGAGCCCTGGGATGGTGGTTTGCCTGTCGGCCTGATCTCAAGTTTCCACGAAAAGCATTTTGGCGGACTATCGGGGTGCTCACTCCGCTCGGATTCGCGCTGGATCTCATTTTCGGTAACGCGTTCTTCACTTTTCCAAACAACGCGGCCACTCTTCGCTGCGAAATTCCCGCGTTAGGCGGGGCGATTCCAATCGAAGAATTCATTTTTTATCTGACAGGCTTCATGCTCGTTCTGCAGAGTTACATCTGGTGCGACGAATATTGGATGGCCGCTTACAATGTCCCTGATTACGAGGAAACGGCCAGGGATATACCGCGCATCGTCCATTTTCATTTTGCTTCTGTCATTCTTGGTGTCGTCTTGATCGCAGCCGCAATTGTGCACCGCAAGTTCCTCTGCGGCGCATCGGATGGGTTTCCGTGGTACTTTATTTATCTCGTCTGCGCTTCGCTTATTCCGTCGGCCGGCTTTTTTTACACCGCGCAGCGGTTCATTAACTGGCGCGCGTTTAGTTTCACGTTTTTTCTGCTTCTCCTTATCAGCCTGCTTTGGGAAGTGACACTCGCTTTGCCATATGGCTGGTGGGAATATCGCAGCAATATTCTGATCGGGCTGCAAATCGGCGCATGGTCCGGCCTACCGCTTGAAGCCGTCTGCGTTTGGTTGGCTGTGACCTTCACCACCGTTATCACCTATGAAGTGATCAAAATCTGGAAAGCCCTGGGCACCCGCGCACTGAAAGCGTTTTTTGGAATCGGAAAATAGGACGCTTCTTCCACAGCAGGCTTGAATTTTAAGAGGAAAATGCGTGCCCCGACCTAAACCTTAAAGCTTCAGACTCTAATCAACCGAAAATGACCAGCTGAATCGATTCGGGCAATTGTTGGGCGACGTTGGTGGCCACGCTGCCGCGAAGCAATTTTGCCATGGCCGAGCGTTGTGATGCGCCAATGATGAGATAATCGACGCCGAGCGTCGCCGATAGATCGAGAATGGTGGTGGCAGTATCTTCGCTCACGGCGTAAACCGGCTGAACGCAGATGTCGCGTTCGGCCCCCAGCTTGAGCATCAACGACATGATAGCATTCGCCTCAGGATTTTCCTGCCAACGCGTACGAGCGATCGGCGCAGGACCGCCACCGTAAAACACGGCGATCTCTTTAACAAAGAGCACACAGAGTGTGGCCTTGCGCAGTTGCGCTTCATCGAGGGCGAAGCTGAGCACCGGTGTGATGCCGCGCGCTGCGACCATGATTTTTTGACCTTCTTGCAAACGTGGTTGCATCGTCGCGATGAGATCCGGCGAAACCATCGCCGCAACCTGGTGGGTGACGGTGAGCGTGGTAAAGCCGGCACGCTTTTGGGTCCACGCACGCAAAGCCAAACCGACGCCGAGCACACATACGACGAAGAAAAGCGCGTCTGGCTTGGTGCGCGCCAGAGTCAACTCAACAAAAAACAAAATGGCGAACGTGAAGCCGAATAAGATGCGGTCGTACCAAGTAAAGCCAATCGCGCGATTGAAGGTGCACGAACCCAGATTGACTGTAATCGCTCCGACCACACCGATTGCATACAACCCGGCGAGCCCTTGGAAATTTGTCGCCATCAACAAGACGATAGTGGGCAGGCCCACCGCGATGAGGAGCGGATACAGCGGGACGCCATGTCGATTCAGCCGTTTGAAATGCGGCGGCATTTCGCCATCGCGCGCCGTCATGTAGAGCAAACCGATCATAGCCACGATCGCGGTGTTCGCAGCGCTCAGCAGCAACAATAGAAACACAATGCCGACGACCCAGCCGAACGCCTGGCCAAACCATAGTCCGAGTGACGCGGTTCCGAATTGTTCGGCAACGAATCGCAGCATATCCTCATGCCGCTTCGTCAGCGCGGCAGCGATTGCGCTCTTGGTGGTCAGTCCGAGCGTCTTTCCCATCACCGAGGGAAGCGAGAGCATCGCCCAGCCAAGCAGTGCCGTGCCGAGCACAACCTCGATGGCTACAGGCGTGATCGCTTTGACCGATTCGCGGGCAACGCTTGGCCGGTCCGGAGTCGAACCGGGATCAAGCTTCATAACGCCAGTCAGATTCGCGATTGCTTCCACGCCCGAGAGCGCGAGAATCACGCCAACAAATTGAACCCAGAGCGCGCTCAAACTTTCATGGCGCGGCTCGAGAAAATGCGTGGTGAAGTGCGGCGCGCTTACCGCGATCAGTGCCACAACCACAATCACAGTTGGCGCAGCCAGTGCGACCGCCAAACTGCCCGAGTGCTTTGGTCCAAACCAATTGATAAACCCGAGGAAAAGCAGAACACCGATAGTGGTGAACGCAATGTGATCCTTGAGAAACTTCAGCCAGAAGATGTCTTCTGCGCCAGCAATGATATAGGTCAGACCGGACCACCCACTCAGTGCTGCTGTCACGGTAAGATCCGCGATGAGCAGCAGCGCACCGACAACGGCGAGCAATCGTCCTTGCGAACGCGCCGCGGAATAAACGCCCCCGCCATCGGGGAAATAGCGGCAGATGACAGCGTAATTAATTCCCACAAGACCCGTAAGCACGCAGACCGCGAGAATGATCGGCAGTGATGAGAAGCCAGCGGCGACGAAGGCAAGACCGATGACATATGCTTTGCTCGTGCCCCAGTCACCGTAAAGCAGCGCGGCGGCACGCTTCCAATCCAGGTTGCGCGGGCGGTGCATGCCCGCGGTCTCGGTAACAATTAAGTCGGCCATCTCGCTTGGCGTTGACTCTTCATTGTGCGTTTGTTGGCTGGCAAGCTCTTTCTTCTCTGCAGCAACAGAACGAGCCGGGTAGCCCCTGAACGATGGGAGTGGCTAAGCTGCGAAGCGGTAGCCGATTCCCGGTTCCGTCCTGATTAAAGATGGATTAGTTGGATCCGACTCAATTTTTTGCCTCAGATGCGTAACGTAAACGCGCAAATACTGCCGATGTTCTTCGGATTTTGGTCCCCAAATTTCGCGCAGAATGTACCGGTGCGTCAGAACGCGGCCGGAATGGCGAACAAATAAGCGGAGCAAAGCGTACTCGGTGGCGCTCAGTTTGATTTCGCGGCCTGCGCGGGTTACCACACGCGCCGTAAGATCGACAATCAAGTCGCCATTCTTGAAAACTGAAACCTCTTCTTCCGGCCGAGTTTTTCGTTGGGCGGCGCGAAGGCGTGCGAGCAATTCCGGCGTGTTGAAAGGTTTGGTGACGTAATCCTCCGCGCCTGAATCGAGCGCGGCCACTTTGCTCTGTTCGTCATCGCGCACGGAAAGAACGAGCACGGGCGCTTCACTCCATTCACGCAAACGTTTCAAGACGTCGAGTCCCTCCATATCGGGAAGACCAAGATCGAGCAGAATGATCGCGGGACGACGACTTGCAATCTCAGTCAAGCCTTGCCGCCCATTCTCTGCTTCGTGCACTTGGTAGTTCTCGCCTTCGAGAACAACTCTCAGGAGCCGCCGAATCTGCGCTTCGTCATCGACAATCAATGCGAGTGGCTTCATGCGGTCGCTGCAGACGGAAGGCGCATCGGTTCGCCGATGGGAAGGCGAATCGAAAAGCGCGAACCACCTTCTTCTCGATTTTGCGCGACGATCTCCCCGGAGTGCGCTTCGACCAGCTGGCGCGCGATGGAAAGGCCAAGGCCGAGGCCACCTGGCGCCGTGCCAGGACCACGATAGAATTTTTTGAACACTTTATTTTCTTCACCTGGCGCAAGACCGGGACCGTGGTCGGCCACGGAAATCACGAGCATCGAATCGTCGCGTGCCGCGTTCACTTCGATCGGCTGATAGTTCCTGGCGTGACCGGCCGCGTTCGAGAGTAACGCGCCGAGCGCTTGTTGAATCAAGTGCGCGTCCACTGAAATGGTTGGAAGGTTTTTGGCGATATTTACTCGGACCGCGCTTTCCTTTAATCCCGACATCGCAACCGCTTCACGCACCAGCTCGGCTGGCTCGCACCACTCAAGCACCGGCTGCAGCAGGCCGGATTCCAAACGGGTCGCATCGAGCAAATGATCCACGGTGCGCGTCAGACGCTGCACGGCCTGTTGCAATTCGGCGCGGTCGGGCTGCGGTTGCTGCAAAGCCACCGTCATGGCGGCAAGCGGCGTTTTCAATTCATGCGAGACAGAATCGAAAAGCGTCTTTTGCAATTTTTGCGACTGACGAGCAACTTGTGCGGCACGGCTTTCTTCCAGCGCGCGCTCTTTGTTCACAAAAAGGGCGAGCTGCGCGGCAAAGGCGTCGAGCAACTCGCGTTGCTCGATGGTTGGCAGATTTGCGAGACGCACGGTCAGAACACCTTCGGCACGGTCGCCGGTGACAAGCGGGACATGCAATGCCTCGGCATCCGGCAATGTCTCGGTC
>Ga0193735_1000063_pt1 | contig 34205 bp, 34 predicted proteins | sample U1m2metaG_FD_145080 | JGI IMG/M metagenome (GOLD analysis project Ga0193735, IMG submission 145080) | Soil microbial communities from a riparian zone of the East river system, Colorado, United States - U1m2 | ecosystem: Environmental > Terrestrial > Soil > Riparian zone | place: USA: East River... | reverse complement strand
AACATCAAGACCCTATTTATAACAGGACTGAATAGTGTAGAGTCTTATAATACACAAAATAGCAAAGTGTACCCCTTAAAGGGACAAAGACATTTCATGGCTAAACCCGTAAGTAACAAGGAACTTTTGCAACATGTTTATTCAATGATAAATTAGCAAAGAAGAATATGGAGACCAGTTCTCTAGTCCGAGTCCAGAAAATCGTTTTATAATTTGTTGAGTATAATATTACAAGTGTCGACAAGTGCCAAGAACATGCGCGTGGCTGGTGGGCCTTTTTCAAATTGGCGCATCAGTTTTCAATAAATCTATGTAACTCGAACTTTTTTATAAAATGTTGAGCAGAGGATGCTTGATGTGACTTAATCAGATGATCCTAATGGTTCCGCAAAACCACAGAAAATTAAAAATTATGATGATAGAAGACGAAGAGGATATTCTAACCCTCTTTAGGGATTATCTGATCAATAGAGGTTATGATATTATATCTAGTTCTCTGAATGCTGATAACGTCATGTCAGATTTTGATAAATTTGTGCCAGATGCTTCCTTGATTGACTACAGGCTTTTTGGAAGCACGAATGGTGTAGATGCAGCGATTAAAATTTTAACTAAACATCCTTCGTCTTCAGTACTGCTCATAACAGGATATCTACCACTTTATAGAGAAATATTCAATAACCCTTTCTTTAGAGACAAAAAGATTTCAGTGTTGGCGAAGCCGGTCTTACTTGAGAAAATTGAAACAACATTATTAGGGCTCGTAAGCTAGATTCCACACCTCCTATAACTGGATTGAACGTTATTTTCGAATCATGACCAGTGAAAAAGTTACATTCAAAATCAGAATCTTTATTTAGTTTAGGGCGATCACGAACTCAGATTAGCGTATTGAGACGCAGGAGTTTACGGGAAAACTAAATGTCCACTAACAACAGGATTGTTAGTATCGTAGACGACGAGCTTGATATCACCCAGCTGTATCAAGACGCCATATATGGCAAAATTAATGGAATCTCAGTTGTTTGTTTTAACAATCCCGTAACTGCCTTGGAGCATTTTATTGAAAATAAAAAAGATTATGCTCTAGTTATTTCTGACTTGAGAATGCCAAATCTGAATGGATTAGATCTACTAAAAAAGATCAAATTGCTCAATTCAAATGTTAGAACGATACTAGTTAGCGCTTACGAAGTTAAAGAAGATAAAGTATTTCAAAAGTACATGAAGGAGGGAATTATAGATTTATTCATCGAAAAACCTATTCCCATTGATTGGTTGCGTCAAAAGGTCAGGGAACAGGTTGAAGCATACGAACAAAGAATGAATGAATGAATAACTGTTGCCCTACAACAGATTATTGACATGAATCTTGAGTTTGAAACCGTGATATTAAATATTGAGCAAAATAAGCATATGTTTGTTCTATAACCAGTGGTAAATTTTGTTTGGCTACCGGCTGATTTTTGAAGTGTAATCGTTAAAACAAATGTTGCATTGAGTTATTTAGAATGTCGGAGAATCAGTTGGTCTGGTTTGACTGATCGTTGACTCGAATAATGAAAAGCCCCTTGAACTATTGTAGAATAATAGTTCAAACTTTAAGAGGTTTTATACCGGCGTTTACCGTAGTGCAACGGAACTTGTAAATTAATTCGGGCTTTGTCGGAACTCTACCATAGTTCACCTGTACTACTAATAAAATATGAGAATTATTTCGGATTCAATTAAGCAGTATCCTAGTTAGTCAAGTGAACATACTACTCTCAATATCAAATAAGATCAGCTTACGCAACTACATTTTTTCTAAAAGTTGTAGCTTCATTTTCTGAAATTCAGATTCACTCAGGATACCATTCTGTTTTAATTTAGAAATTTTCTCAATTTCATCAGCGATTGAAATAGTGTCAATACTGCTTGTTGCTTCACCAGTGCTAGTAGCTTTCATTCGTCGCCTTATTATTTCTAAAAGCTCTTCAGCCTTGTCTTTAGGGAGCGCTTCAATTACACCTTCTTGATCGTCTTCTCCGCTAATATCTTCATCAATTAGTCCTAACTTGCTCTTGTTTACCATCGACGGCGCCCTAAATAATATAGTTGAAGTAAAAACGCCCTTCTGTAATTTGACGCTAGTTATAACGTCGTACGGAATATCAATAAGTTCCGCTTTTAAGCCCAGCATGTAGGGATCTCTTATAATCACTCGTCTGTCAGTTGCTATGACACTATTTGGTGTTAAAGCTGAGCCACCCGGCATCAATCTTGATTCCCTAGCTACAAGCAGTACTTTTTCATCCGAGCTTAACATTTTCTCAATCTTCTCGATTTCATTTAATTCATCTCCATCAGTTATATCAGTGTTAAAAGAGTGTTTGTCACCCAACGCCTATCTATCCATATATGCTAGGCTGACATATTTAATAAAAGCTCCCGTTACTTCCTTTATGGATCGAAGCTAAAGATACAATAGAATTCATTTATTCACTTCCTGTTTTGCCAACAGTTATCACATATATTATTATGTTCATTGACTTGTTGAAATACAAGCCAGGTACATTTTTTCCAATAAAAGGAGATCATTTACTAACTTAGTCACCAAAGTATGCAATCCTATATTCAAAATGTCTGCACTTTATGACAATTACAGATTCATGTTTTTTCAAAGTCAAATGCAATTCATTTATTTAGTTACCAATATTACAAGTCCAACTATCAATGTCGCAGCAGTTAATATTAACGATAGAATAGTCCATTTGGAGAGATCATGACCTGTCATTACTTACCACTTCCATTGGTGCCCGACTTTGCACGCATTTAATTGAATAACTTATTAAATACACCTATATAGGATACTTAAAATAAATTAAATTACAAAGTTTGCTAAAAATATTAAACAAGAGGGCATTTTTTGAAACAAGTTACACAAGACATAGATTTATCCAAGTACCATGTGGTCTGGATCTGGTGTAGCGCATTTTCAGTACTTTTTGGAAACGCATAACTTCAATTTTAATAGATATAATCCTCGCTATAGATTCCTAAAATATCTATTCTAGCCAAACAGATTTAGATAATATAATAATGGTGGTAACATTCCATTGGAAAATTAACGACCTTCATAAATGAATTGCAAATATTCCAAACAGATTTTATCGTGCAATTTTGACTCATTTTAGTCACCATGATGCTCATAGACAAGTTTATCGTAAAATCTAACGGATTTTACATTCACAAATTCAAGCATACCATATCTTGATAGTTCTCTTCCAAACCCACTATGCTTGATACCCCCAAAAGGAACTCTTGGATCAGAGGCAACTATATTGTTAACAGTAACTATACCGCATTCCATTTCCATTGATAATTTCTGTGCCTTTTCTAAATCGCGTGTCCAGATACTTCCCCCAAGTCCGAAATCAGAATTGTTTGCTGCATTTATAGCTTCAACTTCATCTTCAACTATCATTATTGGGGCAACAGGGCCAAAAGATTCTTCCTTTGACACTCGCATGTTTGAATTAACATTCTTTATTACTGTAGGTTTGTAGAATGCACCGACACTACCAATTCTTTCACCCCCAGTCAATAGCTCTCCACCAAGACTTATTGCATCCTTTACCATAGAATCTATATTTTCCAAACTCTTCATACTTGAAAGTGGTCCTATGTCGGTATTGTCAGACAGAGGATCTCCGACCCTTAATTTTTCTGTTTTTTGAACAAAGGATTCAATAAATCCATTTGCTATTTTCTTTGAAACTATGAATCTTTTTGAAGCAACACAACTTTGACCACAATTTAGAAACCTGCCTTTGATGGCTCCTGATGCAGCTTTTTCAATATCTGCATCATCCAGTACAATGAATGGATCACTTCCTCCAAGTTCGAGGACGCATTTTTTTAGCCGTGAGGTAGCACGTCGGGCTACTTTAGCCCCGATTTCAATACTTCCAGTAAAAGTAACTCCATCTATGTTGGAGTCAATCAACATCTCTGCAATTTTTGAGTTACCAATAACAGTTTTAAACACTCCATCTACAGCCCCGCTTTTTAGTATTGTTTTTTCAATCTCTATACCACATTGCATCGTTGCGCTAGCAGGTTTCAAAACAATTGCATTTCCAGCCATTAACGAGGGTGCTGCGAAACGCAATGCCTGCCAGTACGGAAAATTCCATGGCATAATGCTTGCAATTACTCCTAAAGGCTGGAAGGTTATCATTGTCTTATTGGCGTCACTGTTTAGTGATTCATTATTGAGGAGTAGATCCCCATTGTATGAGTAAAATTCAACGGCCCAGGCACATTTTTCTATCTCTGAACGAGACTCCTTGATGGGTTTTCCCATCTCTTGAGATGCAATTCTAGCGAGGTGTTCCTTATCTTTCCTTAATTGCTCAGCCAATCGAAGCAATGTTATAGATCTTTTACGATTATCGTGCTTCCATTCTCTAAATGATTCTTTTGATTTATTGACAATTTCGGTAACTTCCTCATTTGTCATGTTTTTATACTCAGATATTTTCTGCTCATTAGCCGGATTGACAGTTACAACATTATTACTCATAGTCTTGTAAATATTCAAAGAGGCAATTAATATTCATATACACTGCTGAATCAATTTAGATATTTCTAATATTACAGTTGATTTGAAAATGGCATGTCACTAGCCTGGCATAATCACGTGTTCTTATCGCCATTTATCGCAACTATGCGATAATTAACTTACACGTTACTAAGTACGAGATTAATATGATCCAGTAATATTCTATAGAATGAAATTCAAATAATAGACCAGCTAACGGTGGTTTATAATCTTCCTGAATATTGAAAAATTATAAATTTCTACTAATAAGATATTATTTTATGAACATTGGAATAATTGGAAACGGATTAATGGGATCTGCGATAGGTCATAGATTGTTAGAAAGAGGATTTCAAATTTATTTGTATAACAGAACCAAAGAAAGATCAAATGTACTAGTAAAAAAGGGTGCAATTAGAATGGAACAACCCTCAATAATAGGAAAAGAATGTAATTTTGTAATTATTAGTGTTACGGATGGTCAGGCAGTAAAGGAAATCTTGTTTGGTGACAATGGATTGGTTAACTGCAATAACAAAAGACTCATTGTTGTCGACACTAGTACAGTTTTGCCTGAAGATTCAATCTATTGTGCAAGCCTTATGAAAAAAAAGGGATATGCAATTATTCAAGCTCCAATAATGGGAGGCCCAGACGCAACAAAGAAGGGAGATGTAATAACTATCGTTTCTGGTAATAAGAAAATTTCTGAAAAATGTAGCAAGATTCTATCCAACTTTAGCAAGAAAATATTTTATGTAGGTAAACAAGATGGAGTTGCCAACTACATAAAGCTTGGACTCAATCTTAACATCGCTTTAATAGCGATCTCATTGTCAGAATCAATAGTATTTGTAAAGAAATCAAAAACAGATCCTTCAATCTTTCTGGAAATTTTAAATTCAACTTATTTTAAGACAGGTCTAAGTGAAATAAAGGGCCCAAAGATGATTAAAAATAATTTTGAACCAAAATTCTTTTTGAAAAATATGCTCAAGGATATACAATTACTTAATGAGTGCGCAAAGCATAATGGAGCCAGTCTTTCATTTTCATCACTGGCCGAACAATATTATCGGATCGCAGCAAATAGGGGTTACTCGGAATTAGACTATACTGCAATATTGAAACTATTTAGTGAATTTAACAATCTAGGTCCCTCACATTAAATAAATTTGTTAAGGGATCTGATTATTGTTTGAACCACATGCGTTAACAAAATGTCCTTAAGCAATACCATAAATTGTTATGATTTTATCAGAAAATGTTATATAAGCAACGGAGTCTCGTGAGCTCTAAATAATTATAACCAACATTTTCAATAAATCTATTCGTACATGTAGAATCACTAGGTTTTTATTTTGCTTAGAAGGAATTTTAACGGAGGTTTTCAAATTAGGAAAGAGAAAAGTACTGAGTGAATCTGATCTAAAGGAGTTAGTAATGCCTCAACAGGGCGAACTGCTTGGGCGTGTTATAAAATTAGTTGGAGGAGATAACATTATTGTGAAATGCACAGATGGTAAAGTCAGAACATGTAGAATTAGAGGAAAGATAAAAAGACGTATGTGGATCAGAGAACACGATGTGGTTCTTATTGCACCATGGGATTTTCAAACTCAAAAAGCAGATATAGTCTGGAGATATATTTCTGCTCATGCTGAAAAGCTTCAGAAAGACGGTTTCCTCGAGGGCATATAGAAAAAGATCAGTTTTAGTTTATCCTACTCAGGAAATTCTCCTATTATCTTACCATTAAAATCGAGTAATATGATTTTTATCTGTAACTCAGATGGAGAATATTTACTTAGATGACTATAGACCTCTTCACATAGAACATCATAAAACATATTCAATCCAAATTGATCAACTAATTCGCCGACATGTCTTGCAGTATTTGCTACCCTTATCTTTTTTACAAGTTCATTATTGGCTCCACATCTAATTGCCAACTCTGCAAGAAAATTCATATCAACATGCGAACCTTTTACATGCGTTTGTTTTATTCCCATCGCCATCTTTGTTAATTTACCAATAAACCCGACTACGTATGCCTTCTTTATTTTCTTAATTGCACATTGTTTAATGCTAAATCCAATAAAGTCTCCTATTTGAATATAGGCGTGATCCGCAATTGAGTTTCCAAAAATATCACGTGCAAAATCTTCACTTCTTCCCCCAGTGGTCAGTATAACAGAATCAGAACCCATTGCTTTTGAAACATCAATACTTTGACGAATTGAAGCTGCAAAGGATGCAGTTGAATATGGAATTACGATCCCAGTCGTTCCTAAAATTGATATACCTCCAATTATTCCCAATCTAGGATTATCAGTTTTCTTGGCAATTTCTTCTCCTTTGGGTACACTTATCAATATCAATAATCCATTTCTATTTTTTTGTTGTTGCCCTAAAATTTCATCAATAGCATGACTTATCATCTTTAGCGGAGTAGGATTGATGGCAGCTTTACCTATTTCTAGTCCTAATCCAGGTTTAGTAACTCTTCCAACACCTTTGCCACCATCAATAATGATCTTATTTGATGTTTCTAACAAAGAAACCGTGGACCAAATTTCAGCACCATTAGTAACATCAGGATCATCGCCCCCATCCTTAATGACGGCAGCAGTAACAGATTTTTCATTTTCATATCTAATCCAGGCAATATCTATTACAATATGCTTATCCTTTGGAAGGGAAACATTTACTTTTGCTAATTTTTCTCCATTTACCAGTGTTGATAGTGCAGCTTTAGTTGCCGCTGCTGCGCACGTACCAGTTGTATATCCAGTTCTAAGAGATTTTTTCTTACCATCAGGGAGATCCGTTTCTTTGATGTCATCTATGCTTTGGGACATAAACCTTCGCTTTCTAAATAATTACTTTACCCCATCAAGAATAATAGTATTTCCAGTTGAGAAAGAAAAATTTTCTCCGGAAGAGGAAACAATAATTTTAGCACCTTCTTCTGGTTGACCAATATCTTCATTTTATTTTCATTTTTAGCCTTGACTAATTCATTTCTTGAAGGTGATCTATCCATTGTATTCGTATAGACATCTCCCAACGCAACTGAATACGACCTGATGTTATATTGTCCGTATTCTAAAGCTATATGTTTGGTCAATCTACCAAATTCTGCTTTTGCTATAGAGTACGGAGAACCGCAAATATGTCCGGATATGGCAGGGGTTGGAGGAATATTGATGATAACTCTACTTCTTTTTTTCATGATGAGCTTTATTATTTCTCTGGTTACTCGAAAAGAGCCAATCAAATCAACTTGAATAATATTCATAAATTCAACTTCGGAAATATCATGGACGTTTTTTAACCAAATTTTCCATTCCAATGGAAAGCCAGCATTATTTATTAGGATATCAATATTGCTAAAGTCTTTGGAAATATTTTCGATAAACTTGACTAGACTCCTCTTTTTAGAAACATTTAATTGAAATCCATAACAATTTTTATCAATCAAATTGCAGACTTTTTTCAAATTAGATTTATTTCTAGAAGTAATAATAACGGTTCTACCATTTCTTGCAAATTCTCTTCCAATCCCTAATCCAAGTCCTCCCGGATGATCTGCTACAACAGTTAATTTTCCATCAAGAGACAACGATTCTAGATTCGTTGTTTGGATATTTTAATTATTATCTGTAAACACAATAAACTTTTAATTTAATATTGGCAGTAGTTGCTTTCAGTTGTCTTCTTTTTCAAGGGCAGAACATCTTGTTTCATTGTTGAATAAAAGTGATATCAAAATACTAAAGGTATTTGCTTCTTCTTTAAAAAATCGTCAAATTTTAACCCTTTCTACTTTGAGTCAATACTCAAATTTAAGTCAAAGTTTGGTTGAACATCATTTAGTACGACTTGTCAAATTTGGATTGATAGGTAAAAGCAATATAGGGTATACATTATTGGTAACAGGTTTAGATACATATGTCCTAAAAATTCTTTCCAATAGGAACTTAATTACAGCTATTGGACCACAAATCGGTATCGGTAAAGAAGCTGAAATTTATATAGCTCGTGATTCACAAGGAGAAGACAAGATTTTAAAGATGTTCAGACTCGGAAGATCTAGTTTCAAACAGATAAAGAGGAAACGAGATATAAACACAGCTACTAGTAGTTGGCTACTCTTGAATATCGAAACAGCCAAAAAAGAATATGACATTTTAATGTATCTGAGAAACTCTAGTACTTCATTTCCAAATCCTCTGTGCAGATCTTTTCATTGCATTCTTATGGAACCCATTTATGGAACTAGGTTATCAGATGCTGAAAATCTTGACGATCCACAATTTGTTTTAGAAAAAATAATCAACAATGTGGGGATCGCCTATCACAAAGGATACGTTAACGGTGATCTTAATGAGTACAACATTATAGTAAATGATGACAATATTTTTATCCTTGATTGGCCTCAAGCTGTTAAAGTTGATACTATTAATGCAGACGCAGCGCTCACGAGGGATGTAAAAAATATTCTTAAATTTTTTTCAAGGAAATTTGGAGTTGAAAGAGATATTCGGAATACAATTAACATAATTAAAGGTGTCTAAATCTCATAATTCAGGATCTACTGTCATAAAAATTACTACATCTTAAATAAATCTGATTTGTCAACCTTCTCCCACGTAAAATCAGGTTCATTTCTGCCAAAATGTCCATATGCCGCAGTTTTCTTATATATTGGTCTTTTCAGTTTTAACGTTTCTATTATTCCAATCGGTGTAGTATCAAAAATCTCACTAACTTGTTTTTCGATTTTTTCTTCGCTAATTTTTCCTGTTTGAAACGTATCAACCATGATTGAAACAGGATCGGGTACTCCTATAGCATATGCCAATTGTACTTCGCATTTTGAAGCTAATCCTGATGCAACAATATTTTTAGCTATATATCTTGCTACGTAACATGCAGATCTATCTACTTTAGAGGGATCCTTACCTGAAAATGCACCTCCGCCATGCCTACCCATACCACCGTAGGTGTCAGCTATTATCTTTCTTCCAGTTAATCCGGTGTCGCCTACAGGACCACCAATAACAAACCGGCCAGTTGGATTTACCAGAAATTTTGTAGAATTGTTAATCAAATCATCGCAAATAGGTTTTATAACCTTCGAAATAACCTCTTCCCTCACTTGAGATATTGAGACATCTTCCGTATGCTGAGTCGAGACAACAACGGTATCGATTTTCTTTGGAACGGAATTTTCATAAATAACAGATACCTGAGATTTTCCATCGGGTCCTAACCAGTCTAAAGTTTTTTCTTTTCTAACCGTAGCCAATTTCATAGTTAATTTGTGCGCTAAAGTTATGGGCAACGGCATAAGCTCAGCGGTTTCACTTGATGCGTATCCAAACATTAATCCTTGATCACCTGCTCCCTGTACTCCGTTCTCATTTTTGGAAACTCCCATAGAAATATCAGGGCTTTGTTCATGAATTGAAGTTAAAACAGAGCAACAGTTTCCATCAAATCCATATTTTAACCCATTGTAACCAATATCCCTCAATGTGCTTCTAACAACTTCCTGAGTATCAATTCTTGCCTTAGAAGTTACCTCACCTGCTACAAATACAAGCCCTGTAGTAGTCATAGCTTCTACTGCTACCCTGGAATCTGGATCATGAGTAATTATTTCATCAAGTATTGAATCAGAAACCTGATCACATATCTTATCTGGATGCCCTTCAGTTACACTTTCTGAAGTGAAAAGATAACGCCTTCCCATTTTTGCTTACGTCAAATCCCACGAATTTCTCTTTTTTTAGAGATCCTTTTCTATTTTAATGAATAGCACATTGTTTCCTCGAATAACTACTTTCCCATAATTTGCAACGGGATTTGCGCCATTAAATTCTTCCGCATCCAATAGTATTAAATTCATATATGAATCCACATTATTCATTCGACCTCTATACTCCAGCTCATTTTTAAGTCTGACAGATACTTTCATATTTAGTGAGCGTTGTAAGATTGTTAACGGTCTTTTTGGTTGCTGTGGAGTTGATGACATATTAGGTTATCACTTTTATTTTCAAAAAATAAGATCGACAATAAAAAGTTTCTCCCAAGATATCTGACATTGTATATAAATAATAATAGTCTAGTTTTATGCGCATAGTCACAACAGGGTCACCTTCAATTGATAAGATGCTGGGAGGAGGAATCAGAACAGGTTTGATTACAAATATTTTATCTGATTCGAGGGAAGCCAGATCTAGTCTTTGCTATTCATTATGCGTGAACGCTGCACAACACTATAAAGATTCATCTGTAATATTTGGTGACACACAAGGATTTTTCCGGCCGGAGAAAATACTCTCTTACATCAAAAACAAACAGGATTCAGATCCTATACTTCATCAAATAAGAAGATTGAGGATAATGTCAACAAATGTCCAAATGGTCCTTGTCAATTATGCCCTACATTTACGTCCGATTCTAATAATTATTGATAATTTTAATTATTTATTTTTAAACGAAAGGAAAAAATCACTGTCAATACAAATTCGCCTCCGTAAGCACCTACACGATCTAGCCATAAGTGCAATTGATAATGATATCGCAATAGTAATTACAAATTCAAGCTCTTCGAAAAGAGAAAATAAGGATTCAGAGGAGATATTTGAAAAGAAAATTTTTCCATATATCGAATTATTGAATAAAACAGTTTCTAATCTTGCTCACGTGGTTTTAGAACTGAAAACAGTAAAGGTTGATGAACCTAGATTTTCCGTAAGATTATTGAAACCTATGACAGCTGCAAAATCTCATTTCATAGCCAGGAAAGATGGTCTTTACGATTGCTGATGATATTTCTACTTTAACTGCGTATTTGATTGGGTATCTTCGAAATTGTCGTGGGTATCTTAATAATTAAGCAACTTTTTATTGAAAATCAGAAAAATCGAACTTAATAAGAATTATATGATGACATTTAATTATTATACTAACGTATCAGAATTTATGTAAATTGCATTGAAATATTTTACTATTCACATTATATTTACATAAGTAGAAACATTTATTAATATTTTTTTTACGATATACCCTAATGAGATGCTAATGGAGAACTTCCATATCGATCTCTATCGATAGGAAGCATGACTCCATTCCATCTTCATGGAAGGTTAAAATCTATATTAACGAATTATCAAGTTTGGTAAGTGGATAAGCTGGAAAAATTAATTGAAATGCAAAGGGGTCTTGCGTCTGCGTTAGCAACTCGAAGATATCCTTTAAAGACTGAAGAGAGGATTTCATTTCTGTGCACTGCAATTATACATGAAGCTGTAGAGCTTCAAAGATTAACTAATTGGAAATGGTGGAAAAACCCGACCGATTTTGACTTTGAAGAGGCAAAAGAAGAATTGATAGATATCTGGCATTTTGTCCTCCAGGCCACTATTGAATTAAATATGTCATCTGATGATATACTAAGGTATTATTCAAAAAAGAACAAAATAAACAAGGAAAGAAAAAAAATGAATTATTAGACTAATCTCTCTAAATAGACCCTTATAGAATTCAGATTTGTCTCTTCGATTAGATTGTGAATGGTAATACGATTTCTAAACGTTTGAACTTCTTCATAGGACGACACTAGATGAGGATAAGGGCTTTTTGACCTGATGATTTTACCTTCCTTTGTAATTCCTTTATTGTATAGTGTAATTAACGAATGGCCAGCTCTATGACCACGCCCGTCTTTTCCACAAACGATCAAATGTGCAAGTTCGCTATTTGTAAGACAATATTTTATAATTTTATCAATTCCCTTATTTTCAGACAGTAATCTGCCTACGATAGCCACTTTATTCATCAATTTAGTATCATTTGAAATTTCTATTAATAATTTAATACTAGATAAGGTACATACCGCAATTCTACTTCCATTTCCTAGGTAGTATTCGTGTTTGATTGGAATAAAGTATTTGCATATTTCCCCTATACAATTTTCAATTTCCTTGTAAACCAAAGTAAGATCCTTACCGAAATAATTCTTTTATCTTATATGCCCCAGCTAACCTTAGTTTTAGGAACTACCAGTACAAAAGGCGCTTCACCTTGCTCCCAAGGATCGTTCCTGACCCAGTCAAATCTGTCATAAAAAAGATCATACAAGTTTTCAAATTTTTTACCCTTATGAATGAATTTAGTGATCCCTCGTGTAACTATCGCCCTGTTATAGTTATTTTCGGATGTGTCAACAACCAATGATATTCTGTTATTTTTCTTCAAATTGGCGTATTTTAGCGTATCATAGTCGGTTGCGAAATAAAATCTACCATTATCAAAAATATATGAAACGGGAGTGACATGTGGTAAGTTATTATAGCAGGTTGCAACTCTACAAATTTCATTCGAATAAAGAAATTGGATTTCTCTTCTACTAAAGAACACACCTTTCATAATTAAGAATTATAATAAACGCAATTTATGATTTTTTAGACAGTTAATCGAAATATGTCAAGATGCAAATAGATTCATTAGAATAGCAGAGTTTCAAGAACGTGCAAGTTGTATAGTAAGTTGACTAATTGAATAATGTCTAAGTAACCCATTGATATAAAATGTCATTGCGATAATAGTACATGGAAAAAGAAAACGTTTCAAATGGTGGCATTGTAATTGTATATACAGGTAATGGAAAAGGTAAAACGACGGCATCGTTAGGAGTAGCGCTGAGAGCCATAGGCCATGGACTCAAAGTTTGCATGGTACAATTCATCAAGGGAGAATGGCATTATGGTGAACTTAATAGTCTTAAGAAACTAGAACCAGATTTTGAATTAATAGTAGCAGGAAAAGGATTTATAGGAATTATTGATGATGACCATGCCTTTGAGGAACACGTAAGGGCAGCAAAAACTGCACTGGATATTGTTGAACAGAAAATGTCTCTCGATATTTTTGATATTATCATTTTAGATGAAATTAACTACGCAGTGCATCTTGGATTATTAAATTTAGATGATGTCATGAAGATAGTTAAAAATCGTCCAAAACATCTATCATTAATTCTTACAGGAAATTATGCTTGTGATGAGATCATCCTATTGGCAGATCTAGTTACTGAAATGAGAGAGATAAAACATCCTTACAAAAAAGGAATAAAGGCCAAACGGGGTATTGATTTTTGAGAAATAAATAGAATATAAGCAAACTTAAAGTATAGTACCAAGGTCCGTATTTTCTAGATGGTCACTGATATCAAACATCTTCCTGAAGCTGGTGATTTGGTAATTGCTACCGTGAAGGAAGTCACCGGTCATGGGGCTTACGTTTCTTTAGATGAATATCAACAATTAACCGCATTTCTACACATATCTGAAATTGCAACAGGATGGATTAGGAATATAGAGAGATATGTTAGACCCAAACAAAAAACTGTTCTAAAGGTCATAAGAGTAGACAAATCGAGGGTTGAGGTAGACCTTTCTCTCAAACAGGTATCTCGTGAGGAAAGAAAATCGAAACTTATCGAAGTAAAGAAGAGCGAAAAGGCTTCTGCCTTCATGCATATGATTAAAACTAAAACTGGTATGAGTGACGATAAGGTTATAGAGCTTCAAGATATCATATTGCAAAAATTTGACTATCTTTATGATATGTTTGAAACTGTTTCGTTTAAGGGAATTGATTCTATAAAATCACTAGATATTACTGACGATGTAAGAGCAGCAATAGCCGACGAAAGCAAAAAAATCCAGATTCCTAGTGTCGAGATTAGAGGAGTGATAGAAATTAACATTAATGAACCACAGGGGATAGAGATTATAAAGAATGTCCTCTCTTCAGCGGAACTAAATAAAAATAACACTTCAATTGAAATTTCGTATATAGCTGCTCCGCGTTATAGGATAATTGCGAAGGCGGAAAATTACAAGATTGCTGAAAAGACGTTAAATAATGCTATTGAGAGAATTTCTAACTCAGTAGGGAAGAAGGTAGGACTATTTAATTTTATCAGAGAAGATTCTAAAAAAAATAGGAGATAAATAAAGATTATGAAACATCTATTACGAAAATGTAGAATTTGTAAAATCTATACACTTTATGAAAAATGTACGAACTGCAATAATCCTACTCTTGATCCACATCCACCCAAGTTTTCCTTGGGAGATAAATACATAAGATACAGAGTAGAAGAAAAATATTTGAATAATGAGTAAATAAAGAATTAGAATACTAATTCTCTCGTCATACTAAGAAATATTCGATTTTTTCAGGGAAGACCTGACACTGCATTACTTGTACTGTTAGTACCATTGTTAGTACTCCTATTATTCAATGCGCTGCTTGCCTCGTCTATTACCTGCTCAAGAGACGATGAGGACGAGTTTCCCTTACTTGCAGCATCCAATACTTGTTGCAAAGATGTTGATTGCCCTCCACTGATAGCTTGAATGACTTGGTTGACCACCTGTGATTTTGTGTCGGAGCCATTAGTCAAGTTTAACACATAAGGTATCACATTATTGGTATTAGAATTGGTAATATTTTGAATTTCAGTTAAATTGCCACTATTTCCACGATTTGTGCTATTATCCGAGGCATTTTCGGAAACCTGCGCATATACATCAACATTTACATCTGTTTTTTCGCAATAGCAAATCAAAAACAACATAGAAACACACATAATAACAGACGCAATACCTTTTTTTTCAATATTCATGTAGTATTCAACGATTCTCTACATTATATGAATTTCGAAACAATATGAAATTTGTCTGACATTCCAAAATTCTAAATACATACGACTTTTCAAAAATATTCTCAGATCCTTCTCCAGACGTCGTTTTTTATTAAGTAAAAAGATGCTAACTGAAACGGTACGCACGGTAAAAATTAATGATGGGGCATATCGAATATGAGAATGCAAATAATCAATTTATCTTTCTACTATGTTTTCAAATTGAAAATACTAGTATATTCTTTATAGAGGTTTTATCTTAATTAAAATAAAAAAATGAGGTTTGTGGTTCTTCATCTAGCTGTGTCAACTTTGCCACTTATTGAGGATTGCATCCACCACTTGGAGTACTAACGAAGCAATTGTTCTTCAATAGTTCGTTTCCGTTAATGTTGAGTGGCAACCCGTCGGCATTATTTATGTCGATATCGTTCTTTAATACATTGTTGTACAGGATTGTGTTCTTAGTGCTCTGTGAGTCCAGATATATACCGTTTCTGCTTCCACCAATTGAATTGGCATCTATTTGAGATCTGTCAGTATTGACAAGTGTTATTCCTGCAAGATCATTTCCAGTCATCATATTTGCGTGCAGCTGAGTTCCAATTGTCGAGTGCGATGCGATACCAATTGTATTGGCGTCAATAAAGTTCTGTTCAACAGTAGTTCCTATTGCACCTGTCATGAAGACAGCTATTTTATTTCCTTCGAATGTAAGCCTATTTATCTCAGTATTTTGAGAGCCAGATATTAAAATGCCTGCTTGGTAATTACGAATCGAGCCAGAACCCTGTATAATTACATTGTTTGAATGGGGTACAGATATGCCTACTTTGGAACTATTATCTCCTGGTCCATTGATAGAATATCCATTCAAATTAATGGTTGTACTATCTCCTCCAACAATTAATCCATCTCCTGTGCAGTCAAGATTTGCAGTTAATGTCACGTTGCCATGAACTACTTGACCGCATGCTGGACTTGACAATGGTTCTTGTGCTAATGCTACCTGCGCTGAATTATGCATATTTATTCCACTGATTGTCGCTAGTGCTACTAATATTGTTGCTAAAATGTATGACATTGTTTGTTGCATCCATTATAGGGCTACATTTCTAACTATTTAAGGTGAACTGTTCTTTCTATTGTAACTAAGTTGCAGTATAAGTAGACTTTCTACTAGATACAATAAATATTAAATTTCTTCATAATAGGATACTTTTACTAATTTTTATACTAAAGATATTTTATTTCCCTAGTAAGTTCACTATTTATGAAAGTCCATTTGAGAGAAGCTAAAATTATTACAAAATTCTTGTTCGATACGACGAATTGTACATTTGAATTCATATTCGAAATCACATCTCTGACATCTTTGACTAGTGGTTCTAGCGTGATTACTCCTAAATAAATTTCAATCCTGAATTTAGAGAATACCATCCCAGAAGATAAAATAAAATTGGATTTATCTTAATGAGTAATTTAGTATAATTTTAAGTTATTATTTTTCATAGAAACAAAATTATTGTTAACTCAGCGAACTTGTTCCTATTACTAATTCCTCCTGACTATTCTATTTGAGACCCGCCTAAAATATTGAGAGGAGTCACCCATTGAGACTTGATTATCAACAAGAAATATAAGCAATTTTTAACTCACAGATATCGTGAAACTGGCTATTGTTGGTGCAGGAGTGGCAGGATCTTATCTTGGAAATCGTCTTCAAGATGATGGACACCAAATAGAGATCTTTGAATCATCAAAAAAAGAATCACATTGGCCAGTATGTGCTTGGGGAGCTTCAAAAAACATGCTTGAAACGTTTTCCAAAAATGCAGGGCTGAACTTTGATGTTTATGTCCTTCATCAAGGAAAGAAATTGAGAATGGACCTTCCTCATGAAAAAATAGAATATTTGGATCTTAATGGATTGGTTACATACGACAAATACCACTGGGAGCAAGATCTCTGCCAAGGATTAAAGATAAACTATGGTTTTCACTGTAATCCAGTATCTGATTTTCTTTCAAATTTTGATTACGTTATAGACTGCACTGGATTTCATAGATCACTCCTTCCCAGATCCGCTCAAGATTTCATTATACCCTCATACGAATTTCTCGTAGAAAACGTCAGTGAGATTGATGAGTTTTACGTGATAGGTTACAAAGGGGCTAGAGGTTATTTCTGGTTTTTTCCATTAGGAGATGGACGAGCCTATATGGGAGCTGGTGATATTGATAGAAATTATTATGGAATATCAGAATTCTTTAAAAAATATCCTCAAGCCAAGATATTGAAAAAAATAGGGAGGCCAATAAGACTTTCTCCTCCTAAACGCATGTTACCTTTCCACAATGATAACATAATAGGTGTTGGTGAATCAATTGGATGTGTCTTTCCTTTGCTTGGTGAAGGAATCATTCCTTCTCTAATTTGCTGTGATATTTTCATAGATGTTTTAAATAAAGATTCAACGTTTGATGCAGGACTCTATGAAAATAGGATTCTCAAAAAATTCGGGTACTATGACGATGTTTACAGGATAGTCAGATTAAAGATGGATGGAAAACTCAATTCTATAAAGCACTTTAAGTTACTCATGAGTATGTATAGAAATATGAAAAGAGAAGAAAAACGATTTGGATTTGGGATTGATTTTGAACAAATGAATAGACTATTGAAAGCACTCTAGTATTATGCTGGCTTAACTATTGCTGCATGCAAGTTTCTCGAGAGTTACATTTTCTAAGAGTTATTATTATTTTACATTCAGCCATTTTCAGATAATTTATTGCATAGTAAATGCAAGGTTGTCACATTTTTGTTCTATATATCCATTTCTCGTCCTGGATTATTGGTTGGATAATTTGGAAGCGATAGAATTACAACGGAACGTATTTGTAAAAGATAAACTTATGTTTCACTATGTATCCTTCCTTAAGTTCGGATTGGTTTAGGAGACGCTGGCTAGATTTTCGCAATGGACATAGTATATACCTAATTTTTGTAATGACTTTTGCTAATTTTATAACAATTCAGTATAAACTGTTAATAGACCAGATTCCATATTTGGCTGGGATTTTTGATAATATTATAATTTTTGCTTTAGTGTTTATTTTGGCGTATGTACCTCTGAGTATATTTTTAGGATATTGGCATAGGAAAAGCCAATGGAAAGTCGAACAGGATGCCTTGTTTAGGGAAAATAAGGTAGGAGCGATAATGTGGATGTATGTAATTGATCTTATTGAAGGTAATGTAAGTGAAGAAGACAAGAAATTGATGAAAGAAGCTCTCCTTGGAATCACAAGAGGCGAAACACGATTGTACAGGGCTAACAAATTGTCAAAGAACGATGGAAAGATAAAGGATAGTACTAACAAATAATTGTCGTATATTATTTTAGTTATGACTAAATTAATAATTCCAACTCAAAGTACGCAAATGGATTTTTCTTAACCAAATTCTATCTAGCAAAAGATGTTTATGGTGCGTAATTTTCATTATACATGTGGGAAGCTACTATGCAATTGTGACCTGCCGGAATTCTGAAAGCGAAATTGAAAATGCCATCAACTCATTGCTAAATCAAACAATTAAGCCTAGATACATTTTAGTTGTTGACGATGGCTCAACTGACAATACGCATAATATTTTGGAAGGACTAAAATTGAAAAATGATAATATCTATGTAATAACAAATCCTGACTTGGGGTATGACATTGGAAGGGTAGTGAAAAACTGGAATAGTGCAATAAATCTTGCTAACGATATGAATTTGGAAACTACAGATTATCACATGATAAGTACTGATGATACTCATTATGAAGAGTTTTACGCGGAGAAGTTAATGAGCAAAATGGATGATGATGACAGAATAGCTATATCTTCAGGAAACTTTGATGATAATAGTTACGCCACTCCGCATGGAGCAGGGCGGTTCGTCAGGAATTCTTTCTTTGATGATGTTCTAGGTCGCTATCCAGAAAAAATGGGATATGAATCTGTCATTTTACAGCTGTCGTTATATCATGGTTTTAAAAACACAGTCAATAACGACGCAAGATTTACACATACAAGACAATTAGGAGCTAACCACCATTTTTACGAATTTGGTGCTAGTATGAGAACCCTTGGATATCATCCACTTTTTGTTTTAGGCAGATTCATGCAATGTTTTTTGACGGGGAAGCCAACAGGAAGAATGGGAGCAATTCGCATGTTGTATTATTACCTATCGTATAAACCGAAAAAGGAGGGATACGATAGCATGTATGACCCCGAAATTAGAAAAGCAATAAGAATTAGACAGAAGACAAGGATAAAGCAAATTTTGGGACTAAAAACTACTACTACTAATACATAAAAAACTGTCAATCCAACTGAATCGTTAATGTTTTTAATCAAAAATGACAAATAGTTAGATTTTCAATTGACTAAAAATAAGTGGACATTTATATTTTATTCACAAATTTCTTAGAATAGATGAAAGTAGCCTCTATAGTGGGAGCTCGGCCCAATATTGTGAAAATGGGACCTGTTCATAAATCTCTAGATAGTTCAGGGATAGAGCATCTTATAGTACATACAGGCCAACACTACGATTATGAAATGTCAGATATCTTTTTTAGCGATTTTGAACTTCCGAAACCAGACATTCACCTTGGCGTAGGATCAGGAACTTCGTGTTTCCAAATTGGGGAAATTATTAAACGTCTGGAGCGAAAGATTACGGAAAAAGATATTGATCTTGTTCTTGTTTACGGTGACACTAATTCTACGCTTGCTGGAGCCATATGTGCAAACAAGTGCAATATGAAATTAGGACATATAGAAGCAGGGTTGCGTAGTTATGATTTGACAATGCCTGAAGAAAATAATAGGATATTAACAGATCATCTAAGTAATTATTTATTTGCTCCTACCAAAAACGCTGTAAGTAATCTGAAAAAAGAGAAAATTAGAGACAAAGTATACTATACTGGAGATTTATCCGTCGAAATCATAGACACGATTAAAGCAATTTCTAGGCAATCAAAAATACTTGACATCCTGGGTCTCAAATCAAGATCTTATTTCCTACTTACAATGCACCGAGCTGAAAATACAAGTTCAAGAGATTATTTTATTCAGCTCTTAAAGACTTTCGAGTCACTTATTGACAGTACATTTGTATTTCCTATCCATCCTAGAACAAAGAAAATGTTCAAGACTTTCGGATTACTAGAGAGACTCTTAAAATGCACCAATGTTAAAACGTTACTTCCAGTAGGATACATAGATTTCATAGCATTGCTCCAAAATGCCTTAAAAGTCGTTACGGATTCAGGTGGAATTCAAAAGGAAGCATATTTGCTAAAAATTCCATGTATTACAATTAGGAAGAATACCGAGTGGGTCGAAACTATCAAAGGTCACTGGAATGTCCTAACTGGAGTTGATAGCAAGAAAATAGTTGATGCGGTCAAAAGGCCATCGCCAACATCTAACTATTCCAAATCCGTTTTTGGTAATGGCAAGACATCACAAATCATTAGTGAACTTATCTCCAGTATTATTCAATAACAAATCAATTTATCATTCAGAAATTACTATTGGTAAAAATCGATAGCGATTTTGGATAATTAATAATGGTTGTCAGTTGTAAATTATGGAGTTTAGTACACGACAGGACGTTTGCACAAGAATTTATATCAATTAAATCAAATATAGCATATTTCCCCAATCAATATGATGAAATCACGTAACGCTCCTCGTTTTGGAGTAATGCTTATATGGACGATATTGCGAGAGTCGTGGACGGCTCTGACTCAAAATAGTATGAGTTTTCCGGAAGTGTTTGAAGATTACGAAAAGTATCATTCCGCCATAAACACTGGTAACTTGTCTAGGGCTAAATTAGTAGAGGATTGGATTGAACCAAATTCGATGGTTCTGGATGTTGGAGTCGGTGATGGGACTGTTTCGGAGTATCTCATAAAAAATAAGCAAGTGAAGGTAGTAGGGCTGGACATCTCAGCTACAGCATGCGAAAAAGCAAAGCAGCTTGGAATTCAAACCGAAGTACGCGATATCACTAATGGGTTAGGTCTTCCCGATGGTACCTCCTATGATTACATTTTATTGCTAGAAGTAATCGAACACACAGCTTATCCTCACAAAATTCTAATTGACGCAGTTAATCATGCAAAAAAGGGTGTGATAGTAAGTATTCCTAACAGTGCTTACATAAAATGGCGAATACAAATGTTAAGAGGATATGTACCCAGACAATCTTTTACACATCTGCACTTTTGGTCAGTAAAAGATTTTGAGATCTTTTGTAAAGAAACAAATATTCAAATCTTGGAATTCAAGACTTTTTTACCCAGACATCTAATGCCATTCCGGAATCTCTTGGCATGGCAACAATGCTGGAGGTTATCCCCGAATAAAAAGGAAGTTTAGCGACAACTTTAAATTTTTAGTTACTAAATAACCGACCCAAGTTTTATAGACTAGAATCTAATATACTATGTCAAGTGCATAATTTTCAACATTACTACAAGAGGTTGAGATTTTTGTAAATTCCAGAGAGTTGAGAAACTACATTCACCGCATTATGCTCTGGGGGCAGCCCTTGACGAAATTGCAGTTTATAATCCAGTACTTTAAGTCCAGATGCAAGTGACTGAAGAGCTGTACTACTTAGATTCTCTAAAACAGTATCATTAACGTATCTAATATCTACGTATGTTTTGTATCCTCTTATAAAGTCAGGAATATCCTTATACATTATTGGATTTTTGGTTCTATCAAATACTTCAATATTGAGATTAACGCCATTCTTCTTACAATAGTCAAGAGCCCACTGTATGTTTGTTACCTCTGAATTTATGGTAAATGCTTCTTTCAGTTCTGCACTTGAATTGTTGTCTGGTTTAAAATGGTATATATCAATAGGAATCGGAATATGAATACCATTTCTAACCAATGGCAACAAATCAGGAGTAGATACACATACTGCATCAGCTAATTTCTGAGCCTTTGAATGACCAATCTTTTTCCTATATAACCTCTTCAGTCTAATTACAGTATCTGACAATCGTGATCGATGTGGAAGCACTTGTCTATTTAGTCCACGAATGTCTGTGCCATGATAGTGCAAAATGATCTTCTTTGATTTGTGAAATTTCTTGTGTAATTTGAATAGTATGTCTATGAATCCATGGACATGAATTACGTCGGCATTTTTTCCTTCCCGAACGCATCTTTCGGTAAATTCCGCATGCGACACATTGATTATATAATCTTTATAGTAGTCATAAATTCCATATTTGTCTCCAACATCCTTGTTCCAGATAACTTTGGGTTCATGTCCCTTTGTTTGTTGAAATTTTGAATATATACACGCTACACCGGCTGCATCAAGAATGTGTAATATGCGCATATTCAAATGAATTAGTATATCAATATAATAATCTATTACTTCCAGTAAGATAACACTTTACAAATATTCTCAGGCTAAAATTTAACTTAACTCGTACATGAAAACTCTTGATTTTCGACCATTACCACTGGTAACAACTACAATACCAATATCCATTAGGCGCGTTAATAAAAGATGTCTCCCAGCAACCGTTACTTCCAGTGACAAGTACTATATTATCTGTCATACTCTAATGAGTTTTAGTACAGCCATAACTCTGACTTGTAATTTTTATACCAATCCATTAGTAAAGCAAGACCTTTCTCAAATTGTACCTTAGGTCTGAATTCTAATAGCTTCTTTGCTTTTGAAATGTCTGCAATAAGTCTTTGCACTTCAACCGGTCTGGGTTCGACATGAATTGGTTGCAATTTATTTTCTTGCGCACCATGTTTTATTACCAAGTCGGCTATCTCGTTTATTGATACTTCTTTACCACTACCAAAGTTTATACCATTTCTTCCTGGATTACCCCTGGACTTTAGTACAGTATCATACGCATATACGGCGTCCTTCACAAACATGTAATCCCTTGTTTGCCTACCATCGCCATAAATAATAGGGGGTTTATTTTGGAGAACTCTGTTTATGAAAATTGCTATCACACCTCCATAGCCGGTATCTTTTTGCCTGGGTCCAAAAAAGTTGAAACATCGAATTATGTCTACACCGAGATCATAAGTCTCATTATAAGTATAACATAATCTATCAGCAGCAATCTTGCTTACTCCGTATGGGTGTTTTGCGGATAACGGATGTCGCTCATCCATGGGAGCATATTCCGCAGAACCATATACTTCACTTGTTGATGAAAACAAAATCTTGTTGATATCATTCATTCTGGCAAACTCCAAAATTTTCAGTGTCCCGCCAAGATTTATTTTGAAAGTTTCTTCAGGATTCACAATCGATCTATCAACATGTATCTGTGCAGCAAGATGAATTATGGCATCAAAATCATTTGGTAGTTTGGAGTATAATTCATTCAACGTTATATCACCCCGAATGAACTTGAAATTCTTCTTGTGCAGCAGAGTGCGGATATTGTTAAGGTTCCCGTTCATCAAATTATCAACCCCGTATACTAGATGCTCATCGAGTACATATTTTTCAGAGAGGTAGCTTCCCAAGAATCCTGCAGCGCCAGTTATGAGAATTTTCATAAGGCTTCCTGTGCTCCTAAATTGAAGGTGAAACTAATCATTTAATTTGCAGTTATATCTATCTCTTTTAAAAATGTAATATTCATTGATTTAATTTAAAAAATTTTATCTTTAATTTTATCTTTATCTTCAATTAATATTTCAGTGTATTCTAATAACTGAAATGACAATCCGGCATGTGTCTTTGGATTTTGTTTATGCCTCTTTTCTGCTCTGACAAGAGGAAGATAGAATGAGAATACTTCACCTATCAGATGATGGACTCCCTGATTGGAGGGTAGAAAAAGCTGCATTGACCGCAAAGAAGAACGGTCATGAGGTGTTTTTTGGGGGAAGACTGAACAGCAATTCTCATTCTACAGTATTTTCAGAAATATATCCAATCAAGTGGAATGCGGCTGCCATGATAGGTATTCCGTACTATTACCATGGTGTTAAGAAACAGATAGAGCGATTGGTAAAACTAGTTAGGCCTGATATTGTACATTCGCACAATATTGGTTCCGCTAAGGTGTCTCACGATCTTGGTCTACCCTTCGTGTTTGATGATCATGAATATTTTGGAATACTTTCTTTGGTCAATGCTGAAAATATGAAGATTCATGACAGTACTTATCAGTACTATGGACTTGGTAGTATCATTCATCGTATAAAATTAGGAATTATCTCGCGACGTAGCATTTCGAACTGGACTAGATGGGAGAGAGAATTAGTTTCTTCCATACCCACAATAACTGTTTCAGAACAAATTGCATATGATTTTAGGAAAATGAGAGCAGGAAGTACAAAGGACATATTTGTAGTACCCAACTTTCCGCTCGAAGTCGAAACAACTGAGTTTAGTGAACCTCAGCCTCACGAGAAATTGTCATGTGTTTATGCCGGAGGTGACAGTAAGTATAAACAAGTTACCAATAGGGATATCTGTGGTCTGCCAAATCTCTTTATGAGTCGCGACATTGGCAATTTGACAATAATAGGATGGGAAGAAGAGGCATCAGAAAAATTCAAGGCAACAGGATTCCTTCCAAGAGAAAAGATGTTCCACGAAATGATCCAAAATTTAATAGGATTGATACCTTGGAAGAAACATTGGTCTCATCCTTTTTTGAATCCAAATAAGGCATACGAGTATGCACATGCAGGACTTTTTGTCATGGTAACATCAGATTTGACATCCGTGATTCACACTTTGGGTGATAATTGTTTGACCTTTGAAAACTATGATGATTTAGCTTTGAAGTTACAGAATTTTAAATCTAACATGGATAATCTATATGAGAGAAGACTGAAAATATTCAACTATGCTAGAAGGAATCTTGTCTGGGAGAAACATGATAACAAGATCATCGATGCATATAAATCGGTTTGACTTCTTGCTTTGTATCCATCTAAAGAATGTGACGTTGACAATTCTAGTTTGAGGTAAAGATCTCTAGAAGTAAGTTTTATGAGAAAACTGAATTCACAATGAATATTTTGAACTTACTTCAAATGTTATGAACATTTTGTACCATATTTCAAGACTTAATAATTGCAGCATTTTACTTATGTATCTCACATCATAGGTTTCATCTATTTTCTTAATTGAGCGATCGTAAAATTCACGGCTAATTACTTTGTCACGGAATATGCTTGCATCGGATAGAGATGAGGTAACAATTTCCTTCGCGTTACTTGACCAAAGTTTTTTTAAATCCATTCCATAGCCAATCTTCGTATCAGATATGTTACTACCATTTAGTTTAGAGAGAATCTTTCTAAGCGGAATTTTTCCCATGTTTGTTTTGCTGTTGAATTTGGCGGAAGGTAGAATCTTAAATGACATATCTATAATTTTATGATCTAAAATAGGTGAAAGGCCAGTCACTCCAAAATAATTAAAAAACTTTTCATTAGTGGGAACAAAATCATAGATTAACTTTCCATGGTAATCTGCCAAAAAAACTTGATCCAACGGATCTAAGTCATTATCAAAATATTTTCTTAATAATGAGTAAATCAAGGACCAATCAAATCTAATATTTGCTCCAAAAATTTTCTCTTGATCTGGGACCCAATCTCGTTCATGACAATCTAAATAAAGGCGTACACGTTGTTTCCAATCATGATCATGATTTAATAAATTCAGAAATTTATTATATCTAAAAGTATAGCCACCAAATAGTTCGTCTCCACCATCCCCAGTAAAGAGAACATTTGATAACTGTTTTGATCTCTCTATAAAGTAATATTGGTATAAATTCCATCTCGGTTCTTTAATAATACCTATCAATAAAGGTAAATCCTTAAGAGGGTTATTAACAGTAACATTAGAAAATTCTGTGTCTTTTGACTCGGCTATTTTCTTCGCATAATTTCCTTCACTTGTTTCATCAAAACTTACAGAAATACAATTGACATCTAATTTGGGATACTCATCCCTTATTAACGAGAGCATCAAATTAGAATCAATACCTGTACTTAGTGCAAGTGAAATTCTTTTGGGATCGAGACGGGATATGTTTTCTCTTATTATCCCCCTCAATTCATTCTCTATGTCTTCAGCGGATGGATATGTATCGATCCTTCTATTCTTAATTTGATTAATGTCAATTTGTGGTATAGGCGACTTTATTTCAATCGTAGGATCATATCTTAATGTCAGCATATTGCGAATATCAATCAACGCAAAATATGGTATTTCCCTACAATAAATTACTTGGGATCATCGATTATCTTTAAACTCTATCATCTCTTCGAATCGCTCTGCTGTAATTAATAAAGCAGTCAGCTGGGATATAATCATAAAAAGCTATTTCATCCAGTTCTGTTCCTGTGGTCACCGTGTTTTTAAAGATTCATTACTCTATACTCTCAATTCGGCTAATCATTTCGGTATACAAATCCCAATAACGAATGAATGTGTTTAGCACAACTAACCTTTCGGTTTGTTAACAATCATCCCTAGCCTATTTGTCCAATGAAGCTGAAACTACGACTTTTATTGTTGATTCAAAAAATTTAATATAGCTAGCGCTTAGCCAGGGATTGCAGCTTGGTTCTCTCCTATTTTATCTTTTCAGTCGATATCTGACATTTTTGGCATCATTTTGTTAAGATCCTATGAAATGTCTTAGACATAGGTTAGAAATCCTAAAAATATTGAAAAATGGGTTAGAAATCTTAAATATAGGAGCTTATGACCCATTTCTTTGGTGTTGGGTGTGGCGCAAAATAATGATATCTTTAGAATCTAGACTAAAAAAACAACGACTTACGACAACTGGATCAAAGCCAGGATGACTGCTGGCTCTAGCTACTCTGTTTCAGGCAAACTGATTGATTCTGTGTCAAAGAAACCCATATCTGGTAAAGAAATATCTGTGACAATTGATGGTGGATCACCCAAAGGTTCTGACACCACCAATAGTAAGGGCGAATATGAGATAAATCTGAAGGCACCAGACAGTTCTGGAAAATATGATATTAAGGCACACTTTGCAGGAAACTCACAGTACAGATCATCCGATTCATCAGCGACAAATATTACTGTTGAGGATACCACCTTAACCAATCAAAAGACCAAAATAACGACAGATCAAAAACAGACAGATCAAAAACAGACAGATGACCAGCCATCAAATGACCAGCCATCAAATGACCAGCCATCAGATGAACCTAAGAGCCATGAACCTAAGAGCCATGAACCTAAGAGCCATGAACCTAAGAGCCATAAACCTGAGCGATGAACCGACGAATTAACTAGAAGCACGAGAAGCTAGCCATGTGATAAAAAATCTGAATAACTCTATAAGAAGAAAGGATTATTCAGATAAACCGTCTTCCTTTTATTTTCTATTTTGTAGATGAAATTCAGAATTGAAAGCGACAGCTCGTGGTAGAGACGTAACTATAAAACCAAAATGAGATAAATTACTTATCAAAGGACATCGAAATATACCAATCACCATAATCCACATGCAAAAATTTTTCAATGTCCGTAGGTCATTAAAAATCTGCAAATATACAAATGAAATACATGAAAGCTTCCATACTGCAGGTAAAAAACACCATTGCAAATAATCAAAAATATTCATATCTAATTGTTTTTTCGGTAGTAGTTATTCTAAGACTTGTTCCAGAAATATTAGCATTGCCTTATCCAATAGGGTATGATGTAATAAATTATTATTTGCCTATCTTGAAAAACTTTGATTATCATTGGACATCAGTGTCAAATCAATTTCCATTATATATAGTGTTACTACATGCAATAACCTCAATATTTCACATTGATCCTAGAATAGTGATTACTGCGTCAGCAGTATTGATATTCGGATCATTTTCATTGGTTATTCACTCAATTGCAAGGAATATTTTTCATCTCAATAACTATCAAAGTATTTTTTTATCATTATTTGTTATTTTTCAAGTATCAGTACTTAGAACATCATGGGATCTTCACAAAGATATGCTTGCACTAACTATTACCCTATATTGTTTATCATATTTAGGTACAATTTCAAATATATCAAAAAGAATTATGCTCACCATTTTACCATTATCTATTATTTCTGTACTTTCAGATAGAATGATAGGCTTTCTCCTGACATCAGTTTACATCTTATACTCTTTAGTTAAAAGAGAAGGAATGATCGCAATACTAGCGACAGTTACAACTATCATTTTTGCTGTCGGCCTGTTCAATAGCATCGATATTATAACAAATAGTATGATGTTGGGAAGTGCAGCAAACGACGCGCTTCAACAATCTTACAACTCATTGAACTTAGGTGTTTTGTTCCTCGTAATGTGTGGCATATTGTTACCTACTGGAGTAATTGGTTTTATGAAAGCTAAAAACGTTATTCTGAAAATTCCTCTTATAATTTCATTAGTAGGTTCATTTACTTGGATAATATATCCGAATACATCTGCCCTATTGCCTGATAGATGGATAATCATTTTTAGTATATTCTTTTCAATATTTTCAGGATATGGATTTGTAACGCTAATTGAGAGTAAGCGCATTGCAATATCTCATAAAAAGCTAAACAATTATCTTGTGATTCTCATTCCATTTCTATTTCTGGGATCTGTTTTTGCTACGAGTCCCAATGGTTCCTACCTTAACTTCTATGGACTTTTCCATGAATATGTACATTACTATGATCCTATGACAATGCAATACAATTCTATATCAATACCCGAATCAGAATCACTATTGTCACTAATTGACTGGATGAATAATAATACACCATCAGGGTCGATAATAATGGGTAGTAAGCATATAAGAGGATGGATGGAATTAGAATTAGAAAATAGAACTTTCCTATTTTCTGATAACATTACAGACATGTTAAATTCAAACAAATATAGTGAATTTTATTTGTTGGATTCCAATTTAGACAGACATCAATTGCAAAATTATTCATCGACGTTATCTTATAATAATACTGATTTTTCGCTTTATCATTTAAAACGTATTGGGTAAAAATGGTTTTTAATTAACTGTTTTCAGGAATGCATATTTTTGTCGTAATGATAAAAGATATTCTCAGCTTTGATACTTCTTTTCCATCTTCATGAATTTTGATAACTCAACTAGTTCATTAAATTCGTTAAAATCAAGCATCATATCCATACAACCTTTTGTTGTTCCGTTTCTTTTGAGATGAGAAAAAATTTTCTTCATTGCATAAGTTGCTCCGTACAATCCTGAAAGAGGAAAGACTACCATGCTATATCCCATGCTTTTCAATTCATCAGCGGAAAATGTAGGTGTTACACCATTTTCTATCATGTTAGCCAATAACGGAGCATCAATCTTCTTAGGGATCTCTCGAAGCTCGTCCTCTGATTGAGGAGCTTCTACAAAGACAACATCTGCTCCCTCCTTGCGATACGTTTTTCCTCTCTCTATCGCTTCATCAAATCCCAAGGGGGCTCGTGCATCCGTTCTCGCAACTATTACAAAGTTCTTATTTTTACTTGCTGTAACTGCAGCACGCAACTTTTGGATATATTCATCAACTCCAATTACCTCTTTGCCACGCATATGGCCGCATCTTTTTGGCCAAACTTGATCCTCAAGAAAGATCCCTGCAGCTCCATATGCTGTCAAATCATTTACTACTTTCCAAACAGTAAGGGGATTACCATATCCAGTGTCTACATCAACTATCACTGGAAGATCAACGGATCTGATTATTCTTCTTGCATTCTCGATATTCTCTCCTGCATTTAGAAAACCAAAATCAGGCATTCCCAATAATGACGCAGCAGATCCATATCCAGTTTGAAATATTGCCTGAAATCCAACATTTTCGGCAACCTTTGCACTTAATGCATCAAAAACCCCAGGAAGAACAATAATATCATTTCGTTGATTTATTTTCTCTTTTAGTGATTTCTTCTTATCTAAACTCATTATTTTGCTGTTAGATTTCCAGATTTATTTATCTATTCTAATTGCTGCTCTTTTGGCTGTTCAGTTATTTCATAAGAGCCATCTGATAGTGTATTCAATTTGATCTTGCAATTTCTACACTCATAGTAGTTGATCTGTTGATCGTGCATTATAGAACCATTCAACCATACCATAAGTGTACCGCATAAGGGACAATTCATTGTCATTATGTTGAGTTAATTGATGTCACTAATATTTATTTCAAATAATTTAAGTTCTAAAATGCTAAAGTTCTCGAAACTTGCTGATTGATAATTTTCACCTAGACCGTCCAAATTTTTCCATAATATTTCCAATGCACTTTGTCGTCTTCTTAATTAAGTCTATTCGAACAAATTCGTTCGGCGAATGAATTCTACTGTATTTGTAAGTGCACCCAATGCCTACACATGGGCATTTTAATATCTTGTTAAAATACCACATAGGTCCTGTACCGGCTGAAGATATACTTTTAATGATCTTACCATATTCTTCTATGGCACACATTTCAACTAATTTCACAAATTCATTATTTACTGGAATTCTACAGGCAGGCTCGCCACTCAAAAATTTCAATTGGATGTCTTCAAATCCGTTCTTATCGAGGTGCTCCCTTAATAATTGAAATTGTTCCTCGGGCATCATATCCGGCACGAGTCTAAAGTCAAGTTTGGCCATAGCTGTACTTGGCAGCACAGTTTTAGAGCCTTCATCAACATAACCTGAAAACAAACCGCTAATATTAGATGTTACTCCTCCAACAGACTCTCTTTTTATTTTTTCAATATCATCTTCATTGAATATTTTACTTAGTCCATAATTCCTTTTAAAGTCTGAAATATCAAATTCTTCTTGTTTGATGCATTCAAGTTCCTCGGGCAAAAAATCTCGAATATCCTTATACCAATTTTTGATAATGATTGTTCCGTTTACATCCCGTATGGTTTTTAGGGCATGAACAAGACGCCATGCGGGATTTTCAACTAGGACTGCCAAACTAGAATGAAGATCGGCATTAGCACACATAGCATGTAATTCTACGCAAAGCAATCCCTTCATACCAAGACTAATTATGGGTCTTTCACGTTCGTCCACGTAGCCAAACTCCCAAATTGTAGCGTCGCATGAGAATTTTTCTTTATATTTTGTCAAATATTCTTCAAGATGAGAGCTACCGATCTCCTCCTCACCTTCTATTAAAAACTTGACATTACAAGGAACATCGCCAACTTCGTTGAGGAAATACTCAACAGCCTTTATTCGAGTAATTAATTCCCCCTTGTCATCAGAAGCACCTCTTCCAAAGATAAAGTTCCCCTCAATTTTACCACTGAATGGATCATCGTCCCATAAATCAATCGGTTCAGGAGGCTGTACATCATAATGGTTATAAAATAAGATAGTCTTGCCCTTTGGATTACTTCTGGATTTAACCTCGCCATATACTAAGGGAGGAATTTGTTCTGAATTGTCGTCTAATTTCAGTAGTTTTGATTTTATTCCAGCCTTGGACATTATTTCAGAAACTAGTTCTGCACATTTTGTCACTTCCGATTGCTTTTTTGCAGAGACGCTGGGCACTCTAATTAATTGCTGCAGCTGTGTTGTAAGCATGTCAATTTCTGAGTCAACTCTCGATCCAATTATTGTCAAATCAAAATGAGAATCAACTGAACTTGAAATTAAATATTCTGCTTAATAAAAAATTGGTTATTGAATACCAACTAACAAGATATTTTGCATTCCTTGATGACTTTGGAAAATTTCTTGAGAGCACTCTGATCTAGATTAAAAAAATGAAATATAAAATGATTAACACCGACATTCACGTACTGGAATACTCGATTTATGATATCGTCAACGGTTCCAATAGTTAATCCGCCGGCAACTGATTTCTTAAACTGATCTACAGTTATATTTCCTTTCTTCATTTTCCTTATGGTTTTACCAAATCTAATCTGTGACAATTATGTTCAATATACATTAGAATTTGTACTTTATAATAATTATTTAGATACGAAAAAATTAGTTAATTTTTGTGGAATGTCTGTGTTGAATTTACAAAGCGGTTGATCATAGACTCCAAATTTGAAAAACTAAAATTAATCTACATTACTATCATTTCGCTTTAAAGGGATCATTATTCTCTATTCCTTTGTTACTAGCACCGTCGACACCACCATTATCTACATTTTTAGTCATAATTCTGTCATGTCCATTTAAGTAATTGTGCCAAGATACGTCTATTTCATTGTTTTCCTTTGGAACATAGGTCACAGTACCAGAATTGGGATCAAAATTATCCAAACTTCCCTTAGATGGAGGCGTTACAATCTCAAATTGCAAAGTATCGTTATCCTTATCATTTGCTTTCAAAGCAATATCAATTTCATGATTTGAATCTACTGATACACTTTTAACATCGTCTTTCAAAGTAGATTTATGCATTTTATCAATTTTCACTTCCACAGTAGCCGGATTACTCTGAGCTCCTTTGTCATCTGTTACCTTGTAGGCAAAGCTATCATCTGTTGGACTATCCTTTACTATTAGTTCTGGTTTATATGACATTCCTATATTACTGCTTATTTTTTGAGGAGCATCAAAAGCAGATCCGTCATCGCTTTTTGTATAGAATATAAAGTTATTTCCTGGAGTTGTACCCTCCCAGGCAATATGTGTGCTGTTGCCATCTACTGTTACCTCTGGATTGCCCGATCCGCCTGGATCGTTGCTTATGTTTTCGATCCCACCAAAAGTTGATCCATAATCTGAACTTTTTATTAGCAATATATCTTGATTTCCATTTTTAGACTGACCTTGCCATACTACATACACATTGTTACCAAATGATGAAACTTCCGGATTGAATACAGCCGAACGACCATTGCCACTCAAACTCACGGGTGATGAAAAAGTCTTTCCTCCATCTGTACTACGAGCAAAAAGTATGTATCTGTCTTCTTCTTCTCCCGCGTTCCATGTGAGGTATCTATAGTTACTTAGATTAGATTCATTTATACTTTGGTCAAAGGCCTGAGGCGCTTCATTTGTCTGATTATCCTCTTTGACATCTACATTCACAGTTGCAGTGTTGCTTTCAGCTCCTTTGTTATCGATTACCTTAAAGGCAAAACTGTCATTCCCAACGTAGTCTGTTTGAGGAACATATGTTACAGTACCTTTTGTGATATCAAAACTATGCAAACTTGCATCTGATGGATTAGATACTATTGCAAATTGTATAGGATCGTTATCAGCGTCATGACCAACCAAAGTAGTGTTTAGTTGATTGTTCTTGTCTACTGCTGTACTTTGGTCAACAGCTATAGGAGCTTGGTTGGCCGAATCATTAACGCCTATAGTCGTGGTGGTTGCTGTCACATCTACATTCACAGTTGCAGTGTTGCTTTCAGCTCCTTTGTTATCGATTACCTTAAAGGCAAAACTGTCATTCCCAACGTAGTCTGTTTGAGGAACATATGTTACAGTACCTTTTGTGATATCAAAACTATGCAAACTTGCATCTGATGGATTAGATACTATTGCAAATTGTATAGGATCGTTATCAGCATCCTCCCCTACGAGAGCAACATCAATTTTATCATTCGCATCTACAGATAAGCTTTGATCATATGCTATGGGGTATTTGTTGACTGCATCCACTTGATCATCTCGCAAACTTGCCATAGTCGTTCGATTTTCTACTCCCTGGTTTGGCTCATTACTTACTCCTTGGTTTGGCTCATTACTTACTCCTTGGTTTGGCTCATTACTTACTCCTTGGTTTGGCTCATTACTTACTCCTTGGTTTGTCTCATTAGTTA
>Ga0193735_1000062_pt1 | contig 34336 bp, 38 predicted proteins | sample U1m2metaG_FD_145080 | JGI IMG/M metagenome (GOLD analysis project Ga0193735, IMG submission 145080) | Soil microbial communities from a riparian zone of the East river system, Colorado, United States - U1m2 | ecosystem: Environmental > Terrestrial > Soil > Riparian zone | place: USA: East River... | reverse complement strand
CTATCATTATGAGTTCCACCGAACCCGATTCACTACTGATACCATAATTAGTAAATAAATACAAGGAATATACATCGATAATATTGCTATTTACTCTGTACTCTGCATCTTATAGATGCAGTCCGTGAAAGATTAGAAATGCACAGTGTCCAAATATTAGAGTTCTAGCGTTATCAGTCCCAGTACATTTAAAAATAATAATAAAATACAAACGCAAAATAGGATGCCAAAGTTCCTAGATGTTCACCATTTGAAACCATTTGACGAGGAGACATTAAGAAAATTGCAACAGTCTCCTGTAGATGAATTCGGAATTACTCATCTTAACATGATGTACAACAAAGAAGAAGACAAGTTTTTCTGCCTTCTTGATGCACCCAATAAAGAAGCTGTAGAAAAACATCATAATAAAGCGGGTGTCAAGTGTGAATGGATAACAGAAGTGGAAACTACCGCTTAAGCTCAGGACTATTCTATCAATCCAATTAAATATATTTAGCGGGTTCTCAAATTGTAATTCTGGCAATATCAGTCTCGACGCACTGGGACCAACGTCAAAATAGCGAAAATTGAATTGTTGAATAAATGGTGTTGCATCTTTGATTCAACCAATGGGTCCATCGGACGCAAGTTTCAATACAGGTCCAAATGTCTTGCCATTATCATTGCTTATTCTTATTACAGGCTCGTTTACGGTTTGATTTCTTTCCCACCAAGAAACTGCGACTCTCCCTTCATCTGCCGATATTTCTACGTCCACTGAATCAGAATTACGAGTATTGCTGAGATTAACTTTGTCGGTGAATGTTTTGCCTGCATCAGATGACAATCGATACATTACCTCATCGTTGCCCGTTTTATTGGTCCACCATGCAACATAAACATCATTTTCAAATATAGATGTTTGCGTACCTCCCTGAAAATCTCTTTTACTAGTAACTGCATCTACTTGTTGTTGTATTGTTGTGGTTGCTGCTATAATTGCAGCTCCAAGGGTTATCATTACGATAACAACCAAAACCAACTTTTTGTTCATAACCAATCTATTAGATAGGTATTATATCAATCTGTATCAAGTGCTAATTTGCATTGAGATTAAAGCCGACGTGTGTACCGACAGACCCAAATAAATCAGTTCTAGCGAATTTCTTCAATCTAAGTGTGAACTTCAAATATAAAAATGAAGATCAGTTATAGAATGATCAGATGGAAGCCAATAAACACTTCAATAAGATGTAAACCTAAAAGAGTTTACCTCAATGAAGAACGTTTAAAATGTAAATAAAAAGAGTCTTGTGCTACTATGCCAAGTTTTTTAGTTTAGGTATGTGTTTTATTATCAAAAAGTAATGCAACATTAAGTATCAATATCTCTAATTTAACTAATTTTTGTTCTAACTATTGCCAAGAAGAATAGGACCAATATAGCAAGAGTCATTGAAGAAATTATTACGCCAGTTATGGGAGTATCTAGGGTGATAAAAATATCGTCTAGAGAATCTAAAATTTGTTGGATAGCAAAAAGAGCAAAAATAATTATGGCATAAATTGTTACTTTAAGACCTGTTTTTTTAAATGCAGTGATGGAAAGAGCTAATAGTAAGATAGAAAAAATGGCAATACCAAGCGCTATCCCATTTTCTAATCTTTCAAATGAATCGATTTCAGAAATAACTGAAAAGAAAATAGTCGATAAAGTCAACACGAGACCTTCACTTATTCCTTCTCCCTGGTTATTGATAAGGATAGAAACATATCTACAACTCTAGTACTCCACCTGTCCCAAATACTAGGATAGTAGCTCCTAAGAAGTGTTAGAATATACTTGGCATCATTCTCATGTAACTGATATCTCTTGTACTTCCCATCTTTGATCTCTGTAATTATTTTAAGAGCAACCAAGCGACCAACATGCCAGCTTATAGATCTGGCAGATATCTTTACACTATTTACAATATCTGTTTGAGTGGGACTTTTTTGTTCTATTATAAACATAATAATTTTTCTTGCGGCTTCGTGAGTCAAGACTTCAAGTATATCTTTTTCATTTTCTTTAAAGAGTCCAGCAGCAAAGTAATATTTATACAATCCATGTCTACTTGATGTTATCCTGCCCATTTTTTCTAATTTGTCTAATTGATATTGAACCGTTCCCATTGAAACATTCATTGCCCTTTTGATTCGACGTAAGTGACACCCCGGATTATCCTGTATGAAACATAACACTTTGTCATCAGTGTCATCAGATTCATCCATTTAGATGAAGCCACCCAAAAAGTGTAACGAGTAGTAACGTAGTGAATATCCATATGAAATATTCTCTTGCAAGGATACAATAAGTGCTTTTCAAATCAATCCCTTTACTTATAATGTATTGGTACAAGAGTGTAAGTGATTAATAGCCTGTCCTCTCATAACGGGTAACTCACTGATATACTTGTATCAAATCTCTTATTAATGATGCAATTTACTTTCATCCAATGAAAAATAAGTTAATTTTGACCTTTGTGACATTAATCACATTGATTGTCAGTGTTTTGATTGTAGCTAGTCTTGGTTCATTTAGTCAACAACTTACAGGTATTGGTGTTAATTATGTAGTTGCCGCATCAAAAGTACAAACACAAACTCCTGCATTTGACACATCCAATTTTCATGATCCACTGAAGATAGACAATAAGTACTACTCTTTGAAGCCGGGCACCATAATGACTTACAAAGGCACTGATGAAGAGGGAAACTCGATGCGGGACATTGTCACCATCACCAACGATACAAAAGAGATTCAGGGGATACCCACACGCGTGGTTAATGATAACAAGAAAAACCCCCATGAAGGTTCCTGGGAATCCGGAGTGAAAGGAGCCAAGGGTGGATTAATAATGCTAGGAGAACCTAAGGTAGGAAGTACGTATGACCAAGAGTTCGCCAAAGATGTCGCTGAAGACAAGGCAACTGTTCTGAGTTTGGACGATAATCTCACTGTTCCTTACGGTTCTTATTCGAATGTGATCAAAACTAAGGAGTTTTCAGCACTTGAGCCTGATGTCGTTGAACAAAAATACTATGCAGACAATGTAGGAGACATCAAAGAAAAAACTCTCAAAGGTAGTAAAGAAGGAATTGAATTAGTAGAAGTCAAATGACAGTGAGTTAAACGAAGAAACTAACAAAAAATCTGAGGAAATTATCAATATTAACAAATTTCTTAATTCTGAAAGATTCTCAGAAAGTTATGAGCACACTATACAAATGTCAAAAGTATTAAGCTAAATTTTATTGGTAGCAGTTCCAAAAGTGGCAGGGTAAGCATTAAAGAGGTCAAGTTGAATGGAAGATGAGACCAAGAACCATTACCAATGAGTTTTGGCACGGGTTCCTAAATTGCAATGCTAGCATTATCAGTTCCACCGAACCCGAACCTCTAGTAGTTCTCTAATTGGACTCGGTAGGTAAGATAGGTAAGAATGAAACAATTAGAACTGCAAAAGGAAACGGCGGCCGATCCTTACATCCTGTTTGAATATACGATAAGATCTCCCTATACCAAGGAATCATATTTCAGAAGGTTAAGACGGTTTTTTAATGCTATTTCTCTTGAGGGACCAACATTTGAAAGTAGGTGCAACTTATTCAGAGAGGGAAACAAGATCCAAATTGGTCATTTAATTCCATTTTGAAATTCACACTGGCCCAGAAGAAACGAGTAGAAGGGAAGGCAGGAACGGAAAGTACCGAATTTCCAAGGGCACGCTATTTACAATATAATAGATCTCAAAAAGCGCAGAGATTGGAAATATAAATAGCTGGCGGTAAAAGACTTCAAATGAGTCCCCAGCTTGTTACGAATCTGGATGAAAACATGAAACTGAAGATGCTTGAAGCTGGCTCATCCGAATTAGACCTTAGAATACTCAATAAGGTAACGGAACATTTATCCGCTAGTTAGAACACTTTAATATTATAATCAATGCCGTGGCGGAATTATCCGATGAAACAAAAGTATACAAAGCGTGACGGTACCGTGAGAATATATGACTTAAAAAACAAAAAATGGATAAATTGCAATAAACCGTACAAGCCACAGAAAAGAGGGTTGGAAAAAAAGTCACTATATTCTAGCAGGTTTGGATTTTTGGATTTGTATAATAGAAAAGAACAGCAGGGTCTAAAATGTCCGTCAGGATATTCGATAGGCCAGTGCTTCAACATCATGTCTAAAATGTGGATAGGCTATCGTATCGCACTGAGTGGCGTAGATGGTGGTAGAAGTTTTGAGAAAATGAAAAAATACGCAAAAGCTATTCAGGATGTACAGAAAGATATGGGAATTCGTACTACATCTTTTCCACACCTTGGGCTCTATGGTGATGCATTAGTACTCAATAACAAAGAGGGTCAAAGAGTAGTTTTTGAAGACCATTCTGCACTGAAACGACAGCAGGAAGAATACGAAAAATGGGAGGCCGAGCAGGCTGAAAATGCCAAGAAGATTCAGGAAAAACTTCAAAAGCCGGATAAAGAAAAGGGTGAAGAGATTGAAAGTTTTGCTGACGATGTATCTCCACATGAAATGGAAGAAGCAGAGGAAGAAGAAATTGTGCCTGAGATGCTAGAACCTGATGAGGAAAAAGAGGAAGAGATAGTAACTATGACAGACGATATTCCTTTTCAAAATCAGAATCAAAAGGATAACTAAAGTTAGACACGTTCAAAACCCACTTTAGTGTCAAATAATCATATTTTTTGTTAAATCTTTGACATTTTCTATAGAGCTTGGATGTCAGTAAACATGAGGATGACGGTGCGATATTATACAAAATCGACTATATCAAAAATTTATGGCTCATTCAATATCGCCTCACAGCTTTGGCTAACGAATATCAATATTTCTCAAATGTTCTTTCTATATTTAAAATTTTGAAGAAATTTCTATTCAGTACGCATAAATTTGAACTCCTAGCTAATATATTTACTTGAACAGTAAAATCATAAGACCTATGACATTAACCGCAAGGATGCCTGCAAGTGTAATTATACCCCACTTTTGAAAGTCATAACAAAGGACACTCATTTCTTATTAATTCCTCCAAATTCAGAATAAGCATTTTTATGCTTTTATTCAAGGATTTTCCTTCTTGATTTGTTTTCCTTTATTATTTAAAATTAAATCACTAGCATAGTCTTGATAAATTGCTTCTAAAAGAATTGGAGCTAGTGAGTCCACTTTTGAAAATCATAACAAAGGCTCAATTCTTATTCGTACCGTCAAACCTGTATTGTTTACTCAGCATTCTAACAACAAAAGATATCTCGTCGATGGAGCTAGCAAGTCGAGCTACTTTTATGACATCTCTAATATCTTTTGAACCTTCACACCAAACTTTTTCTGCAATGGAAAGAGCTATTAGTTTGTCAATGTTCTCTTTTTTAAGTCTGGTAACGGCAATTTTGGAGAATTCTTCAAAAGTATATTCCGGCATTTCCAGTACCACGAATCTGGATAAAAGAGGCTCAATTATTTTGTGACAAGAATTAGCGGTTGCAAATACCCAAGATGTCAGTTCCATTTGTCTTGTCTTCTTGATTTTAGTTTCAGAAATTATTCCTGTTTCCATCAAATGTAACAAAGATGTCTGGTCTGTAACACCCATTTTTTCTAGCTCATCTATTAATAGAAATCTGGGCTTTCTTTCAAACAGCTGATTTAATAGACCTGCTTTAGTGGTATTGCTTCCTACTACAAAATAAGAGGTCTTGTAATGCCTTATCATTTCTGTCAAGAACATTGTTTTAGCAGAACCGGGTGACCCTACCAACAAGACGTGAACTGGTCTCTTAGAGAGTATAGCCGTAAAATCAAACAAGTATTACATCGCATTTATTAATAGAAAGAATTTCATTTACCTGAACACAAAGCGATCCAAACTGGAGCTAAATTTGAATTTGAAAAAAGGAGAATTAAATGACCCAAAAATATTGCTGTCGACACATCTACTAGTCTGCGTCACAACCCATCTGAATATTCGATATTCGTTGATGACAAATCTGACTTGGAATATGTGATAACATTGATAAAACAGGCATATGAAAAAGCTAACTAATTTGTGTCGATTGATATCTTTTTACGCCATAATCTTTGCATACTAGCTACGATTGGATTGCTTGATATCGCGATAAATATTCTGCAAATATTCGCATTTCCTAAAATAGACCATTATAAATTAGTGCATTAGAGATTCTGTTCGATTAAGGGACATGCCTACGGCAACAGTTTATTTTAAGATTTGGATCTAACATTCGGGATATCATGTGAATAAGTCGCTACATAAAAGGGCAAGCCATTTGCATCAAAGCTATCTTTTATTCGAGTTACCTCAGAAACTTGACTTGCTTATCTCTTGTACGTCTTCATGACGCTAGACTAGAGTTCGGAGTAATATTTTATGACTAGATTTGCATATTCATTTTTTAGTATCGCATTACTACTTCAGGATCATGGACTTCAATTATGTTAGATTATTATTATACTAATAGGTATTGGATTTGCCCTGCCCTGAAGTTCATTCCAATTCAAGGTCACTCTATGTATTCCCATTTAGTAAAAAGGATTAGAGGGTTCCGCATAATAGCCTTAGTAATATTGATTGCGTCAGTCATGGATGCCGAATCCGTGAAACTTGAGTTATAGTAGAGGGATGGATAGCCAAAGGGGCCCCTACCTACCACAATTCAATGTTCCTTTACAAGAAACTCATTCTTAAAATTCTCTACCGTATCTATTACATCACTTATCAAATTAATATTTATATTATGTTTCTGCGCATAAACTCTAATATCCTTTTTCGAAGTGAACTCACCTAAATAATTTATAATTCCATCTAAGGTAAACTTCGCATTCCTTGGGAACTGTTTAGACACCTTTCGCATTAATTTAATAATTTTTGTATAAAGTATTTGCAAATCCTTATCAGAGTGAATCCTCTCATCTATATGAAGCGACAGAACATGAAACATAATATCTATCATATGCAAATACGTGAATTGATAATCGATTTGTAAGCTATACAATTCCTCAGAAACTAATTTTCTTCTTTGTTCAAGAGGAACTTTCTCATCCGTCAATCGTAACAATTCCTTTTGTTGGTCTTCAAGTAGTCGTTGTATTTTCCTTAAAGGTTTGTCCATAACATCAACAGTTTTTTCAATCTTTGTTAGTTGGTTGTTTATTAAATCAAAATCATTATTATCATCGTAAAATAATTTGTGAAAACCATTCGGTTTATTGTGTTCATCTCTAATTCTCTTATCTTCTATAAGATCATTAATTTTCTTTAGAGTAGTGACTTTTGAAGATCCATTCTTGCCCATGTATTTGACTACTTGATTTGTTGTACTTCCAGGATTTTGTTTGATAAATTTAATAATCTCAACTTCTCTCATGTCTTCTTCATATGGGACTCTTGATGTCAACATACTTCCATGCATGGATGTAAAGACCTAATATAAGGGTTAATTGTCAGGATTTGCTTTAGTCATACATCTGTCATTAGATCGCCCGGATTTAATACACGACATACCTTGAAGGGAGGGTGTTCTCGAACAGTATATTTTAGATCAAATGGCACCGAATGAATCGGAGTTCAATATGTATATAGTATGTTGACTAGGATTTAGTATACACGTGAAATTTCATGGAGAAGAGATCAAAAAAGAGTCTTAAAATAATGATAGTCGAAGATGATGAGGATAATCTGACCCTTTATAGTGATTACCTGTCAAAGAAGGGATACCACGTTATTGCTCGCTACACAAAAGCAAATGACATTAAGACGGATCTTGAAAGACACTCGCCAGACATCTATCTAATAAACCCGAAGTTACCAGGGAATAAAACTGGAACGGAAGTAGCGACCGAAATCTTGGATATATATCCGTCAGCACCGATACTATTCATTACTGCTGATAACCGTCAACCTGTGGAAATAAAAAAGAACCCTAAATTGCGCGATAAGAAAGTTGATGTACTACTAAAACCGGTAAAACTAGAGAAAATTGAGCATTCAATATTAAACTTGGTGAATAAATAAAACTAGGACCAACTGATCCAATAGCCTTCAGAAAAATTTATAAAATCCTAAGTTATTAAAAATTGCCGTTTGGGATTGAGTGATAATAATTCCAGGCCAAAACAGGAAATTATCGAACGTATCAAATCAATGGATTTCCTATGCATGAGTTGCAATAGTCCTACCCCTGTGTCTGCGTCAGTAATTGATCTTGAGCATTATGCTATTGGCTCCAATGCAACAGCATTTTTTATTTGTCCGAATTGCCTGCATAAATTCACAGTAAAAATTCAAGATGTAGGCAAAATCGGAAAATAAATAAGAGAATACTACCTGGAATCGTTCAAGCACTGATGGGTCATGGTGGATGTCAGCAGCCCCACCAGGTCAGATTGCTTTCTGGACTAAATATGACCAATAATAAATTAATGTACACAACAAATTATAAAATAATTTAAAACCGGTTTAAAGAATTGGCAAGTGTGAGTAACTACGACTTCTCACCAGTCCTAGGAACTGTTCCCTTCTTACGACTTAAATACACGTCTATTTATCTAGTGTATCATGGTATTAGGAGAATTAATTGAAGACGAAAGAGGCAAGATAACTGGCCATAGAGTTTTAGATGTCGAGGGACCTAAGATAGAAAGATCATTTACACTGGCTGGAAAATACAAATGAATAGAGGTCACAGAAATCGGAACATTCTGGACTGTAATGATACCAGGAGCAGAAGCAGAACCGATAATGTATGCAGAAGCACAGGGAGTAATTACAACTAAAGACGGCTAGGGAATGTCAACGTACATTGCGCAAGGGATAGGAAGATTTGCAATTGATAGGGGCAATACTGTTAAGATTTTATATGATTCTAATAGATAGAAAGCACTAGTGGGACTTCATAAATTTCATGAATATTTATAAACGTCTTTATGGCTGAGTTATTATAAAATGGCAGATTGTTCGGCTGGAGACTGTTCCTGTGAATGTCCCCGCGGCGGCTGTGGCTGCATTGCGAGTTCGGAGGATCCTTCTGACTGTTCTTGCCATTGTTACCATAGCAGATTTGCCATAGTAAAAGGACGAAAGATTCTATTTAAGACATTCAAGCCTAGAATTAAAGTAACCTCTCAAACCAAGTTTAATATTTGCACTCACGATCTTCCAATAAGAGAACTTGCACAAATTTTGGATAAATATCTTCCAAATGAGATAGTTGTTCCTGCAAATATTGCTACTAATAGAGTGACAATTAGTTTAAAGAATAAGACGCTCAGACAAATAATAAATGGCTCAAGTTTAGCCCTCAAGAGTTAGTTCACATTACCAGTTAGTCTTTTTTTATACGATTAAAAGTATTCTAAAGGAAAACCCAGTAAAAGCATCATAAAATATTGGAAGGATAAAGGAGGATGAATGTTTAAAAAGAGAAAAATGGTATAGCCCTCCAAAAATACAGTAGAATAAGAGATATTCAACGCAAACAACTTCATGTTTGCCAGCATGGAGGCCTGAAAAACAACGATGCAACACACAAGAGATAATGCAATAGAATTTTCGCGGTTAAATGCAAATTTCGCAAAGACGTTTGAAAACGTAGCAAGGGACAATTTAAGAGATTATCAAAGAAGGTAAGCACTTTTTAGAATACAAATAATTTATTCATTTTTCTTTTTATCTTAAACTGTTTTATTACTTATTGTCGTGGTTAATTGATAATGAATTCAATCTTACAGCAAAGGACAAACATGCACTTAAGTCGCTTTCAGGAGATCTACGTGATATGTTCTCAATGAAAAAGGTGGAATATCGATTGGAAAATCCTCCAGAATATACAAAAATCTTTGATGCTACATTCTTTAAAACTGTAGACGGAAATTATCTCGACGAGATGCTTAACTGGGTTGAAGACTTCAGGAAACGGGTGGATGACGAGGAAAGCAAGCAGTCAGAAGAGGAATTAGACTCAGAAACAAACGAACTTATTCATGCCGGATGGATCACAGAACAAAACGAAAACGAACGACTAAAAACCTAGAAAATTATTCCAATCGGCTACTAAAAGTATTTTATATTTTGTTGTCAATAAATTAACAACGTAAATCCCTTCTACGTTCGCTGGTGGGGTACCATCCGTGTCGGGCTTCATGGCTGGATGCTCAAACCCACCAGTGTTCTGTTTGCTATAAGATATAACTAACTGGTAATTTTATCTAAATGTTTTTTACAGTAATATTCCACTAGGTTCATTCCATCCATTTTAAATTGAAGTTTGTATTCTGGTAAGTTTTGGCATATATGACACAAGCCAATTTTATATTTACGTTGTATTATTTTTAACCTCTCCCTTAGTTGTGGAGGAGTATAAAATTCTTTTAGGTCCTAAGATATTAATGCCAAATGAACCAAGGCCACAGGAACTACGAAAATTACCGTACCTGTCCTACCTGTCACGCTGAATTTCTTATTTATGAAATGCCAAAAGAAGAGGAAATTAAAGACGCTGTCGAAACTATAGACAATCCATTCGAATCAGGTTCTTTTCAAATTGAATCTATTCCTAAACGTACTAGTAAGACTATATCAAAACGTAGACGAAATAAAATTAAACTAGATGATGATCCCGAAATAAATGATCTTCTAAGAATTTACGGGATAGAGTAAAGGGTATTGAAATAATTCTTAAATGAAAAAGATTGATTATTATAATCTCTTCTTTCACGTTGGGAAATCCCAGGGTTCAATTTTTGGCACATGTGCAGCCTTTCAATCTTTATATGAAATGTTGCTATATGAAGTCTATATGAACGAAATAATAGATTGGGACAAGATCATAAAAAAGGAAGCAAGGGGACTGGATGACTACGATTTGGGTGAGGTCCAAGACTTAAATGAAGAATTTGTAGTAACAAAAAGAGGAGTTGTAGATAAAGATAAGTTTTATCTACCTAGAAGCAAAGCTGTAAAGTTCGACGGAGATAAAGTCTGGTTCAGTGTTACTAAAGATGAGGCCAAGGCATACAAGCATGACTAGTCCATAAAATTACAATATCAGAATTTCTAATAGCGTTCCGTATGAATATTCAGTCGTATCCCGAAGCGTTCGGATCAGTAGTTTTATGTAATTATTTCTTATTGCAGAAAGCAAGATAAATCGAAGTGTTTTTATTTTACTGAATTGTCATTTCCTCTTATTTGTTTGATACATATTTTCTATTGTTACCTTAAAATAATCTATAGCAGGAACAACTAAACCATTGAATGCAAAAAATATTGTATCTCTTCCTTGTCCACACCCTAAATCTAATATTCTCTTAACATCATATTTCTTAAAGTCGCTATAACACTTTTGAGCAAAATCGCTGGGGTTTTCCCCAAAGAATGCTGAATCATTAGAATAAACCTTATCCCAAATTTTGCTCACAAGAATAGTAGTAATACATAGCTATTAAATTTAGTTTTTTCGCAACTTTCGAAGCTTATTTTTATTACCATATAAAGACGCTGAACAGATTAATAGTTTATTAGGCATTCATAGTAATTAAACTTCATACATATGTAGATTAGTTCCCCAAGGATTATCTATTAGAATATGCCAATTGCCATCCGACTGGCGACGCAATACATCTGTAGCTTTCCCAGTAATAGTAACTGCTTTACCGTCAGGTCCAGTGCCGTTAAATGACCATTCAGTATTTACAAGAGCGATATCGCTAGTCTCAATCACTCCATCCACTTTTGATTGTATTTTACCATTCATATTGATAAAACTCTGTAGAGTCTGACGAATATTTTCTGTGCCTTTTATGATTTCTCCTTCTTGTGAAACAAAACATGCATCAATTTCATACATGTTTATCAAGGAACTGGTATCCCCAGCATTGAACTTTTCCACATATGAGATGAGAAATTCTTTAGGTGTCATTATTTTCTATCTTTTAATATCTCTGAGACTTGATATTAATGAATTTCCAGCAGCAGCAGCATTCTTCCAAACTGCAATTAGGACATTCTTTAGCTGAAGTGTTAATCTTACATTCATTTAGTGTGCAATTGCAATCTGAACACTTGATAGTCAATTGGTCACCTGAATTCAATGCCTTTCGTCTTTAGATACATTTCGATGTTATAGGATGTAAAGGTTAAATATCATTTAACAGGACCCCACTACATGCACTGTCCGAATCCCACCGAACCCGATATAAAATTTATAATATTCTAGTTATAGAGATCTAAAATTTATAGATATTGATTTTTCATCGGTTTAGGCGTTAAATGATACCAATTCTGATATCTTGTTGAATTACCTACTATGTTAATTTTAAATGGAATTCAAATTTTATTTAGGCATTGATGGTAATGTACTGTTATCCTTCCGCATAATACTTACATTAGCTAGGTGGAGTTGATATTGTCGATAGAAATGTATTTAATATCTTACCGATCTCTTCCGGATATTGATCCATTACTGCATGACCAGCATCTTTGATCTGTACAAGCCAGGCTCCTGGAATCTTTTCTACTATCTTTAAGGAATTAACATGCGGTTGGTATTGATTATCATCAGTTCCAGTTATGACCAACGTGGGTTTAGCCAATTTCGCAAGCTCATCACAAGTACCACTCCAGTTTGGATTGTCCTCCCAATGCTTTCCTACGTTATTCTGATTATTCGCTACCTCAGGAGGCAAACCAGGCTTCAGTTGTTGTAATGAAGTAATGTTTTCTGGAATGTTAACAGATTCAGGATGCAGTCTTATCCATCCTTCTCCTAATGAAGCAGATACAAGCGCTTTCATCTCCCCCTGTGAAATAGAAACATTATTTAGAGATTTGCTTACCACGTCGGATTGCAATTTTATAAACTCAGGTGGTTTGGGTGTATGATCTTTTCCGCCACATGATGAACCAACAAGTACGAGGCTGTTAACCTTATCTGGATACGTGATTGTAAGCTGCTGGGCTAAATATGATCCAAGAGAATATCCCATAACATCTGCTTTTGGTATTTTCAGAGCGTCAAGTAAACCAGCTGAATCGTTTGCTAGTTGCTGATAAGTGTATGGTTTGGAACCGATTGTAGTATTTGCAATTCCACGTTGATCAAACACAATCACTGTATGATTTGAAGAAAGACCTTTTAGAAAGGCTGGGTCCCAGGCGTTCATATTATCGGATGCACCATTAAAAAGTAAAATCGGTTCACCTTTACCTAACATCTTGTATCCAATATCAATATCTCCTACGTGAACTTTCTTTGCTGGTATGTTCAGTAAGTCTGTATTAGATATAGTTTGATTTGTTTGACCATAAACAAGTGGCGTATAAATTACTATTATAGAAGTGGAAATAATAAACACAAACAAGATGACGGATAATACTCCCTTTGATTTTTTTGTGTAATTCACCTGCTAATTCATTTATACACGTCATTAACTTATTATTAGAGTTTGGGGTAGGCATTAGAATTTTTAATGCTATGATATAATACCAAATCTGAGGTCAAATCCCATATTGGATTACATACACTAGTGTATTGCATCCCACCGAACCCGATTCACTAGTGTCTTAAATTTAGTAGCATTATTATTAGATTGACAATATGATACGATAGTGGTTGGAAAGACTCCTTCCCATATTATTGAACTTGAGATTTTAATTTTGGTGCCTCTAGGATTTCATTCTAAATTCATCAGTTAAAATCAAATGATTTTACATTAAAGCTTACTAAATCATGAAAGGTAACGACCTCCGATGCGTCGATGTTTTCATACTATTTCTCATTCAAACTTTTAATTGAAAAATAGAATAAGCTAACGAAATTCTTTATATTGTTGACGTTTTAACCTACGTTATGAAGAACAAATTCAAGACAATAATCCTTGCTGGAGTTCTTGCAGTTCTCTGTAGTTCGATGTACTATACTACAATGTCAACAGCAAGTGCACAGTTGAATTATTCCATTAAAGTTGCAAAATCTTCAGAAGGTAATTTTACCATTATAAATGGAGCAAGTTACGTGGGTCCATCCTTTGATACTACATATACAATGACGGGTACAGCTCCTAACTTTACCAAAGCTAGGGATACATTGATTACCTCAATAATTGATGATTTTGATAAATCACCTACGATAGGATACATAAAAATGAACAATACCAATAATCAAAGTACTGGAAACAGCTCGGAGCTTGCAAATCCATTTGTGAGTCAAGATCAAATTAATCAAAAAATAAAATCAGTTCTTACTTATGCTCTAGACAAGATAGAGCACCCTGTTGGTATTACACCCAATGTAAGTGATTCTAGGGAAATCAAATGTAAATTTGGGAATGTTCTAAATGACTTTTGGTGTGACATTCCAACCTTTGCAATCAAATAGGTACTCAATCCTACAAAGCCGCTGAAAAAGGATTTAACCTCTTAAAGATGCATAACGAGATTGGAGAGCTTCTACAAACTCCGATGACAGAGTCAAGAATACAATAAAGTAAAAATCGTGACAGGCATTAGTATTAACTTAATCATTCTTCTATGTTAGTATCTTGTTTATCCTCAAGGTTCGGAACCAAGTAGAAAACTTTAAAGCTAGGTAGGTTGTCTTATCATTAATACGAGTTCATTCATTGAACCATTAGTGCTACTAGAACCACCGAACCCGAATAAAATTTATATGTTTTTGACATATTTATTGTAAATATTATATACAATGAAATTGTGGTGAATGTTACCTAAATATGAAATTTTTATTTCAGTCACAATAATCATTTCTCCTCATATGTTACCAAATTTGAATATACAGAACTATTTTTCAATCTCAATTAGGGTAAAGCGGAATTTCGTTTTGTTCTAGATTATTGTGTCAATATGTTAAAATAGAAGATTTATTCCATTATTAATATGAAATACAGAAGCAGAACAGAAATAGTCTCAATGATCCTAGAAGCAGCAAATGGTGGCGCAACTAAAACAAGAATCATGTACAAAGCCTTCCTCAGCTATGCTCAATTAAAGGAATATCTTTCTGTACTTATTGAAAATAATTTATTGGAATATTTAGAAGGTTCACAAAGCTACAAGACTACCGAAAAAGGATTCAACCTTTTAAAGATGCATAACGAAATTGGAGAGCTCCTACAAACTCCTATAACAGAGTCAAGAATACAATAAAATAAGAAACAGTGGCTTCCAAAATATAGAGTGCTAGCATTATCAGTGCCATCGAACCCAAATTATTGTTACCAAACTTAGTAAATAGATGCTAGCAATCATATTACTCTCAGGCGAAAACGGTGAAGATTGCTGCAAAAAAAGTAATAATTATTAAGCAAAATAAGAAATTGTCAAAATTTAGCTCGTATTATTTCATATACATGATGAATATGTTTGAATGATTTCATCCTTTCACTTTTTGGAATATATAATTTATTAGTATCAAATTTATCCTTAACTAACTTATTAACTTCCTCTGAAATAATGATTTGGTTTTTATTCGCATAACCCTCAAGTCTACTACAAAAGTTAACATTCTTTCCCATTGCTGTAATTTGTACTCTTGAAGGGGAATCCCAATAACCAAAAATAACATCTCCTACATGAATGGCGCATTTTAAATCAATGTTAGTATATGGTTTAAAACCAAAATAATTATTCCATAGTTCAAGATGCCTATTTTTTATATCATCAAATATTTTTCTTAATTCAATGGCAGCCAGAATTGTTCTATTAGGAACGTCATCAAATTTTATATCTTTAATACCAAAGTAAGCAAAAATTCCATCGCCTATAAATTTGTCCAAAATTCCATTATTGTTGCTGATTATTTGTGATGCTGCATAATAGTATTCTTTTAAAAAAAGTAAAAGTTCTTCCTTTCTTCTCCCTATGGCAAGCTCATTAGTAAGGTCTGAGAAATTACTAATATCCCAAAATACAATGATCAGTCTATTGACTTCAATTCCATAGGAACGAAATGATTTTAGTTCATTAAATATATATGGATCAAAAAATAAACCAAGTTTTTCTTTATTATAAGTATCATCTACGTCTATTATTTTTTCATTAGACATCGTCTAATTTAATCTCCAATTTTTTAATCTCTTCCATCTAATTGATTTAACAAATACTGATGTCGAATATCGAATCTATTACTAAGACATACTAGTCTTTCAGTATTACTCATCTCACTATACTTTTGAACAAATATAGATATACTGTTATGTTCTTTCAGATCTTTCATAGTATGTTCTTTACAAATATAGTCAATTTGTGAATAGTCATAATTAAACGTCAATTCTTTCGATTGTCCTGGGCTTATTTGTAGTTGTTCTACGATTTCAACTTTTGAAAGATCTTCTACCAGCCCAAAAAAATATAAATTATGAAAATCCTTACTTACATTTATCCATTTAACATTATCTCCCTTTTGTATTTTAACAACCTTTGGAATAAAATTTCTTATTTTTTCGTATGGTATAAATTCTGGAATGATAACCGAATGATTCATACTAATACTATAATATTTATTTAATAATAAAATTTTAGTTTCTTTTAAAAAAGTGCAATTGAATGAAATGAAACGAAAGATATTTTACTTTTTCTAACATTACAAGAATTTCAATTATCGTGTTCTTTCTTATAATTTAGTAAAAAATGTACTGGTTTCATGACCTGGATAATTCGATTATATTATTACTATTTTTACATGAGTTTAATTATTTTCATTAATAAAAAGTGGGTTCCAAAATTAGAATGATAGCGTTATCGGTTCCACCGAACCCGACGTAATCTTTACCATTACTAGTAACATACTGATACATTATTGAGTGGAGACTTTTTTTGTTTGTTTCATATACAGATAGGAAATTTTAGGATTTTTTTGAAATTAGAGGACTTCAGCTAATGAGTTCGAATCCCATTCTCCTTGAATCTAAGTAATTTTGGAGCTGACAGAGATAATTATTCTGTGTAGTTTATAATGAACATTCTTTCTAGATAGTTAGAGAAGTAATTGTTAGAAAAGACATTGAAAAGTATTGAGCCCTTTACATCAAGCGCAGAAAAGAATTCGAGATTCTGTATAGGGTGCGGAGAACCTGCAACCATGTTAGTCAAATACAGTACTGAAGGAGCAATAATAATAGAGAAGTATTGTGATAGATGCGCTAAAGCAATTGAAGATAGTTCGGCTAATTGATGCCAAATATATTTAGTCACAAACAGCAAAATAGAGCAACAAATATGTTAGATAGAAGGCAATTTGTCGATAAGATGCTTAGATTCCTCAAAGACGGTAGGGTAAATGCAATTGCCAGGAGGATAGATTATAATTATTTCAATTATTGTTCTACCTGCGAATTGAAATATCCAAAAGAAATTCTGCGCTGTAAAGACTGCAGACAAAAAATTAGGGTTAAACCATGGCATCGTTCCAAAATATTGGATTCCAAAAGAATCTAATTATTTCTGAGAATATTGATGTTCTCTGCTAGCGAGCCGGCATAAGGGTTATAAAATTAGAGCGCTAGCGTTATCAGTTCCACCGAACCCGAATATTATTGATACCATATTTAGTAAATTGACACATGGTTTAAAATTTAATCATTGAAATATTAATTACAAATATAGCTAACTTTTACCACTACTCAACCACAGAGCTTTAAGTAGTTTGTAATTCTTCAACTATTATGTCAGTCAAGACCTTTTTATCCATCCCTTAACAATGTTGCTCAATTGTTTAATATTGGATCATTAATCCTCAAGTATTCTCGACAAAGGAGACAGGATATGGCTCCAGCTTAGAAGAATAGCTGACAAATGGTGGAATTGGTATGTATCGTTGCCAAATTCCGAAAGTCCCAGCGGTAGAGATGAACCTAATTACCCCGAATCTGGTCAAACAGACAAAAATGTTTTGATTTAACCCACGCACAGGGTGGGAATCATGAAAGGATTTGCATTATCCCTGCTGGTAAGGCGGTTTATACGTGTTCTCATAAATTGGTATAACATAGAAGCAAATAATTATTTTAGTAAAGAGGCCTAACATGCTGAATGCAATGTAGTTAGATTTAAGAACTCGGAAAACACTTTGGCTATTAAATACCATGTCACATGGAATGGTCAATTTCGTTTTTGGCAATTTGAATCCTTGTGGCGGTGGAGAACGACTTACACTTGTAACAATGAAGGCCATGTCGGATATGGGAATAAACTCTTTCGATCTTACTACTTTCTATAGACCTAATATATCTAGGTTGGATCAAATCTTTGGAAAGGAGCTTTCATCTGTTATGAGAAGAATTAACAAAATTCAAGTAATAGATATGCTGGAATACCTGGAGAAATCAAACTTAGCATTCAAAGATCTGTCAAAAAGATATGCTGTTACAATAAATACACACGGCGATAAAGTTCCATATTTTGATCCCAGTATTTCAAAAGATAACTCTATTGTATATTGCCACTTCCCTAGTGCAAAGGACTACATTGAAAGGGAAAATTTAGAATACCTGGAAAAAGAACTCAATATAAAACTAACAAATAAGATTGGAGCATATAAGGATTATAGTGAGACAGGTCCGCCAAATCCTTTTAACAAAGGATACAGTGAAAGAAAAAGTCAGATATTCAGGTTACTAAAGCGTTCCTATAATAGTCTGATGAAAAAATCCACCGTCCTTACAAATTCTAAATTTAGCCGTACGGCAATATTGGAATCATTCGAATCCACTGACGTCCAAGTGCTTAGTCCACCCGTGGATGTTGAAGCCTTCCGTAGTCACAGTTTGAAATCCGATGAAAGGCAGGACATTATACTTGTAATAAGTAGGATCGATCCTGATAAGTATATCGAAAAAGCACTACATCTAGCCAGAATTTTAAAGAAAAGGGCTATAGGGAAACGAATGATTATCATTGGCACTCTGGTGCAACGAAATTTGACGTATTTCTATAAGCTTCAAAAGATTGCCCGAGACTTAGAGATAAAAGACTATGTCGCTTTTCAGACCAATATCGGATTAGAAAGCCTTTTCATAATTATGCGGAAGGCCAAAGTGTATTTTCACCCCATGGTGGGAGAGCATTTCGGAATATCAATAGCAGAGTCAATGGCGGCTGGTTTGGTTCCAGTCGTTCCCACTATAGGTGGGCCAACTGAATTTGTTCCACGAAGATTTCAGTTTGATTCGTTGGACGAAGCAGCATGTATAGTCTCATCGGCTTTCAACCTATCGGCCACAGAAAGAAGACAAATAAGTGACTCGGTTCTTAAGTTCTCATCTTCAAACTACATACACAACTTCCAAAAATTATTTGAAGACAGATTCAACTGAAAGAGAATTAACAGAACCCGCATACATGCAGGGTCCGAATCCCACCGAACCTTCACTATTTGCGTTTTAGAATGGATTCCGGTAAATACGGGTGGCTAAATAGTGTCAATTCTGTCCCTCATTCCACCGAACCCGTTAACTATTCGGGTTCTTATACTTCCAGAGATACAGAAGTTATAGACAGTGAATCAGGAGGAAATGGATAATGACTATGAAGTTGTCAACAACATTAGTTCATCTGAAAACTGTATCTAATCCCGTAAATGTTTGCTTGATAAGTGAGTTTTACGAGTATTTGAAAGAGATAGGAACATCGGAAAACTACCAAAACCAGAATCTCAAGCAAATAATTAATTTTGCAAGACACTTAGGAGCGGAAAAAACGTTTTACGACATTAGGACTAAAGATGAAATCGTTTCCTTCTTAAATACCAAGACAAAGGACAGTGATTCAGATCCTGATAAAAAATGGATAACTACATGGAATGACTATCTATGGAGAATTAAATACTTCTTCAGATGGTAATTATATTGGATTTTTTAAAGAATTCGCATTGAATCCGAACTCCCTTTTTATAAACAAAACACCTATTGTAATAACAGCGGTAGATCATTATGAACTATAGTAAATTCCGGAAACCATTCCTCAAAGCTTACAGGACGACAAATATGTTACTCATGTTGATGCTGAGAAATTGAACCTTAAGATTCCGCACTCCTTCCTTTGGGGTGTTGCTACATCATCATACCAAGTCGAAGGGGGAATTATCAACAATGATTGGGACTATTTTACAAGAAACGAAGGCATAAGAAATAGGATATCCTTTCTAACGAAGCAAAATAGGTTTTACAAGGGGGCAAGGGAAGTTACCTTAGAACCTGCTGGATATGCTGTGAGAATGTGGGAGCCAGAGTTCTATTTAAGGGATTTTGATAATGCATCTGCTCTTGGAATGAACGCATTTAGGATTAGCATAGAATGGGCTAGAATTCAACCTAAGAGGAATGTATGGAATGAGTATGCAATAGATCATTACAAAAAAATGATGAGTTCAATGCGAGAAAGGAATCTCAATCCTGTAGTAACATTAAATCATTCAACTCTCCCTTTATGGATATCTACACCTCCAACACATTTCAAAGGGAAAAAGTTTCAGAAATTCATGCCCCACCCTATTAGAGATCTACCTTTAGGAGATCCTAAAGATTTGGATCCATACTGGGAGTCTATGCGAGGATGGGAGAACATCGAAACTGTTAATATGTTTGCTAAATTTGTTGAAAGGGTCGTTACCGAACTGAAAGACCAAGTAGACTATTGGATAACCGTAAACGAACCTGTAGCTACTATAATAGGTGGTGGCTATTTGGCTGGTATTTTCCCACCGGGTTTCTTTTTAGATGGTAAAAGAGCTAGCAATGCAATGCATAACCTAATAGAAGCTCATGTTAAGGCATATGATATCATCTCCAGTCTCGATGATATGGATGCGGACGGAGATGGTATTTCAAAGCAAGCAGGTTTCTCTCATCTAATGGTGGCTGTCAAACCGGTGACTCGTAAGAGGATCATAGTCAGGGGAATAAATAATATGGAGGCAGCAAGAAGGTTTTCTTATTTTATTAATGACTACTTTATCAACGCTGTTACTAAAGGCGAAGAGGACATAAATTACCTGAAGACTATGCAAATACATGATAACAATTCCAAAGACTTTCTTATTCATGATAAATGGAAAAATAAGACTGATTTCATAGGATTGAACTACTATCGTAGTGCGTTTGTTTATCGTAGTATGATTGCATCAATGTCGACAGCTCGATTTATCGGAGGTGTTCCGATAAATGATCATAGCAATCATAAACAGTCACATGGTATTCTAAGTGATTTGGGTTGGGAAATTTATCCACAAGGATTGTATGATTTTATAATGGAAATACATAATAAATGGAGCATGCCCATTTTTGTGACCGAAAATGGCATAGCGGACAAAGATGATAAGCTTCGTGCCAAGTTTATAATATCTCATCTTCAGCAGCTAAAAAAAGGGATTGATGATGGTGCAAAGATTATCGGATACCTACACTGGTCACTTACAGATAGTTATGAATGGCAAGAAGGTTATAATTCCAGATCTAGGTTCGGCTTATTTAGTATCGATCTTCAAGACAGGTGTTATGGCCGTCATATCACTAATGGAGCTAAAGCACTAAAAAAAATTATAGAGGGCTCTATAGAAGACAATCTAATAATATCAGACCGGGTGTTGATGAAGGCGATTGGGGAATTTGGAGAAATAGTTCAGAAATAAGATAATTGAACATTGTCACTTCATTCAAGCGAACCAATTGTATAATGAATAAAGAACACACGACAAATTAGAGTTGTTCAAACACCCACCTTATTCTTATATAATTAGCTTTTATCAAATTGGGTGTATGAGATTCTGTATAGAGTGCGGTTACAATATTGAAACCGATTCTGCAAAGTTTTGCCCTAATTGTGGAAAGAATTTACTGATAGAATTTCCAGTATGTCCTTCAATATAACTACGGCATCGCTGGTATCTATTGTAACTTTTGTTACAATATTCGGCTATCACTCACAATTAATGGGTGCAGAAAGCAATGATTTGTCTACAGATGCAAAACCTTATGGCAAGACTCTTGAAGAGTGGGCTAAAGAATATTGGCAATGGAATATTGGGGTGCCACCAGGAGATATCCCCAAAGATGTTAATACTAATCTGGATAAATGCATCGTCGGTTCTGATCGCCAGAAGACTATGATACTCCTGTTAGGGGTTTACGATCTGACATACTCTACTAAGTGCAATATATCGTCGGTCAAGCCCATTCTAGTTCCTCTGCTCGCAGGAGAGTGCGATCCAACAGTCCATGAGCCAAGAACTAAAACTGGTAAAATCGAAGACTTGTGGGCCTGTGCAAAGGATGCTGATGAAGGGTTTAAAGCGTGGGAAGTCAGGCTGGACAATCGTGTATTGTTTAAGAAGGCTGGGAATGAAGAAGTAAATGGACATTTGATTGATAATATTCTAGTGAGGAATTCTTCGCTTTTCAATATCACTATACCTCAGGTCAACAGATATGAAGCGGATGCTGGAGTATATCCTGCGGTCGTTGATGGCTACTACTTAATCTTGAAGCCACTTCCACCAGGTGAACATACTTTAACTTACAAATTCACACAAGAACAAAAAATTCCAGGAGCTGACCTTTCATCTGTAAATGGCGATGCTACTTATTTGCTTGGAGTCAAATAAATAAGGTGACCGAACAAGAAAAGTATCTTATATTGGGTAACATGACATAAGGATTGATAATACAACAACAGGACTGGTAGAGGCTGTGATCACACCAACTGAAACAAAGGTGAACGAAGAGTTTAGTCTAGGGTTCCAATATTATGGTCTTAGCATTATCTATCTCGCAAGCCCTTATTTAGATCTAGTAAACCAGTTCGTCACCTTTTAATCAAGATGTGGGCTCAAAATTTGTGTCAAAAATGGTTCACAAACCTCCGAGCCTAAACCAATGAACTCTCTTTCGATGAAGAATAGGATAAGCAAGAAAGGCAAGAATTCAATGAAATTTCTCTACAAGTAAAATACAGATTTACCTTGAGCCAAGAATTAGTAGAATCTATAATTACTCTAGGATTTTAACCATTTACAATGGAGAACTTCAATATTGTAGTTCTGCGCAATTCTCTGATTATTATGTTATCATATGCCTCGCCAAAACAATATATGAAAACTACTGTTGAAATTATGATATTGATATAATTGGCATCTAAAATTCAAGAATTAATCGACAAATACGGGAAATTTGAGAATCTGCTACCAGAAGAACTCAAGAAAATAGATTTCAATGAACTCAAGAGTTTCAAAGATGAATTTAAGCACATGACGTCAGATTATTTGGATATGATCAGAAAACTGGCGAAAGAAAATAATGTAATCCTTGATACTAGGAAATTTAGAAATCCAGACTATATTATCCGAATGGGCTTTTACCGAGAAGATGATACCACACAGGAACGAGTTCCTTTTTATTTTGCTCATTGGTATGTGAGTATGGTAACGCTGGATATACTAACGAATGCGGTTTTAGAGTTATCGTCCAGCTTAATGAATTATTATGACCACTATACAAATGACAAAAGCACAGTTAATGAAAAGAAATTAAACTTCAACCATTTTGTTCGAACTTGGCAGGATTTCTATGGCTATCTTATAAACATAAAAAAGACTATTTACGATTACTACGATTTGTATGCAAGTACCTGTAACGTGATTGATCCTCATAATAATGAGAAGACATATTACGCCTTTAAATCGCTTACGACTCCCGAGGTTAATGCAGGTGCTAAAGACCTTGCAGAATTCATTGAGGCACCAGAGATAAATACAAAGAAGAAATAACTTCGGAAGTATCATTATGGCAATAATAATTAAAACGGCGCTCTTGGCTTCACTTTCCATAATACTTCTCACTGACTCAACAACTCCAATGGTGAAACCAATTGATGTATTCGCAGAAGCAGATGATTCTGTTGATGCTGATGCTCCTCACGTCTATATCTCAGATGATAATAGCGACAACAATGATGGAGGTGGCGCCGCTGCGGCTGACTCGACAACAATCAACAACAAGGAAGAGAAGAAAACAGGCTGGTCTGATATTGAATATCTTAGTGATGCAAACAATAACACGATGGTGGACTACAAAAACCTCTTTGGCCTGAATATAGGTAAAGTCTATAATCCTAACTTTGTCGACAATGCTGACTGGTTCCTTGGCAGCAGCAACTATGAAGACCATGTAGATTACTATCTGATACCGTACAACTACAATTGGCACTTTTACTCTGACATATCTGCGCCTTGGTATGGCTGTGAAGCTCAGAGTAAGGCGATGCTTGTGACCGCTAAAAAATACAATGAAACAGGGGATTCCAAATACCTTGAATTTTCCAAAAAAGTATTCAATGGATTAAATTCCCCTGTTCTAAATCAGGACGGCTGGCTTTTGGGAGTGGTGGCTGAAAATAACAATGCTACAATACTGAACAGTCAGCTGTTTTGCGTTGCGAACCTGATGACTTACTACGAATATACCGGGGACGAGCGAGCGCTGACACTATTCAAGAAGGGTGTAGACGTACTGGAGAAAAATATCAACGACCTATCGGTAAATTGTGGAACCTACTACTCTTTGTCTAAGGATAATATTGTATCGCACCAGAAGCATCCTGAATACATGAAGATGCTGGAAAGGTTGTATTTGATGACGGGAAGCAACACGCTGAAAAATACGCTGGACAGATGGCGGCATGACTATCTGTTTCCTTGTTATTCTTGAGCTTCTTGAGTAACCATTCTAGCAACTTGAATGAATCCCGCCGCTGATTCCTAAAATGAATTCGATGTTTTGTCGAAAATCTAAATATTATTGTAGCAAATCTATCTACCTTATCTCCAATTTCACTAAATGATTATGAAGAACGGACTTGATATTTCATTACATCTGGTGTGGGACTCATAGTTGCAGGAATTGGAGTAAGTTCAGGTGATTTGTCGTCTAACGTTTATACTGCAATAATCATAATGGTTGCCGTAACTACGGTAATAACTCCTGTTTGGCTAAAGAAAGCCTATAGTCGAGAACCTGCAGCTACAAATGAGACATCAGAAGCAGCAAGATAATTCCTCTGCATTTATTGAAGTCAGAAAAGCTATATAATCAATCAACAGGACCCTACTACATGGATTGTCCGAATCCCACCGAACCCGATATAAAATTTACATGTTTCTAAAATATTATTATAAATATTATAAACAAAGAAATGGTAATTAAAGCTAAGAAAATGAACTCTTTATGTTAGTCACACTAATCATTTCTCCTCATATAGTTACCAAATTTGAATATGTAGAGCTATTCATTCTCAATTGGAGTAAAGTAGAATCCCGTTTTGTTCTAGATTAATGTATCAATATGTTAAAATAGTAGATTTTATTATATCCCTAATATGAAATACAGAAGTAGAACAGAAATAGTCTCAATGATCCTAGAAGCAGCAAATGGTGGTGCAACTAAAACAAGAATTATGTACAAAGCCTTTCTTAGCTACGCTCAATTAAAGGAATATCTTTCTGTACTTATTGAAAATAATTTACTGGAATATTTAGAAGGTTCACATATCTACAAGACCAACGAAAAAGGATTGAACCTCTTAAAGATGCATAACGAAATTGGAGAGCTTTTACAAACTTCAGTAAGGAACCAATAATACAATAAAATAAAAGCAAATCTAGATAGGTATTCGGAAGTAAGTAGAAATCTTTAAAGCTGGGTTATTGTTACTGTTAATGGAAGTCCTCTTACAGAACTATTAGCGTTACTATAACCACGGAACCCGTGTATATATCATTCCTCCAGATTGTACAGATTAGCCACAATCATGTCACCTCGAATTGGATCCGAATTGTTAACAATTCGATTCCCGACGGATTCGGAGTTATTTAATCTTATTCTTCTTTTTTAATAACTCAATATCCTTGGCAGGAGAATCTAGTTTACTTTTCTCGATCTCTAATTTTTCGATCTTTTGACGCAGTCTGTTCTCCTCATTGATGGTTAAGATGTTTACGGCTTTGATATAGTCATCAAGCAAAAATTTTTCGATATAGTAGTTCAGAATTCTTTATCGGAGTGATATGACCGGTTCATCTCATTAGATTAAATGCAACTTGCTTTACAAGGCGAATCTCTCGTGAGCTGATTTTAACGCATATAACTTGTTTGGTGAAATTCTCAGAGACCTAGTCCTAATTGATAAAGTCAATTTCCAGTACTCAAATCTTGCAGGAACAAAACTGACCACGGAAAATCCTGAACACGTAATTTTATCTCTGCGGTCATCAAGTTGTACATAATAACCTTCCAACCTACCAAGAATTCGAAATTAGGAATAAATTTTAAAGATGGTCTTCTAAAAACACATCGTGGAAAGTATTAATTTTGTATGCCTTGGTCAAACAGAATTTGTAAAGGAGTTAGGGAAGAAAGGGCAATCAAGTGACATTACTACATATGATAGTAAAAAAGATGACAGAATCATGACCTACGTAATACCATCAGGCTTTCCTGACAAGATCCAACCATTAATTACTGCAGTAAATTTAGGAGAGTATTCTATAGTTAACGTCGACAAACTAGATAAGTTTCTAGGAGAACAAATAGTAGCCTTAGATCTACTGCAACTAGATAAAGGATTCCTCCTTCATTCTTACGGAGTTGAGAGCGAAGCTCTTAAGAGTCTTTTAAAAAATACCGTTGCGTCATCATTCAAGGTTGAACAGAATATTGAAAGTCTTAAAGAGAGTATCAGTTCTTTATCTTCGGTGAAAAGAGACGGACCAACAATTATCCATATAGATAACATATTTAATGTAAAAGGAGTAGGTGTGGTCGTATTGGGTATGCTTAAACAGGGAGTTATCAAAGTACACAATGAGCTAATACTATTTCCTCAAAAGAAAACGGTTACAGTTAAAAGTATACAGATGCATGATAAAAATGTTGAAGAATCACATAGTCCAGCTAGGGTAGGTCTTGCTCTAACAGGCGTTTCTTTTGATGAGATAGCTAGGGGAGATATTCTTTCCAATTACAACCATTTTACTTCTGCCGTCCAGGAATTGATTATTGATTTCGATATGGTGCCATTTTATAAGAATGACCTTTCAGAAAATCACTCCTATCTTTTGTCCATAGGGACTCAGATCAGGCCTGCAAAGATAGAGAAATTAGGGAACAATAAACTTAAGATTTTGTCTGATAATATATTTTCATTTAAAGCCGGAGATATTGCAATCCTCTTAAATCCAGATAGTAAAGATATACGAATAGTGGGTTCAGGAAGAATAAGTGTATGATATCTTTGGGTATATCTCGGTCTCTATGAGTTCAGGTATTTTACTTGAGTTTGATACCAAAATTTAGTAAATAGATACAAAAAGCCAATTTATCCATGGTAAGTTAGTATTAAGAAATATGGGTTAAAACGTAAAGGTATGTCATGGCAATATTGAAAGTTGAATTCAGCACCACTAAATTCTAACAATAATTGGAAAAACAAAATGATTTTCATAGAACATATCTACCGAAAATCCTAAATAATTTGTTTATGTGTATATTATCAATCCATGGCTCAGCAACAACTTTTAAAACAGGAATCGTCTGTCTCTGAAGTTCTAAGCAACCATAAGAAGCAGTTAACACGCAATATCGAGCAACATACCGACGAGCGCCACATGAATACACTTAATCAACAATCAAACCTAGAATCATCTATCTCCCAAATAATACGTACATATGGAAAACAGTTTACACAGATTAGAAAGCAGTATACCGACGGAGTTGGTGGAAGATGTGTTATGGGTGTCATCATGTCTTATTATGGTTGGGATGGTAAATGCATCACTAACGCAGAAAGAAGATTATATGCTGCATTAGTTGCTTTGAGACAGGCCGGTATCAGTAAAGAATTACTCATAGAGCTGAATGATTCTGGTGCGACATTCGACGAAATAGCTGATTATCTGGACAGAAATTGCGGGTCGGCAAATAACAATAAATAATCGTCGAACTCATGAGCTCGATGGTGTTTGAAGATGGTTTCTCCCTCCAGACCTGCTTGCAAATGTCCAAAATGTTGAATAAAGTAATACCGAGCTCGAGTAGTGGGTTCTTAAATTGTAATTCTAGCGTTATCAGTTCCACCACATTCGGACCCACGCAATTTTTAATTAAACATAGTTGATAAGTCTCTAGATTATGTCGTATTCCCTTATATAGAATAGTATGATAAATCACTCTTGAATAAACAATGGTATTGGGAGAGTTAATAGTTGAAGATAAAGGCAAAATAACAGGACAAAGAGTTTTGGATGCTAATGGACCCAAAATAGAAACATCGATGACAACTGAAGGCACGTATAGAGGAACAGATGCTACAGAAATTGCTACCTATTGGTCTATTCCACAAGAAGATGGAATAATGTATGGTGAAGGACAAGGGGTAATTACAACAAAAGATGGGCAGGAAATGGCAACTTGGACAGGTCAAGGGGTAGGCAAATCTACAGCAGGAAAAATTAGGTTCTGTGGCTCGATATTCTTTAAGGCTTCACTGGATGGAGGTAAGTTATCGTTCCTAAATAACTTAGTTGGTGTTTTTGAATTCGAAGCCGATGAACAAGGAAATTGCTCATCTAAAGTATGGGAATGGAAATAAGAATTCGCGACAATATATAAAAATGTAGTATAGTTTGCTCTTGATAGTTGTCTACGATTAGAAAGCGTCTCTAGTTAGAAACAGCTAAATATCACTTAACAGGACCCGAATACATGGAATGTCCGAATCCCACCAAACCCGACATAAAATTTAGAACATTTTGAGAATAGTCGTGTAAATATTATAACATGAAAATAATTTAACCTTTAATTCCTTTAATCCATAAAATGGACTAGTGTGAAATTCCACATGGTCCCCACCGAACCGGATATAAAATATATAAAAATATGGCGTATTGCATCCCTTCATCCCAGCTAGTGTTTGAAAGCAAAGACTTCCTAACGGAATAAGTTCGTTCTTGATATGTTTTTAAAAGTAAGAACTATCCTAAATTATATCCTTTTTATAATTAAATTGAAAGTTTTAAGGGGATTTTGTTCTATTAATATCCTTATATGCCTCCTCTAAATAGATATAAACATGATCTTGAATCCTAGAATCATTTGTCCTATCTGCAAAATAAAGATCATCGAACATTCAGAGTTCCAAGACAAAATATGTAAGATGGTAACAATAAAGCAGTTTGCAAACAATTCCCCAGGGTTTGATGTGGCTTTTAGACCTTTCTTTGAAGATGAGTGAAACTCTGATTTTATTGACCGTTACTAGTCTTGTATCGGATTTATTATAAGATGTCGTAAAATATTGCGGATTTATTTATAAAATCTATTTAAATTATAAAGTTCATAATTATACAATGGAGAGTATGAAATGTGAATATTGCAAAAAGCATATCCATTCTCTAAACCAAATTCTAGATATGTTTGTATGCGATGAGTGCTATCATAGACTAATTTCTAAAATATACTATCCAAATGCTATAGAAGCTTAATTCACCCTTTCAAGAGCTACTCAATAAAATGAAAATAAAACTATTCTACTTACAATGGCGTTAATAATAATCAGAACATAAAAGCTAAATACCAGGTAACAGGACCCGCCTACATGGAATGTCCGAATCCCACCGAACCCGAAAAATTTACATCTTTTCAATAGAATTCTTGTAAATATCATAAAATAATATAATGTAAAGTTTGTTACTAATTAAAGGTATAATCTCTCCTTATTTAATAGTAAACTATGACGACCACTAGATAAGTGATCAGACCTCCATCTTATTCTATTATTCCTTTGTTTGCAATTTCGGTTCATTCATTAAGATATTTTTGATGAATTCCTTAAGCTGAACGAGAATTTGCTCGAAATATGGAATGACGTCCAAAGAAGCTTCTACCGAAAGTAATGAACCACTCAATGAATAATTTCTTAAATCCTTTATCTTCCAATACCAGTTGCCTTCCTGATTTGCCTTTTGTAATTCCCTTGCCAATACTATTCCCTTACTCTCCGCTGACAGCGCGCTAATCACCTTATTTATTTCGATTCTATCACTGGGAATGCCGGATAATTGAAATTTATCAATTATTCTAAATAGTAGACAATCAAATGTTCCAATCATTTGTGAAATCAATGAATCTATTTCGATCTCAGCACCTACTCGTGCATCCTTTGATAAAAGATCGCCGTGTTGGGATTTAATATTTTTTATACTCTTCAAATGCTCTTCGCACGCAAACATTTTGAAGATTATTCTATCTGACTGCAGAAAAGGTAGATCATGGGTGGTCATCAGCTATCTCTAAAATACTTCTGCTACTTATGAGTTTCTTGATGTGCATAAGTTCCTAAATTTGGATACAACCTCATTCCCAATTATTAGATAATTTAGGTTTGATAGAAATCATAAAATTAATCGGAATGGGAACAAGATAATTCGTACGGTCTAAGAAAGCAGACAGACTAAACTAATAAAAATAATAAATAGCAATCAGCAGAACCCGAATACATGCACTGTCCGAATCCCACCGATTAGACTGTTATCATTTAACTACAATCCTTTTAAGAATTCTTCTCATATCTTTATTGAAACCAGCTTCTTGGTCTTCCACATAGGATGTTCTGGTTTGAGCTTTGTCAATTCCGTAGAAAAGGGAGGTTGGACAAAGGTATTTTATGATTATACACTTCCAGGATATAACCAATGTCGCAACAAACGATTCGCAATAGGGAGTGCAAAATAGGTAAGTGAAACAACTAATATTGCACTATAAATTACGGCATTTCCAAGTATCGCCCAGTCTCCTATAAAAGGATTAAGAATAGATCGAGATAACGAGCTAATAGCATACGCAGCAAAGAAGATAACTATCGCCATTTTCCATCTAGGTGGTGGTGACTGACTAAGAGTTTTCAAGTCCGGTAACGTAAACCACGTTTCCAAACCGGTGGATGTGTCGTAGTATCGTGTAGAATAATCATTTGCTTCCTTTAGTAGCTTTAGTGATTCGTCTGAGTTATCCCATCTCTCCATCTCAGCTTTATCAGTAAAACGGCGGATGATATACCGCAATGGTGATTTGCTGCCTCCGGGGATGATTATTGTAGTACCAAGGTAACCAGGAGCATTTCTTTCCAGTGTCAGGTAACGCCTAATCCAATTGTTGTAATCTTTTTCGCGACCGGGTTTTATCTTCCTACAAATTACAGTTGTAACTTCGTTTTCATAATCCGTTGGCAATTCTATTGACAAAATATATCCAATCCAGTTCTTATATTAATAGCTCCATTGAATTTGTTTTACTTTTACTTTTCCTACCTTCGTCTTCGTGGGTGCGATTTGCATAATAATGATCTTCCAACTTTTTCAACTTCTTGAGTATGGGGGCTTGATTTAGAACGTGATCAGAAATTTTGTATCTAGTAAAAGGTCTGTCTTTGTCCTAAGCCGCGATAAACAACATTACCAAGGCTAAAGCTACCATACCAAAATCCTCGATAACGGTAACCTTTGTCAACGGCACTTTCAGGAAAGTCCCGAGGCAAGCGCATTGGAATGTTTCCTTCTTCATTAACTTGATTGTAACGCCTAATCCACTAAAGGACATTACCCCTATTTCTGCTAGCAAGATGGGCACTGACGTAGGATTTATTATCATTGCCAGTCCGAAAAACAGTTCAATAAACGGGTAAACGTATCCGTATGCAAAAATCTTTCTAGCCAATAGGTCGTAAGTTGAGTAGCCTTCTGCAAAGCCTTTCAAGTCCATCAGCTTGAATCCGGCGAAAACAAGGAAAAATCCTATCATGAAATAAGACAAAGTTGCTGGGGCTGAGAAATTGTCAGCCTGTAAGTCACTGAGTGAGAGAACAAGAGTTGTAAGGAGAATAAGGCAGACTATTATCGCTAGAGGTATGTAGTCTTTATACCTAGATGTACCTAAACTTTTAGTCTCATTTTGCTGGAAAGTGCCTTTATTTTTAGAACCTGCTTCTATAAGTCTCATGCCGCATTTAGGGCAGTTCCCCGGTTTGTCTTGCGTCACTTCTGAATGCATTGGACACGTGTAAGTTTTAGTACCCTGAATGAGAAATCACCTTGCTCTATCTATTCACAGCGTACGATAAATAACTTTCAACAGTAGCTGCATATGCCTTTTCTTTGGTGATCTTAATATGACCTATAAATGAAAACGGAATGATACTTTGCTACATTTTATAAATTGAAACCAGAAAGTCATCTCCTATTTTCTATATGTCGGAAACAGGTTCTTCTATTGATAACAAAAAATGGCTCGCAAACCTCCTGGACCACCAATCAAGACTTAATAAGTTCAGTTCCTATTGTAAAGAAAAATTCCTAAATCAACACTAAAATACAAGTTAGGAGAGAACCCTACTACATGATCAGCCCGAATCCCAACGAACCCGATATAAAATTTAGAATACCCTAGAAATAATAATGTAAATATTATAAAATAATATTATATGATTATCGTTACTATAATAAAGAATCTATTCTTTTATCATCTATTCTTTCTTCTTTCAAAATAGTCCATTATATGTTTAATGATATAGATAATTGCAAATGTTCCTCCGATAGATAAAGCAATAACAGAGATAAGCCATACTGCATCGCTGTTTTGCATAACCATATGTTTCTTTACCGACAAGGAAATTAAAAAGTAGATGTTTGTTATTTGTTAATATGCTTTAAAGTTTAAGGGTGTTTAAATACAGTATCCATCTTACATTTCTAAATTTTATGCAACTTCAAGGAGACATAAAAAAAGGTTGTACTCAACTCCAAAAACTTGAAAAGGAAATAATACAATCTCTTCAGTAAAGAGATGTCTTTGCACAATAAACGAGAATATGCAGTGATTGAAGCTCCTTTCATATTGGGATTACGACCCACTGGAGTCGAGCTTCTTCCAAAAGCGTTAAGGACAGCAGGTTTACTAGAAAGACTAAATGCTGAATACTGTGGGATCGTAACTCCATCGTCACCATACAACTATAATCGTGATGGGGTAACTAAATTGTTAAACCCTATAGCAATCAAAGATTATTCCATAAGACTAGCAGAGACAGGGAAGTACGTGTTGCATAACAATAAATTTCCTATTGTCCTTGGAGGTGATTGCAGTATAGTGATTGGTAATGTTTTAGCTTTAAGACATCTAGGCAGATATGGTCTCTTTTTTATCGATGGACATGCCGATTTTTATCAACCAGAAGAATCTCCAACAGGAGAGGTTGCAGATATGGACTTGGCAATAGTATCTGGTTATGGACCTGATATCCTTACTAATATAGAGGATCTTAAACCACTAGTAATGGAACAGGATATAGTTAGTATTTGGATATCGTGATAAAACACAATCTGCTCAGTATGGATGCCAAGATATTAAGAACACTACGATTATGAATACCATAGAACTTACAGATGTGCAAAGGTTAGGACTCAAAAATGCAGCTTCATCAGCTATAGAAAAATTTCTCAAAAATGAACTTTCCGGCTTTTTGATTCATCTTGATGTTGATGTTTTAAATGACTCGATTATGCCTGCAGTTGATTATCGTCTACCTGGTGGAATAACTTTCTCACAATTAAGTGATTTATTGAGGTTATTACTTACGTCAAAAAAAGCAGTTGGAATAAGTATTACAATCTTTAATCCTACTCTTGATAAAGATGGTTCAATAACCAGAAATCTTGTATCAAACATAGTAAGAGGTCTGTCTTAAGATGATTCCTATAATCCTCATTTTTGCAATAGCTACAATACAAGCTTGGGATGATCGGTTCGAGGGTTCAAAAATCGTAATTCTAGCATTATCAGTTCCACCGAACCCGATATAAAATTTACATCTATTTAACATGCTTACTGTAAATATTATATGGGATGATATGGTAATCAAAGTTACTTAAAAAATGAACTTTTATCTCAATCACAATAATCATTTTTCCTCATATGTTACCAAATTTGAATATGTAGAGCTATTCATTCTCAATTAGAGTAAAGTAGAATTTCGTTTTGTTCTAGATTATTGTACCAACATGTTAAAATAGAAGATTTTATTATATCCCTAATATGAAATACAGAAGTAGAACAGAAATAGTCTCAATGATCCTAGAAGCAGCAAATGGTGGCGCAACTAAAACAAGAATCATGTACAAAGCCTTCCTCAGCTATGCTCAATTAAAG
>Ga0193735_1000061_pt1 | contig 35164 bp, 33 predicted proteins | sample U1m2metaG_FD_145080 | JGI IMG/M metagenome (GOLD analysis project Ga0193735, IMG submission 145080) | Soil microbial communities from a riparian zone of the East river system, Colorado, United States - U1m2 | ecosystem: Environmental > Terrestrial > Soil > Riparian zone | place: USA: East River... | reverse complement strand
CGCACTTTGTGACGCTGTGTAGCCGGATGATCGATCTCCCAGAATTCCGCAACCGGAAAATTCAGCAGCAATTCCAAGCTGAGCGGATCAAAGCCAGCGCCAACGACGACGACTTGTGTAGCTCCATTCGTGAGCGCTGAGCGTGCAAGTAGGGCGATGCATTCTTTTCGCAGGGCATAATGCAGTAAATTCCTGGGGTCGTGATACGCTCGATCAACTTCGCGATCGGCCGAAACCAGCCCTGTCGAATAATTTTCAAAAACAAACGCGTTTGCGACGAATGCATCTCAATGTCCCCCAACGCACAGAGATCCATAGCTTGTCTGTTCGACGAGCAGCGTTAAAAATGAGATGATTGCATCCGGCGGTTTCAGGTCATGTTTGGGGCATTTCGGCCGAGATCCAAAAAGGGAGATCGAACTGGAAATCGCGGGTGTTTTGTTCATGGACGTCGTTTGGTTGTTCGACGCTTTCCATTAACGACCTTGGCTGATTTCGACACTTTTTCTTTCTTTTTGCTTCTGTTTAATCTCCCTGCTGCCGGTCCATTTCGAGACGGCGACCCCGAGTCCGCGTCGCCTCTCAAATTCCAAGAAGAAGTATGTAACTCTATAACTGTTTGAGTTGCACGCGCTGAAGGTCGCCTTTTGGATGAGGGACTGCGCAGGCGTTGGATGGCTTTCATCAAGCGCAGAGGTAAGTTTCGTTTCTTGATCCCTCGCCTGAAGGGGGCAGCCAGATTGATCGGGGATTCGGTCCTCGCGATTAGCTGCATGATTGAAGTCCCCAACGCATAGAGATCCATAGCTTCCGGGCTGCCAGAATTCCATGACTGCCTCGGTCTGGAGTAACCGGGAGTGGCTCCCCAGGGTGGATCTGTTTCATCCAGGCGGCAGGCGCCTTCGAAATCTAGCGCCCGCAATTTGTGATTTTTCTCAACTAAAAAGTTATCGGGCTTACAATCACGCCATGCCCACCCGGCAGCGTGAATATCGGCGACGATCTTCGCCATCTGCGCGCAATAGTCCAGCATCCGTCGAGTTGACATTCGCTGACGGCTGGCAAGCACCTGCTGCAACGATTTTCCGGCGATCCGTTCCGTTACGAGATAGTAACAGCCGTTTGCCCGGAACGTTCTAAGGACGCGCGGCACACCGGCAGTGCCAGTCAATCTTAGAACTTCCGCTTCGCGTTTGATTCGAAAAAAGCCGTCGCGGCCCAGCCAGTCAGTTTCTCCATGGCGTCTGCCTTCTTTAATCACGCAGAGTTTCCGTGGCATAGAGGAAATATCGCGGGCTTGGTAAATTCCGCCTCGCCCTCTCTGGGTTAGCGCCTCATAGCCGGTGTAGTCGGTTTCTAATGGCGTCTCGACCTCCAGCGCGGCCTGCGAGCGGACCGATTGAAAGGGATCAGTCAACCAGTGTGGAACCGCGGCGCGAGGTCCCCGTGAATCCGGGACAAGTTTGCCGTCCGGGCGCGCAATTGCAAGCACCCGCCTCTTGCGAAACGTGGTCTTGAGACGCAACGAAAAACTGCCATATCGGTAGTAAACACACGATCGATTTCGCAGCGCGTTGTCGTAGGGAACCATCGGCGCGGTGAATTTCGCAGTCAGAGCGTGAAGCTCGGACGCAATGGCGGCTGCGGCTTCTGTGGATTGTGGGTAAACGGTAACAAACTTGCCCACCTGACTGAATCCGTAATAGATTCCAGAGTTAAGCTTGTGTAGCTCGGCAAGGGACTTCGGCGCTTTGAACCATATCTCGCGCCGCTTCAGGTAAGGGGCAATCAAGCGCAAAACAGCACAGGCAGACAGGATGGTTGCCGAAACGTGAAGCTTCCAGCCTTGAGACAAATCACCGCGGAGTCGCTTGCGGCTGTATCGCCAAATCGAGCCTTTGACTCGAATCGGCAGATAAGCGTCGCAAAGCTGTTGCCATTCGTGTTCTGCTTTGCGAGCTAATGGATTCAGCCAGCGGTCCATCAACGAAAATTCCAGTACTTAATGCTCACGCGGTTATGCCTGCGTGCCGGTGCCGGCCCCGATTAGGCAGCCAGCTCTGGTCTCTCACATTCTTGTCTTCTCCATTAGTGTGTTTGTGTCGTCTCATCAGAAAGAAAACGCAGCACCGATGAACGCCGCAGAATTTCGCTGTCTTGCGCTTTCATTGCGCTGCTACAGGAGCGCCGAGCCGTCGCTCGACGTGTTTGTTGACGAGTTCCGAGAAATGGCGATTAAGGAGTCGTTGGTCGATCCGCGATTTCACTCTTGGGTCATCCAAGCGGGGCTCGATCTTTTGTACAATGCGAAACAGTTCGAAACCGTCGCCTCGCTCGATCGGTTTGAGCACCTGACCGGCCGAAGCGCAGAGGAATCTCTGCTGGCTGTCCATAGGAATGTCTTCCAAAAGAAAACCCACGCGCCGATAAGGGTACCTTCCCTCGCTGGCAACTTCCTCCATCGACATTCCGTCCTCGCGAACACAGAACAGCGCTTCTTTGGCGGCATCGCGCGATTCGAACTCGATCATTTCGGTTTCGAATCGCGTCACAGACAAACGCAACGCGGCCAATTCGCGTTGACGGGCTTGTGGCACAAGCAGCGCATCGCGCCGGGTGCGATACGCTGCATCTATCACAAGCATTACATTGAACCACTCCGAATCACGCCGCAGTCTTTCCAGCCAATCCGCAAGTTGTGACGGTTCAATGTCGTTACGATCAAAAAACTCTTGCTCTGCGACTGCGATTGCGGCTGGATATAGGTCCTTTTCAGCGCAGTGCGCTGCCAGGCGCCACATTAACGCGGTCGTCATCCGGTTCAATTCTCCAGAGAGAATCAATTCCGACAGGAACAACTCGCGTAACTCGGGCGACGCGGAATCATATTCTACTTCATCCGCAACGAGCTCTTCATGAAGCGCGTTCGCCCGGTAGTGGCGAGTAAAGTAGTCAATGAAATCATCAGGGGTGAGGCCACGGTTCGCCAGCCATTCTTCTGTTTCCTCGGCAGTGATCAAATCGTATTCGTAACGAAAAGCGTCCCGCGCACTGGAAATCGCAGCCCCATCTAAATCCAAGTCTAGTTCATCGGAGCGCTTTTCAGCTTCGACCGCTTCGAGAAATTCTTTCCATCTTACCTCCAATTCGCCTCTGAAAATGGCAGCATCAATGCCGTCGCGCGCCGTATATTCCTGTTCTCCGCACGCACACACTATCAGGTCATGACGTGAAACTGACTCTCTGGTCGGCATTGAACTGAGTTTTCTACATTTTTTTGAGAAGAATGTCGAGTGTGTTATTAAAACCGTCCAGGAAGAGCCGAGAACGGCGAAAATGCTTGGTTTCCTGAGGAATGGTAATTTGACCAAAGGTGCAATCACAAGGTTCAGTTCACAGTATGCCGGCCGCCTCGCTGCAAGCTTTGCTCGCGGATTCGATCGACTATGCGGGAATGTTTCCGCCCTGCAGTCTTGCGCTCGAGCCGGCTCTGCAAAATCAGGCGCAATATGTGCGCTCGGCGGATGCTTGGATGCTGAACACTTTCGTTCTCCCTGTCGATCAATTCGATGCGGCTAAACAACTCCTTTCAGAGTTTGACCCTTCGCATCCGCTGCGCGTTGCGGCGCTTGGTCCCAAGACTGCCAACGCCGATGTCTTTCTTGACGCGCTGGATCACGCAGACGCGGCGATTCGTTCGTTGTCGAGCAATGTCGATCTCGTGTCGATCAGTCATCTGGAAATGCTTTTGCCGCCCGATGCCGATCTTGGATTATTAGACGAGGCGAGGTCAATCGTCGTTGATTTGCCCGTTTTCTGGGAAGCGCCTCCGGAACGAGCCCAACAAATCATCGCGTTGCTGGCCGAACATAACTCCGATGCCGACGTGGCGACCTTCGGTTACAAATTGCGCACCGGCGGAGTGACAGCTGATGCATTTCCTACGTCCTCGCAGATTTCCGAAGCCCTGGTGACGCCGGCCACGCATCAACTCCCGATCAAGTTTACGGCGGGGCTGCATCATCCCATCCGTCAATTTCGCGATGAAGTGAAAACAAAAATGCACGGATTTCTTAATGTGCTCGGCGCCGCGGTGCTCGCAGCGGAGCACCGGTGGGATGCCTATCAATCCTCCATCATGCTGGAGGATGAAAATGCAGCTTCGTTTTCGTTTACTGACGATCTTTTCGCGTGGCGCGAATGGAATATCGATATCGAACGGCTGAAATATCGGCGGAAATTCGTGACGTCGTTCGGCAGTTGCAGCTTTGATGAACCGCGCGAGGATTTGCGCGCGCTGAACTTGTTGTAGGGCGTCTGTGTCAGCTCCGAAAGCTTTCGGAGTTTACAGAATGGAGCCGGTGAGCGCCAGGCGACATAGACGGGAAGCCGAACGCGATGAGCAAGCTGGCGCGAGCAAATCAAACGCCCTACAATTCCGCCCATGCCGTTGAAATCATTCATCGACGTTCCCGCCGATTCCCTCCCAATCCAAAATCTTCCGTTCGGCGTTTTCCAACCGAGAGAGGGTAAGACGCGTGTGGGCGTTGCCATCGGGGATTTGATTTTGGATCTTTCGATTCTCGAAGAGCTCGGTCATTTTCAGTCAGCAGAGTTTTATGACCGAAAGGTGTTTTCAGAGGATTCGCTGAATTCATTTCTTGCGCTGGGCCGACCAGCGTGGCGAGCAACACGCGAAATCCTTCAACATCTTCTGTCGGCTGAGGCAGCGACGCTGCGCGATGACACGCGGCTGCGCGAAAAAGTGTTTCACGCACAAAAGGACATCACGATGAAATTGCCGGCGCGCATCGGCAACTACACCGATTTCTATTCGTCATATCATCACGCGCACAACGTCGGCACAATGCTGCGCGGCCCGGAGAACGCGCTAATGCCGAACTGGAAATGGTTGCCGGTCGCGTATCATGGACGCGCCAGCTCGGTTGTCGTCAGTGGGGCCGACGTGCGCCGTCCAAGTGGACAGACCAAGCCGCCGGACGCTTCGACTCCGGTTTTCGGTCTGACCAAAAGCCTCGATTACGAATTGGAAATGGCGTTTCTGATTGGTCCTGGCAATTCGTTAGGCGAACCGGTACCGATCAATCGCGCGATCGATCACATCTTCGGTCTTGTCTTGATGAACGATTGGAGCGCACGCGACATTCAGGCATGGGAATATCAGCCGCTCGGCCCGTTTCTGGCGAAGAACTTTTGCACGAGTATTTCGCCCTGGGTTGTCATGTTCGAGGCACTCGAACCATTCAGGAAGCCTTTGCCGCCGCAGGACCCTGAGCCACTGCCATACCTGCGCGGCAAAAATGATTTCACGTTCGATATTCATCTTGAAGCCAGCCTGCAAACTTCGTCGATGGACGGGCCGCACATTATCACCCGCACAAATTTTCAAAATCTTTATTGGAGCATCGCGCAACAACTTGCGCATCACGCCGTGAACGGTTGCAATCTCGAACCCGGTGATTTGCTTGCGAGCGGAACGATCAGCGGTGCGACTGAAGAATCCCGCGGCTGCATGTTGGAATTGACCTGGCGCGGTGCGAACCCGCTCAAGTTGCCAAACAGCGAAACCCGCAAATGGCTCGAAGATGGTGACACACTAACCATCACCGGCTGGTGCCAGGGCGACGGTTACCGCGTTGGTTTCGGCGAAGTAAGCGGACGAATCATTGGAAGTGACAAGTGAGTAGTGGAAAGAGCGACCTCAAGCCGGTTGTTGTCCTTGCGCGATATGTTTCCTGGATCGGGCATCCGTTGGTTTTCATTAGCCTGTCCGTCGCCATCATCATTATCTTGCGCCTGGCTAACCGCGCCGGGCTCGCGCTTTTGCTGACTTTGTTGGTGACGCTGATTCTGCCGATGGGATTTTTACTTTTTTGGGGGGCCCGAACAGGCCGATGGAGTGACACAGATGTTTCCATTCGATCAGAACGTGTCCGATTTTACCCACGCGCGATTCCAATTTCGGCGATGGCTGTGATTGCGCTTTGGCTATTGCGCGCGCCGGCTATGGCATTGCGCGGGGCCGTGGTGACGTTTTTTCTGCTGCTTGTAGCCGCGCTGGTCAATTTTCGAATCAAGTTGTCCTTGCACGCGCTTTTCGCTTTTTACAGCGCGATCATTCTATTTGTGGTCCATCCCGTCGTGGGCGCGATTGCTTTCGCCCTGGCCTTTCTCGTCTTCTGGTCGCGGCTTTATCTGGGGCGCCATGATCTGTTGGAAACGCTGGTCGGCGCTTCGCTTGGCTTACTGGGCGGAGTGGTCACGGCCTTGTAGAGGCCGCCGTGTTGGGGCGCATCGAAACGAAGGGCAGCGACAAGGCATCAACGCATACCTTCAAGAGTCAATAGCGCACCCGAACGAGAAATAGTCCTTCAGCCGGCGCGGCAAAACGAGTTGACTCGACCTGGGCCGAGTGCACCCGCGCAGCGATCTCCTCGATCTTCATTTTGCCGAGCGCGCATTGTACAAGCGAACCGACCATTAATCGCACCATCTTGTAGAGAAAACCGTTGCCATCGAATTCGATTGTCACGCAGGGACCTTTTTGCCGCACGCGCACAGAATGAATTGTGCGGATTGTACTTTCCTCTGTTTTGCCGCGATTGGCAGCGAAGCCGGCAAAATCATGCGTGCCGGCGAAATGCTTTGCTGCCCTCTTCAAAACATTGAGATTGAGCGGGCGCGCAATGTGCCAGGCACGGCGGTCTTCAAATGGAGGCAAGACAGGCGCCGACCAGATTCTGTAGCGATAGATTTTTCCCTTAGCCGAAATTCGCGCGTGAAACTCGTTCGACACATACCGGCAGCGCATCACGCGAATTGTTGGAGGCAGCAACGCATTGAGCGCTTCGGTCCAACGCGCGGGTGCCAAAAGTTTGCCAACATCGACGTGCGCGCATTGCGCGAGTGCATGAACGCCTGCGTCTGTTCGTCCGGCTCCGTGAACATGCACTGCCCTGCCCGCGATGCGCATAAAGGCGTGCTCGAGATGATCCTGGATCGTGTTGCCATGAGATTGACTCTGCCAGCCGGCGAACGGCGCGCCGTCGTAAGCTACGATAAATTTTAGTCTTCGGGACATGACCTTCGCCTGCCGAGATCGCGGTTGACGATGAGCGATAAATAATCGGGACCATCGTTTCGCGAAAGCTTTAGGAGTGCGCACGCGTCCTCCCGTCGCTTTTTGGAGCGGCGCCTTGATCGAAAGCGATGCGAAGACGCATCGCACTCCAAAGCACTTCGTGCGAAATCGATGCGACGCGCTGTCTTATCACCGATCACTAATCACTTTACTTGCCGTTTCTGTCGCTCGCCGGTCCAGGTAGCTTTGCAAGATCATTTGAGCCGCAACTTGATCTACGTAGCCGCGCGTCTGCCGCGTTTTCTTGCCTGCGTCACGCAGCGCGCGATGGGCTGCCACGGTGGTCAGGCGTTCATCCCAAGTGACAACCGGGCACGGCAGAATTGCGCGCAACTTTTCTACAAATTGCAGGACTTCAGTCGCAGCCGAACCGATCTGACCGTCCATTCGTTTGGGTAATCCAGCGACAACATGATCAACTTTCTTTTCGTGCACGATCTCCGCAACGCGCGAGGGCGCCTGTTCGTTCGCAGGAATGGTTTCGAGCGGATGCGCTAGCAGCTGCAACTCATCAGAGATCGCCGCGCCGATACGCGCACGCCCAAAATCGAGAGCCAAGATTGGATTCATATCAACCGAGCACTTTTCAGGGATAACGATCGAGCGCGCTGTTTCTGATTCGATTAAAAGCGGCAGAGCACTGCCGCACTCCAAAACGTGGCCGTTCTTCACAGCGCCCCTTGAACGCTTGCGTTTTGGAGTGCGGCGGTGCTCCGCCGCTTTTCGAGTTAGATGTGAATACTCTTGGCAAGGCTATTAGCTATTGCAGTTCGGGCGGAATCTTGCCGATGAGGTCCTTGATCCTTTCAGCTTCGTGTCGGTGACAGATCAACAGTGCATCTTGCGTTCGCACGACAATGAGGTCATGGACTCCAAGCAGCGCGACATTTGTGCCGTCTTCCTCGAAAACGATGTTATTGCTGGATTCGAGCGCGGTAATGGCGCGGTTCGCAGCATTTCCGTGTTTGTCTTTCTGAAAGTAATTGGCCACTGCTCTCCAACTTCCAATGTCGTCCCAGTCGAAGCTGGCCTCTACTACGAGGACGCGATCGGCCTTTTCCATGATCGCGTAATCGAATGAGATGCGCGGCAGTTTGCTGAAGCGCTCACGCAAAGCTTTGTCGAAATTTTCCGGAGCCCTAAGCTGGGAAATGAAATCAGCCAACTCTGGCGCCTGACGGTTGAATTCGCGGAGCACTGTGGGCACCGACCAAACGAACATCCCCGCGTTCCACCGAAAATTTCCCTTCCGCAAAAACGATTCAGCCAGATCGAGGTTGGGCTTTTCGCGAAAGCGAACGACCCGATGGACCGCATCGTTGTCGGGACGCTTGCGCAAGCGTACCGGCTTGCCTTGCTCGATGTATCCGAAACCGGGGCAGGCCCAGGTTGGCTTGATGCCGATGGTGACAAGCTCGCCTGTCTCCTCCGCGGCGTCGGCAGCCAGGGCGAGGGTTTCCTGAAAGGCTGCTCGGTTTGCAATCAAGTGATCGGCAGGGAGAACAAGCATGATGGCTGCGTGATCGCGAGCCGCTACCCAGCCGGTGCCGAGCGCGACCGCAGCAGCGGTATCGCGTTTGGCTGGCTCGCCTACGATGTTCTCTTTTGGAAAATTGCCGAGTAATTTGCGAACTGCGCTCTCCTGTTCTGTGTTCGTGAGGATTAGAATGCGCTCGGGAGGAATAAGATCTTCAAGCCGCCCCAAAGTTTCTTCGAGCAGAGTTTTGTTCGAGACCAGGCGCAGCAGTTGTTTAGGGCGCGCCCGCCTGCTCAAAGGCCAAAAACGTTCACCGCTGCCACCGGCGAGGACGAGGGCGTAAATCGAAGCGGGCATGTGGATGGAGAATGGGAGGATCTTTCTGGTCGCGAAAATTGCCGTTTCTTTTTCCCAAACGCGACGTATATGGTAGGCGATGTCTTTCCCCATATCCATTTCAAAAACTTCCGAACAGCTTCCCGTTGATCCGCTGCTTGTCGTCACGCGCACTGCTATTGGCCTTGGCCTGGGCATGTTGGTGGCCGATAAAATCAAACCCTCGATTCGCCACGCAGCAGCGATTGCGCTCGTTGCGATTGGTGCTTTGGCGGCGGCGCCGTGGCTCGTGAAAATCACGCTGGGACAGATCAATCGCCCCGAATCCGAGTGGGGCAGCCGTGCCCGTCTCCGTTCTATTCGCGACGATTCCGGCTACAGCTCCGATTCAGAATTCTATTAACGGTCTGTAGCGGGGATCGGTGATCCCGGCTAAGGAACACGCGTGCCAAGAACAACGGCATCAACGATGCCGGCTACAGGAACGCTTCGACAACGGAATCCGCAAGCGCTTTGCCTTTTCGAGTTAACACGAAATTACCGTCGGATTCTCGAAGTAACCCGAGCGCAATAAATTCGTTGGTTTGTTGCTCGGAATGTCTCAGCTCCGAAGCAGAAACTCCGTCGCGCGTGCGCAGCGACAATGCGATTCGCTCAGTGCGTTTCATTTCACTCGTCAGATCTTCGATGGATGCAACTGCTGATTGACAAGAGAGAACGCGATCACTGTAGCTGCGATAGTCGCAGACATTCTGCCAACGCCGCATACCAACAGTCGAAACCGCGCTTGGGCCGATGCCCAGATAATCTTTGCCGAGCCAGTAAGCGCCGTTGTGAACTGACGAAAACGCGGGACGCGCATAGTTCGAGATTTCGTAATGTTCGTAGCCGGCGTGCTCGAGCATCGCCATGGCAATTTCGAAAAACTCAGAGTCAGCGTCTGCGTCCTGCCAAAATTCGCCACGCGCGTGTCGCAGAAAGAACTCGGTGTCCTCCTCGTACGTGAGGCAATAGGCCGAAATATGGTCAGGCTGAAGAGCGATGCTTTTCTCCAGAGTCAATCTCCACTGCTCCATTGTCTGGCCGGGTAATCCGAACATGAGATCGACATTGATATTTGTGAATCCGGCTGAACGCAGAAGATGAAATGATTCTTCTGCCTGCCACGCGTTGTGCTCGCGTCCGAGCAATCTCAGCAAGTGGTCGTCCCAGGACTGTATACCGAGACTGATCCGGTTAACGCCGAATCTTTTCAAAAGGTCGGCTTTTCGGGCGGAAACGCTGCCGGGATTCGCCTCGATTGTCCACTCCTCAAGAGATGAGAGATCGAGTCGCTCACGAAATCCGCGCAGCAGCAGTTCCAGTTGGGCGATAGTGAGCGCTGTTGGTGTGCCACCGCCGAAGTAAATCGTTAGTGGAAGGAGCAAGGAGCGGCCGTCTCCAGTTCCTCGATATGATTCCAGCTCGCGCAAAATCGCTTCACAAAATCGTCCGGTCTGGGAGCGATTGAGCAGCTCCTTGTAGAACGCGCAGTACGGGCAGATCCGCGCGCAGAAGGGGATGTGGACGTAAACGTGACGGATGGGCCGTGTAGTGGCAGGCGTGTCGCCTGCATTGCCGCGCGATTCCGCAGCCGACACCCCGAACGCTTTCGGGGCTACAGTGCCCGAGTTGTGATTCCCGCTGTTACTCATAAAATCCGTCAGACTTTGTTGTCATTCCGAGCGGAGTCGAGGAATCTCTGGCTGGAAACATAGATCCTGCAGCAGTGGGAGACTTCGCTCGACATGACAAAACTGGGAAAGTTAGCTCTGGTTCTGTTTTGCGCCATCACCTCCGGGCTGGCGCAATCCCCCCAGACGGCGCCGACACCTTCGATTGTGTATGCTGTGCATGATCCCGGCTCAATCAAAGATTACAAAACGAACCCGCGCGTCGTCCATGAGATGGTGAACCGGCTTGTTCTCGCCGCGACCGGACAGTCTGACGTAGCAAAAGCGTGGGCGTCGCTCGTTTCCCCAGACGACAGGATTGGAATTAAAATCTGCGCAGCCGGCGGCGACCTTTTCACCACGCACCACGACATCGTGAATGCGATCGTCGATGGGCTTATCGCAGCAGGCCATTCTCGCAACAGCATAATTGTGTGGGACCGGTCTCTAGGTGGAATCAAAGGAGCCGGTTATCGGCCGGGAATTGATGGTTACCAGCTTAAGGCAACTGCGCCGCGCGACGGATATGATCCCAAAACCGTAATGTCGGCGCCTTTGATTGGCAAACTGGTTTGGGGCGACTTCGACTACATCGGTGACGTTGGAAAAATGGAAGTTCTCTCGGATACTGAGAACACCAGCAACGTAAGCCACTTTTCGAAGATCGTTGCGACTGAAGTTACTAAGATCATCAACGTCCCGGTAATGAGTATCAGTGAGACCAATGGAATCGCCGGTTGCATGTACAACATGACAATTCCAAACATCGATAACTGGCGTCGGTTCGCGCAAGGCTCTCGGTTTGGAGCGGAAAGCCTTGCAGAAATCTATGCTAACCCACTCATTGCGAAGAAAGTCGTTTTTAATTTGATGGATGGCTTGATTGCGCAATATGCAGGTGGCCCGCAGCCGCAGCCGAACTACGCGATTCATAATGCGACCCTATATGCAAGCAAGGACCCGGTGGCTTTGGACGCCGTCGCCTTGAAGCGTCTGGAAGAATGGCGGGTACGCGCGAATCTGCGTTCGATCGGCCCACTTGCGGCTTATATCGACTTTGCAGGTCAGCTCGGGCTCGGTAACTCAGCGCCCAATCGGATCGAGGTAAAGAATATCGGACGATGAATTCTCCTGCTGTAGCCGGGGGCGCTGACCCCGGCCGTACACGGCGACGGTTAGGTACGTCACTTCTACGCTCGGTCTCGCGTTCATTTTATCTTTCGATTCGATTCTTACCGGTACAATTACGCGAACCGATCGCGCTCGCGTATTTGCTTGCGCGGGCAACCGACAGCATTGCCGACACACAGGGAATTTCTGTGCCGGTGCGAATCGAAACGCTGAAGATGCTGTCGGACGGGATTCAGGGTAAAGCTTCGCGCGATGTCGTAGTCGATCTGATCGCCGCATTTGTTCCGCTACAGGAGAAAACGAGCGAACGGCAACTGCTCGAGTCATTGCCGGATTGTCTTGGTTGGCTCAATCAGATCGAGCAGGCCGATCGCAACGACATTCGCGGCGTACTCGAGAAAATTACTCACGGCCAGATGCTCGATCTGCAGCGTTTCGATAATTCGCAAGAAATTCGCGCGCTCGGGACAGCTGCCGATTTGGATGAATACACCTATCTGGTTGCTGGTTGTGTTGGTGAATTTTGGACGCGACTCTGTTTTCGGCATGTTCGGAATTTCGCAAGGCTGAGTGAAGACGAGATGCTGGCGCTCGGCAAGCGCTACGGCATGGCGCTTCAGTTGATCAATGTGCTACGCGATGCCGGCTCCGACCTCCGAGCGGGCAGATGTTATTTCCCCGAATACGAATTGAACGCGGCGCATCTGGCCACATCGCAGATTCTCTCCGAACCAGAACGCTTTCAGCCGATTTGCCGAACGTGGCTGGAGAAAGCAAAGGCGGGGCTCGAATGCGGGATGCGATACTCGCGCGCGATTGAAAACCGGCGCGTGCGTGCTGCAACGGTTCTGCCGGCATTAATCGGAGCGCGTACACTTTCTCTTTTAGCGAACGCTGGAGCGGCAGCTTTGCAATGCACAATAAAAGTTCCGCGCCACGAAGTGCGTGCCATGATTTTGTCGCTGGCCATCACACTAGCATCGCGCAAATCGATCGACGCCAGTTGGAAGCGTGCGAATCAAAAAGACAGCGCGAAATGAATCTGGTGCGCCGTTGGCGCTATATACAAATAGTTCTCACAGGAAATAATTTCGTTGTCGATCCGTGATCGGTCGGTCGAGATGCGCCAGCACTTCGAGCATGTCTTCCCAGACTTTGCGTTTTTCCGAAGGCGCCTGGTTCCGCAGCAAGTAAGCAGGGTGATACGTGATCATCAGCGGGATGCCATTGTAAGCGTGCCAGCGCCCGCGCAGTTCGCGCATCCTGCCTCGCATTCCAAACAAGCCTTCCACCGCAACTGCGCCAAGCGCGACCAAGACTTTGGGTTGGATGACGTCGATCTGCTCGACCAGATAAGGGCGGCAGGTCTGCATCTCCGCCGGCGTTGGTGCGCGATTTCCAAAACTTCCTGACGGCATATCCGGCCGGCACTTAAGGATATTCGCGATGTAAACGTCTTCGCGGGCGAAGTTCATCGCCTTAATGATTTTCGTCAGCAATTGTCCGGCGCGCCCAACAAATGGTTCCCCTTGATGATCCTCATCCACGCCGGGCGCTTCACCGATGAACATTAAGTCCGCGTCTGGATTTCCTACCCCGAAAACGGTTTGTGTGCGTGAGCAGGCGAGATGCGCGCACTTCGTGCAAGCGCACACGCGTTCGCGAATCGCCTCAAGTAGTTCTGCTTTGTCCAGCGATGGGTGTAGCCGTCGCTCTGTGAGCGACATGCGCACTTCGCTCAGCGAAGCGGCTACAGGGTGTTGGGTTTGCAATCGCGCGAGCACACTCTTCGATGCGCTCGGAAAACGGTCATTCCTCTCGCGGATCTTCTCCAGCGCTGCGATAACCAAATCGAGAGCTGGTTCGGTCATTTGCGGCAATCGTGCAAAATTTTGCGCGCCTATGCAATTTTTTTCCCCCCGTTTTTTATTAACACCGGCTTCAGGCCCGGTGAAGTTTGCCGCGATGGACACCATCCGTTTCAACAGCTTACGCTGTTATGGTAAGCCGTTGAAACGGCTTGCTTGTGTGAATTACGTGAGGCACCGGCCTGAAGTCCGGTGTTAATCACGATGAGTACGAAGCTAAGCGATTACGCCTATGATCTGCCGCGGGAACTCATTGCGCAGCGTCCGCTGGAGCGCCGTGAGGATTCTCGCATGATGGTGCTGTATCGCGCCCGGCACGCAATCGAACATCGCCAGTTTCGCGAACTGAGAACGTTTCTGGGGGCGGGCGATCTGCTTGTCTTAAACGACACCCGCGTTCTTCCAGCGCGCCGATTGTCGGATGACGGCGCGGTCGAATTTCTGTTTCTCGAACGCGTCGGCCAAAAGCATTGGAAGAGTCTGGTCAAGCCGGGACGCAAAATGCGGGTTGGCGCGACGGCAAAGATCGACAACATCACTTTGCGAGTTGAGGAGATCACAGATGGCGGCGAGCGCATCGTTGCCCTGGACAAAGATGTCGATCTTTATGCTGGCGGCTCCATGCCGCTGCCGCCGTATATCAACCGCGCGAGCGATGAAAAGGACACGGCCCGTTATCAGACGGTTTTTGGTGATGCGCCCGGCGCCATCGCCGCGCCCACGGCCGGTCTTCATTTCACGGAGGAAATTCTAGGTGAAATCCCGCACACGTTCGTGACCCTGCACGTAGGCCCGGGAACATTTCTGCCCGTGCGATCGGAAAATATCACCGATCATCGCATGCATGCGGAGCGCTTCTCAATTTCGCAAGAAGCCGCAACCAAAATCAATAGTGCGAGCCGAATCATCGCCGTTGGAACGACAACGGTTCGTACGCTGGAATCAGCAACTCAGGCAGGCGGCGAAATTGTCGCCCAAGAACGCGCGACAGACCTATTCATTTACCCGCCGTATCGTTTCCCGGTCGTCGATGTTCTACTTACGAATTTTCACCTTCCGCATTCCACTTTGCTGATGCTGGTGAGCGCGTTTGCAGGTCGTGAATTTCTGTTGCGCGCGTACGAAGAAGCGGTTCGCGAACGCTATCGCTTTTATAGCTACGGCGATTGCATGCTGATCTTGTAATGAAAGTTACTGGCTGCCTGCCGGAGGGAACGGGTTCGTTGCGAGCGCTACGACAGCGTCCGTTCGCCCATAAGCGAAGCGGCTCGCGTCTGGCGAGAATGCGAGCGAAGTAACGCCTTGTCCAGGGTAACCTAGCTCGTGGTCGTAGAAAAGCTGCAACGTCCAATCAGAGACTCGCCAAAATTGAATTTGGCTGGATCCTCCCACAGCCAGGTAATGGCTATCGGGCGTAAAAGCGAGAGCCTGGTTCTGATCCGATAAGGCAGCTACCTGCACCCAGTCCGAAGTGCGATAAATGTGAACGGGATTGGAGGCGATGGCGAGAAGTGTTCCGTCTGGAGAGAATCGGGTCAGCCCACTAACGGGAAAAGTGCGAATAAAGGTGCCATCGGAAACATGCCACACTGCGGGTACGCTTTCGCAACTCGCCGAGATCAGCGCGTCATCAGCTGAGAAATTGATGGCCATGAATGGCCCAAAAAGAAACGGCCCGGACAGGTTCCGCACGAGCGTCCAATTCGAGACGTTCCACAATTTGATGACATCGTTGTTTCCGTCGAAGAAAGCACCGGACGCCAAAAGGGTCCCATCGTGCGAGAAGGCGAGACCTGTGATGTCTTGAGTGTGACCCACCAACGTCTGCACAAGCATGCCGTCAGCTGTGTGATAGATTTTGACTGTGTGGTTGGCGCCGGGCAGCGCGATCAGTTGGCCGTCCGGCGAGACGGCCATGGCCGTCACAGAGGTGGCAGCGTTAATCATTCTCAAAAATCGGCCGTTCGATCCCCCCCAAAGCCGCGCGGTCGTGTCCGCGCCGCTGATCAATTTATCGTTAGGCGTGAATATCAACTCGCTGATCGAACTCGAATGGTTGGTGACCGTGAACAGCAATTGATTAAGCGGGTTCAAGCCATTGCTGGCTGTCGGTCCTGCCGGACTCTGGCCCCAGACCTTGATCGCGAACTCCGGATACCAACTTCCGGAAGCGAGCATCTGGCTGTCAGGCGTAAACGCGAGCGTAAGCACCGAAGCGCTATGCCCGAGCAATGTATCCACTAGCACGCCTCGCTTCAGGTCCCAAAGCTTGATGCTATGATCATTGGCACCCGACGCTAGCAACTTCCCGTCACGCGAGAAGGCGACACAGAAAACATTGCTGCCATGCATTAGCGACAACGGCAGGCGTGCGTTTGTAACATTCCAAAGGCGGACGGTGCCGTCCCAGCTACCGGTCGCCAGACGGTTGCTGTCGGGTGAGAAGGCGACCGATAGAACGTCGTTCGTATGGCCCGTGAATGTCTGCACCAATCCCCAATCTGAGGTTCGATAGAGTTTGGCGGTGTCGTCATCACTGCCGCTGGCAAGCCACTGGCCGTTGCGAGAAAACGCGACCGAATTTACGCGCTGCACATGATCCGAGCGACTGCTAACCAGGTTGCCGTTCGACATTCGCCAGACTTTTACGGATTGATCTCTGCTTCCACTCGCTAGGTATTGCCCGTCCGGCGAAAAAGCGACGGAGCTCACCCCCGTATTCGTTACGCCGCCGACAGCATAGCCGGTGAAGGTTTGCACCAATTGCCCGTCGGAGATCCTCCAGATGTGAACGGCGCTAGTAAACTGACCGCCTCCAATGGTCTGTTGGACTCCCGCCGCGATCAAAGTGCTGTCGGGAGAGATCGCGACCGAAAGAACGTCAAACAACTGGTGGTTGATGTCGAAGGGAATGGCCAGGGTCCGGATGAAAGTTCCGTCGCGCCGCCAGAGCTTGATCGTTCGATCACTGCTTCCGGAAACGAGCAACTGGCCATCAGGCGAGTAAGCGACGGAATTGACGGAGTCGCTATGGCCGCCCTTGGCCCAGATGATGTCAGGACGGCCTTGGGAGAAAGCGATGGCTGGAAGAAACGTCAGCAAGATTGACGTGATCAAGCGCCACTCGCCAAAACGATTCTCGCCCAAACGTTTCATGGGCTGCTCCGGCTTCAATCCAGTCAGTTATCCAGGAGCACGTCAAGCATATTCAGATGCCCAGCATCAAAAAGCTCGCTCGTGTCGCGGGCGCATCCAGTTGATCGTTGTGGTATTCTCTGCACAAATGCCCGAAGAACCGAGAGGCGAGCTGGTGATTCAGACCATTGCCATGCCGAAGGATACCAATGCGAACGGCGACATTTTCGGCGGATGGTTGATCTCGCAAATGGACCTCGGCAGCGGAATTCTCGCGGCGAAAACTGCACAAGCGCGAGTCGTCACTGTTGCGATGGAAGGAATGTCGTTTCTCGAACCGGTGCGGGTAGGGGACACCGTCAGCTGTTATGCGCGAGTAGAGAAAATCGGACGGACTTCGATGACGATTCCGGTGGAAGTATGGGTAACGCGACACATGACGGGCGAGAGGCGCCGCGTAACACACGGCGTCTTTACGCTGGTCGCTGTTGATGAATTCGGGAAGCCGATTCCGGTAAAACGCGGCAGTGTTTAGAATCACGAAGCCCGAAGGAATGACGAAATCAGGACTGGCGCCTTTGGGAGTGCGGCGACACGTCGCCGCTTTCAAAGCGCGGACATGTCCGCGCACTCCAAATTTTTGCACGGCGCGATCAGGAGAGGCCGTAGCCGAAATGATGGAATACGAATTCATTCTTCATTCGAGCCTTGGCATTATTTCGAGCTTCGTTATTCGCCATTCGTCATTTTTTCGATGACGCACTTCGCCTATCTGTTCGAACGTTTCCCGTCATTCGGACAGACGTTCTGCTACCGGGAAGTTGCAGAGCTCGATCGGCAGGACATCACGCCGCCGATTTTCTCCATTCGAGATCCAAAAGACGAACCATCGCAGGACTGGGACACGCGCATTGTCAAACGCGTGCATTATCTGCCTGAGGAAAAGGAATTGTTGGATGATGTGCGCCGGGCTTCGAAAAAAGGAAAGGTCACGTCAGAAATTGTCGTCGCGCTCGATGAATGGGGACGACGGACCGATTTCCTCCGGCTTTATCAGGCAGTATACGTCGGCTTGCGCCTGCAACAGTTGGGGATTGGCCATGTTCACGCGCACTTCGCGGGAATGGCGGCGCGCACGGCTTACTGGATCCACAAATTTTTTCCAATCACTGTCAGTTTTACCGCGCATGCCAACGACATTTTTGCGCCGCGAGATTTCGAGATTGGACTTGATAAGCTCGTCGATACGTCGCGCGTGATTGTTACCGAGACCGATTATGCCGCGCAGTTTTTACGAGAACGATTTCCAGAACGCGCCCATCGCATCCATCGCATTTACAACGGCCTGAATCTCGCTGAATTCGGACGCACGGATTTTTCCCCTACGCCGCTCGTGATCCTGGCAGTTGGTCGTTTGATCGCAAAGAAGGGATTCGCCGATTTGATTCGCGCCTGCGGATTGCTCGCAGAGAGCGGGAAATCATTCCAATGCGAGATCATTGGTGAAGGCCCGCTCGAAAACGAATTGCACGCGCAAATCGACCAACTGAATCTGCAAGATCGCGTCGCACTGTCTGGTGCCAAACCGCAGCGGGAGATCCGACAGCGTCTCGCCGTGGCGAGCGTTTTTGTGCTGCCGAGCGTGGTCGACGCGCACGGCGGGATGGACAATCTTCCCACAGTGATTATGGAAGCGATGGCGACCGGATTACCGGTCGTCTCGACCGACATTGGTGGCATTCCAGAAATGGTTGTTCAAAACGAAACAGGTTTTCTGGTGCGACCGGGCGACGCAGTGGCGCTCGCTGGCGCGATCGAAAAGGTGATTAATGATCGTTCGTTAGCGCAAAAACTGGGCGAAGCGGGCTACAAGCGCGCGCAGGAGCTGTTCTCGATTGAGAAAAATGTGCGCGATTTGTGCGCGATGCTCCTCTAGCCGCTTTCCAGGTTATGTTTAGCGCCAAGGGCGCGCCTTTAATCTCGAGCCTGGGGTGACGCCCCAGGATTCATGGAAGCCCAAACGCCAGCGCTGAATGCGCGATTCACCTTCGGCCTAGTGTAAAAGCTGGATGAATCGCGCCTTCAGCGCTTGTTCACGTGGACATTGAATTCCTGGGGCGATGCCCCAGGCTAAAAGTGAGATGGCGCCTTTGGCGCTAAAGACATATGTGCCGGCAGGTGAAAACCGGCGGTCATAGACTGCCGCCTACAGCAAATCCCGAACACAATTCACCGCGCGCAAGTAAACATGATGCGGCCCACCGCGCATCAGTTCTTCGCCCATCAAGACCACCGGATCATTTTTCATGGATGGCATCAGTTGCGGAACGCCTTTTTCTCCGGCCTTTGCACGTGAAACTTCGAGAAGATCTCCGCATTCGGCATGGGTCACACGGAATTCTATGTCTCCTGCCGTCAATTCGACCTCGTAAATCGATTCGCCCTCGATCTTCCGCAGTTCCACATCAATGTTGCGGCCGGACGGGCTGCCGAAACGCAACTGGTCCGATGATTTCGTTTCCTGGAGAAGCCAGCCCAACTGCGCTCCAAGCCAGCCAGCCAGGAGAAGAGCAGTCGATCGAAAGCCGGGTGCGAAATCAATTCGTAATTTATTAATCTTCACGAGCCGGTGATGCGATGCGGGATGATCGAAGAATTGCGCCAGCGCGAAGCGAACCTTGTCCAGGCGCGTCCAGTTTAAATCGCAAAGTACAATCCGCTGGTTCGCCTCTTTTTGTGCGCACTCCACCAGACGCAGTTGCTCGCGAAAATTGTTCCAAGTCTGGCTGTCATAGATCACTCGATCGACCCACGTCCAAAGTTGGGGGTCCATCGGCTCACGGAATTGCTCCTGCCACCAGAGGTACAACGGCAGATCCGAATCCAGATTCGAAAGAAGAATGCTCGGCAGCTGAACAGTGCACCCGCCGTTTAGTCGGAATGAAATCTGTTCGGAACAAACTTGTTTGCTACCCGCGCCGCTCACGTGGCAATGCGCACTGATCCATGCGTCCACCCGATTGTCTTCGGCGTTGCAATCCGCTTCGATGACAATTGCGCGACAGGCATGATCTTCAGTAATTTTCGCCATCAGCTGTGTGTTGCTGTTCAGTGAGCCCGGTTCTTCGCTGTAAACGGCAAGATTGATGAGCGAAGCTCGCGTCATTGCGCCTTCGCTCTCGCGCCATAGCTTTTTCAGCTCCTGGTCGATCCCGCTGATTTGGACGGGCATTCCGAGCGAATAAGTTTCAGTTACGGCAGGCATGGACGACACGATTGGGTAGCGCACGCGTCTCGCGTGCTGGTTTCGGCGTCGCGCCGAAACAATCTTTTACTGTAAAGGGAGTCTGCAGCGAGTTTGGCATAGTCAGAGTCGAGCCCGCTATGGCGAGGACGCCATCGCCAACACGCGGGACGCGTGTGCTATCCAGCAAATTATCCGCGCTCATAGTCTCCTCCACGCCCGCTCATCTCGAGCCAGCAAATCATCCGCTGCTTCCGGTCCCCACGATCCGGCGGGATAAAAAAACAACTCGGGCGCATCTTTTTTCGCGTGCCATGCTTCCTCGATTGGATCGATGAAAGCCCAGGCTTGGTCCACTTCGTCGCTGCGGGCAAACAGCGTGGCATCGCCGCTCATCGCGTCCAGCAGTAGACGTTCGTATGCCTCAGGGCTGGCTTTTCCGAAGGACGTTCCATAATGGAAATCCATTTTCACCGGCTCGATGCGAAAACTCGTGCCGGGCACCTTCGCATGAATTCGCAGTGAGATTCCTTCATCCGGTTGAATTCGAATCACCAGCACATTCAGATCGCGCAAGTCTTTGTTGAACAACACCGCCGGTGCCTTTTTGAAGTGAATGGAAATTTCGGTTGCCGATTTTGGAAGCCGCTTGCCAACGCGCATGTAAACCGGCACATCCGCCCAGCGCCAGTCGTCGATGAACAAACGCAGCGCGACGAAAGTCTCTGTCTGCGAATTTGGGCTTACGTTTTTTTCCTGGCGATAACCGACGACCGGCTCGCCGTGGATGGCGCCTTCAGTGTATTGCGCGCGCACAACCTCGTTTGCGATTGCATTGCGCGACCAACGCCGCAGCGAGCGCACGACTTTGACTTTTTCATCGCGAATGCTGTCCGCACTCAGGTCTGTCGGCGGTTCCATGGCGACAAGACAAAGCAGCTGGAGCAAATGGTTCTGCACCATGTCCCGCAATGCGCCCGCGTCTTCGTAATAGCCCGCGCGACTGCCGACACCCAGCGTTTCCGCCGCCGTGATCTGCACATGATCGATGTAGTGCGTGTTCCAGAGCGGCGAGAAAATGGCGTTCGCGAAGCGCAGCACCAAAATATTTTGGGCTGTTTCTTTACCAAGGAAATGATCGATCCGGTACGTTTGCTCTTCGTTAAACGCAGTGCGGATGACGCGGTTCAGCTCGCGCGCTGAATCAAGATCGGTTCCAAAAGGTTTTTCAACGATTACGCGGACCCAGCTTCCTTTGCACGTTTCGTTCAGGCCTGCGGCTTTCAGGTGCTTGAGAATTGGTTCGAACTGGTCCGGCGCAGCCGCAAAATAGAAAAGGCGATTACCTCGGGTGCCGTGGTCTTTGTCGATCTCGTCCAGGCGTTTGGCCAGGGTCTTGTAACCGGATTCATCGCCAAACTCGCTCTGGTGATAGAAGATCGACTGCGCGAACATGTTCCAAATTTCGTCGCGCACAGTCTGGCGCGAATATTTGCGCGTTGCTTCCTCGAGATCGCGCCGGAATTCGTCGTCACTTTTTGGCCGACGCGCGAATCCCACGATCACCACGGCAGGCGGCAGCTCGCCGTCGGCCGCTAGATTGTATAAAGCCGGGATGAGTTTGCGGTGCGTGAGATCGCCCGTCGCGCCGAAGATCACGATGCTGCAGGGCTGCTGCACGGCCCGCGTCGACAATCCTTCACGGAGTGGATTTGGTTCCGGCTGATCAGCAGCTCGATTCATATTGTCCACAGATTACACAGATTTTCGCCGATTGGATAACGCGAGTCTGTTGTAGCCGTCGCCCTGTGGGCGACGCATCGTCCAGGCGAGAGTAGCATTTGTACGGCAACGCTTCGCACAGCGAAGCGGCTATAGCCTAAATAGGCAGAGGAAATCTCCGCGTCAGGTCGAGAACCTTTTTACGCACGCTCTCCAGCGCTTCGGCATTGCTGCGATTAGCCAGGGCTTCGGCAAGCAGGTCGGCGATGTCGAGCATTTCTTCTTCTTTCATCCCGCGTGTGGTCACAGCAGGTGTGCCGACGCGGATGCCGCCGGGTTTGAAGATCGGATACGTATCGAAGGGGATGCCGTTCTTGTTCACAGTGATGCCGGCACGATCAAGAATTTCCTGCGCTTCCTTGCCGTTAATTTCCTTGGGGCGAAGATCGACAAGCATCAGGTGGTTGTCAGTGCCGCCGGAGACGATGCGATAACCGTGCTTGGCTAGACCAGCGGCGAGCGCTTTAGCATTTAACACGACCTGCCGCTGGTATTCGCGAAACTGCGGCTGGAGCGCTTCATGAAAACAAACTGCCTTTGCGGCGATGACATGCATGAGCGGTCCGCCTTGCACTCCCGGGAAAACGGTCGCATCGATCTGCTTGGCGAATCTCTCTTCGCACATCACGATGCCGCCGCGCGGTCCGCGCAGACTTTTGTGGGTCGTGGTGGTGACGAATTGGGCGTGGGGGATGGGGCTGGGATGCTGACCTCCTGCAACGAGTCCGGCAATGTGCGCCATGTCGATGAAAAGAATCGTGCCGACCGAATCGGCGATTTGTCGCAACCGTGGAAAATCGATGATGCGCGGATACGCCGACGCGCCGGCGGTGATCATGACCGGCCGCACTTCCTCGGCTTGTTTTTGCAACGCATCGTAATCGATTTGCTCGGTCTTCTCGCTAACGCCGTATTGCGAGACGGTGTAAAACTTGCCGGAAAAATTCGCCGGATGGCCGTGAGTGAGATGGCCGCCGTGCGCGAGATTCATGGCCAGAATTTTGTCGCCTGGTTTTAGCATCGAAAAATAGACTGCCATGTTCGCTTGCGCACCGCTGTGAGGCTGGACGTTGACGTGCTCGCAACCAAATAGTCTCTTCGCTCGATCAATCGCCAGCTGTTCGGCCGTATCAACATTTTCACAGCCGCCATACCAGCGTTTTCGCGGATAACCCTCAGCGTATTTGTTCGTGAGAACGCTGCCTTGAGCCTCCATCACCGCGCGGCTGGTAAAATTTTCGGAAGCGATCAATTCGATGTTCTCCTGCTGACGTTTTTCTTCCGCGACAATCGCATCGAAGATCTCCGGATCGACTCTGCGCAACGCCTCGCCGTATCGAGGCGGTTTCGAAACGAACGATCCCGTTTCAACTTGGCGAGGTAGATCATCCATTGAATAGGAAGATAACTCGCTGGAGTGCTTCGCACCAGGCCGGACCAGTTCACTTTGCTCTACGAACGCGAGCACGCTGGGCAGGGCATGGCTGATAATGCGCGCGCAATCCTCATACACTTCGCGGCCTAAACCGATTGGGTCGGGCACATCGCGCCAGACAGTTGTGCCCGGTTCTTCAAATTCCCGGAGCAAAAACGATTTTTCAGCGCCATGAGGAAACAGTGTTTGGATTGTCTCGAGGTGCGCGCCAGTCATCGCAAAAATGTGCGTGGCGCGATCGACCAGCGCCGCTGTGAGCGGCTGGCTCCGCAAATCGCTAATGTCTGTGCCTTCTTCCGCGCACACCTGTACAGCGTAAAGGCTTGGCGGCTGACCGCGTACTGCGTGGACACCAGCCGAGAGAACTTCGATGTCCTTACGATTGCCAATCAGACGGCAAAAAAACCCTTCCGCGATCGGGCTGCGACAAATATTACCTGTGCAGACAAAGAGGACGCTTTTCACGATTCTGGAACGCGCAGCGAACGCGTCTCCCAACGTAGAATTGAACGGAGCCAAGTCAATTTTGCGGTGAGCTGGAACGCGTTGCGGCGCGCGCACGCCTGAGCGTTCCGATTTGGGGCGAGCGGTCGCGCGCCAGCGTTAACCTAGCCGCGCGGCAGATGCAGTCTGAACTTGTGCCAAAGAAAAAGGACCAGGATTGCGCCGAGTATGGAAACAATTATCCCGCCGAGATGAAATCGACCTCCCGCGCTCGGCGGGTAAAACAAATGCGTCACTGCTCCGCCGATAATCGAGCCTACAATACCGAGCACGACTGTCCATGTGATCGACAGATGGGTATGCAGTAGGGCTTTCGCGACGCAGCCTGCGAGAAAACCGACAATGATGTACCAGATAAGATGAAGCATAGTTCCTCCCGATGAGACGCGAGATTCGATGTTGAACCGAGCAATAGCAGACTTGTCTGATCAAGGCCATGGCAAATTTTTCTCTTTGCTCTTCCACCACGTCCTGACCCGCGCATCCGCAGCTGCCGTCCTGGTGAACACGCTGTAATGTGCGCTGTCCTCAGCGCAGGAGTCATAATTGAAGCTTCTCGGCAACGTGAATTATCGTTATTGTGGTCGCCGTTCCGTCGTTTTCTCACAATGACCATCGACACACTGCGTCACGTGCCGTTATTTGAATCGCTCGATAACGAGGCCGCTGGCGAATTATGTCACCTGCTGGAGAGCCGCGATTTCAAAGCCGGAATGTTTCTTTTCCGCACCGGCGACGAAGGCGACGCAATGTATTTGATTGAGCATGGCAGAGTCAGGATTTGCGTGCGAGCGACGGACGGACATGAGGTTACGTTAACCGAACTAGAGCGCGGCGACTTTTTTGGCGAAATGGCGCTGCTCGACGGTCAGCACCGTTCAGCGGACGCGATCGTCTCGGAGGACGCACGGCTGGCTATGCTTTCGCGCGAGCATTTCCTTTCTTTCGTGCAGAGCAATCCGAACGTAGCGCTCGAAATGCTTACTGCCCTTGCCAACCGGTTGCGTCACACTGATGAACTCTTACGACACAGCGCTACGCGCAATGTCAACGTGGAGGAAGCGGCGCAGCTTACACTGGCGGATCGCGCTGCTGACGCTATTGCAACGTTCGGCGGCAGTTGGAAATTTATTATATTTGAAATCGGATTATTCCTTTCGTGGATATTGGTGAACTCATGGCTGCTCGCCGATAAGGTTTTTGATGCATATCCGTACGTGTTCCTCAATCTTGTCCTCGGGATTATTTGCGGACTTCAAGCCCCGATTATTATGATGTCGCAAAACCGGCAGAGCCATAAAGATCGACTGCGTGCCGATCTCGATTACCAGGTGAATTTGAAAAACGAGCTGACATTGCAGGAGATTCTTGAGCGGCTCGAAACACTTGAGCGCGATCGCTTGCAGATGGGGTCGGGAAAAGAATCAAAATGAGCGAAAAGTTTTTCGGTTAGTATTTTAAGCGTCAACCAATCCGCGCCGGCGATTTTAATGATGATGACAATGCGTTTCCTCTGTAGTGGCAGCCGTGTCGGCTGCATGCTTGTGAGGTTGCCGCACTCTTCAGCTTGATTATTCTTTTGCTCAATGAAAAAAGTCGTTACCACCGTGCTTCTCATTCCAGCGCTTATTGTTGCGCTCTCTGGCTGTGGCACTTCCGGTCCCAGCCCGGAGCAACAGACACGTGAGGCGCAGCAGCAGAAAGACGCCGAACGTCAGCAGGCGGAATTTCGCAAAGGCCTGCCTCCGGTAAGCAATCCCGGTCAGGGCTGGTAAGGAATCGCTCCGCAATCTCCTACTCGTGCTCGTAATCGTAATCGAGAATTTGCGGTGGTGATTCAATCACGAGCAGGAGCACGAGAAAAGGCTATTTCCCCATTACTCTACGCACTAGCCTTGTGCTTCGTGGCGTGTTTACAGTGATCCATGCGTTCGCAATGGAAGCGAATCCGGTATCGTTTGGAGTGGTTAGGGCTTTTCCTTGCTACAAAGCTGATTCCGTTGTGTTCGCGAGGGGTTTGCAATCATCTTGCCCTGACAGCTGGCGCGCTACTTAGTTTCCTTGATCGACCTCGCTATCACGTCGCTCTAAGCAATCTGGAGGCCGCGTTTGGCGATCGATTCTCTCGCGCTGAGCAAAGAAAAATTGCCAGGGAAGCATTTCAACATTTCGCACGCATTATGGTCGATCTCCTGTGGAGCCCGCGCCTGACACTGCAAAATTTCTCTCGTTACATTGAGTGGGAAAATCTCGAAGAAACAGCACGGGGAACAGGACCAGAACGCAGTATCATGATCGCCTGCTACCACTACGGGAACTTTGAATGGCTCAGTCTGGCTTGTGGTTTTCTCGATTTGAAAGGCACAATCATCTCGCAGGAATTTAAAAATTCGTTGCTCGATCCAATTTTCAAGAGATTGCGCGAGCAATCTGGTCACGAGCTGGTTCCGCGTGAGCGTGGAATCATCCGGCTTTACAAGGTGCTCCGACGAAAGGGGCGCACTGCGCTGCTGGTCGATCTTACCGTTCCGCCGATGCAGGGTGCAGTGGCGATCAATTGTTTCGGATTAAAAACCAGCGTTACTTCCGCACATGCCTGGCTCCATGAGCAGACCGGCGTTCCGATTATCCCAGCGCATTGCGAGCCGCTGCCGGATGGACGCTGTCGGATAGTCTTCCATCCAACGATCGAGGTCACTGCTGAAATGACTCATCAACAAATCGCACAGGCGTGTTGGAATTCCTTTGAACCATACGCGCTAAGAAACCCGGCGCCCTGGCTTTGGATGTACAAGCACTGGCGCTATCTGCCGGCAAACCCCGATCGCTCTTATCCGTTCTATGCAAACTTTTACCGACCGTTCGAAGACCTGCTCGAACGCGATAGGGCTAGGAGTCTCACACAAGGTAACGAAGAGAACGAAGCCTGAATTTGGTGTGAATGCCGATACTTCATTTGCTTCCGTTAATCTCTTTTGGTTCACGGCTGTAGCCGCCTCACTGCGTCGAGGCGGCTTTGGGTGGTACCACTCCCGGCACGGCGACAGCCGCCTTCGCGGTGCTTCGGCGTGCCGGGCAACGCGTGGCTACAACATCGAGAAGCCAAAATGGTAAAGGCGTTCGCCCGCGGGGCGAACGCCTTTCCAATTTGCCCTAGTGCTTGACACACAAGGCGGTTCCAATCTGCAGATTTACGGCTTGTTCGTGACTACTTGCGGCGCAGGTTTGCTCACTTCAAGCTGGGCGCTCACCTTTTGGATTTGGGCGGCCTGCTCTTTGAGCTGGGCCGTGAGAACTCCCACTGTCGATTTTAGCTCCGCAATGCTCTCTTGCTGTTCCTCGACTTTTTTGTGTTCCTGCGCGACCGTTGCTTCCAACTTCTCGACTTTGTCATTCATGGCTTGGAATTGGGGGCGCGCAAAAGGTTGCGGCGGTGCGCTACGAGGCACAGGTGCGGCGCTATGACCACGAGGTGCGCCCTGAGGTGCGCTACCACCCGGGCTGCTCGGGTGAGTACAATCGATGCCAAGCCGGCCGTCTGCAAGGCGCACACTAACTTCACAAACAGTGACGCCGTTCGTGACCTGGACCTGCGGCACGATACCACCGATAAAGCAGTTGTCATAAGGCGTTCCAGTAGCAGCGAGCGCACCGATCGCAATCACGTTGGTGTCGCCAGCGAAGCCCGTGTCACCGATCCAGATATCGTTCGTTTCGCCGGCTGCGGGGACGCTGCCTGCGCCAATGCCCAAGGCGGTGTCGAGGGTGCCGGTAAGTAGCGCGCTGAGCGCGGTGAAGCCCACGGCTGTATTACCACCGGCAGCGGTGCCATCGCCCGTGTAGGCAAACATTGCATCGTCACCGATCGCTATGTTTGCAGAGCTGGTGGTGTTAGCACCTAGCGCATTAACACCAAAGGCTTCGTTAAAACTACCAGTTGTCAGGCTGAAGAGCGCTTGACGGCCGACGGCGTTGTTTGAAACGCCGTCGGGGAAACCACCAAGAGCGTTTTCACTGAAGAGCGCGCCGGAACCCACGGCGGTGTTGCTGTCGCCGTCAACGTTATTCAGGAGCGCCGAAAAGCCAACCGCCGTGTTGCCGTTTGCAGTGGCGGCTCCGGAGGTGTCATTAAATCGGAGCGCGAGGGACCCCACGGCGGTGTTTGAAGCCGCATCAGTGTTGGCTCTGAGCGCCCGCCAGCCAACTGCCGTGTTGTTGTTGGCAAGAAAGTTGTCCGTGACGTCATTATTAGTGAGCGCCTCGGAACCCACGGCGGTGTTATTAAAGGAATCAACATTGTCGAGGAGCGCAAAAGTGCCAACTGCTGTGTTGTGGATGGCAGTGTTGGCTCCGGTCGCGTCATTAAATGAGAGCGCCGCAATGCCAACAGCGGTGTTACCGCTGGCGCTAACATTGCTGGTAAGCGCGGATTCGCCAACAGCGGTGTTGCCGGCTCCGTCGAAGTTGCTGAAAAGCGCCAAATCACCAAGAGCGTTGTTGAAAAACCCGGTGTTGTTGTTAAACAGCGCATAGGCGCCGAAAGCACCATTGGCGTCTCCGTCGTTAAAGGGAAGCGTCTGGGCACCGACCGCCGTGTTCTCGCTGCCAGTGAGGTTGAACACCAGCGATACAACGCCAACTGCGGTATTTAAGTCGCCGTTATTCATCGCCAGCGACTGAGCGCCAACGCCTGTGGTGTTTAGGCCAGTCGTGTCGAGGATCAGCGACCAAAAGCCAAGGCCTGTGTTCCCCGTACCGGTGGTGAGGCTTTCAAGCGCTCTGCACCCTTCCGCCGTAGTGAACCCGGGATAGCACCCATCCGGGGCCGGAACTACCGCCTGCATTTGTGGCAAAAACGCAAAGCAGGCAAGCACGGACAGGATCGGTGTGAATATTTTGAGGTGAGTTTTCATGAGCTTAATTTTCCTTTCATTGTTTTGGCCTTCTCTGATTTCCCTTGGCCCGCCGTAGCCTTCGCCAAGGCGGCTCCTTGGAACTCATTTCCGGCCATTCATGGTGGATGTTCGCTTTGCCCAGCCCTAAGCAAAAACCTGACCCAAAGGCTCTTTTGCCAAAACGCAGATACCGTGTCAAGAAGAAAAGTTGAAAAAAGAACGCCCTGAAAGCTGCGGTCGCCGCGTGCTCCTGGCGCGAAGGGATAGGGCACGTCAATCTCTCTCACTCAGCAATGGCACAAGCGGCGACAAGCCATCATGGCCAAGCTTGGGATGGCTGCGGCTTCTCACTTTTTTCTTGCAGCGATTGCGAAGCCGCCGCACTTGTCGCGAGATTAGCGATGGCTTGATTCAATCGGCTTCGCGGATTAAGCGTGCTTCACATTATGACGCGATCCTCAGAATCCTCGACTAGTGAAGTATTGCGCGCTCACTGCGCAGCGATTGCCAAGGAGGAAGCCGTGCTGCGTGAAGGCGGAGGCAAAGCCGGGCATGAGCGCCAGCGTAAGATGGGTCGGTTGCCAGTGCGTGAGCGGCTCAGTCATTTGTTGGACAGGGACCCGGCATTTTTCGAGATCGGACTGTGGGCTGCTTACAAGATGTACGAACAATGGGGGAAGATTCCCGCGGCGGGGGTGGTTGCAGGGATCGGCAACGTGGCTGGTGTCCCGTGCATGGTTATTGCCAATGACGCCACCGTGAAAGCCGGCGCGTTCTTTCCGCAAACGACCAAGAAAGTGATTCGCGCTCAGCGAATCGCATTCGAATGCTCGCTCCCCATTATTTACCTGGTCGATTCCGCAGGCGTGTTCCTGCCAATGCAGGATGAAATTTTCCCGGACGAAGACGATTTCGGGCGAATCTTTCGCAATAACTCAGTAATTTCAGCGGCTGGAATTCCGCAGTTTGCTGCGATTATGGGTAATTGTGTTGCCGGTGGGGCTTACCTTCCGGTCCTATGCGACAAGATCTTGATGACGAAAGGTAGCGGCCTTTATCTCGCAGGGCCTTCTCTGGTAAAAGCAGCCATTGGTCAGATCGTGGATGCGGAAGAACTAGGCGGTGCGCAAATGCATGCGGAGATAAGCGGGACTGTGGACTTTTTTGAAAAGGATGATCCGTCTTGTCTGAAGCGTGTTCGTTCGCTTGTGGCGCTTTTGCCGGAAGCAGTGTCGAACGCCAGTCCGGCTCGGACCGGTCGCGCGCTGCCAGCAGACAAATCAAAAGCAGCGAAAAATGCCGATATGATTTACGAGTTGATCAGCTTCGATGGGCAGAAAAATTACGATGTGCGTGATCTGCTGGCCACCATTATTGATGCGAACTCAATGAATGAATACAAGGCCGACTACGGCAAAACAATTGTGACCGCGTATGCCCGCATCAATGGGCGCCCGGTTGGAATTGTTGCTAACCAACGGTTGCAGGTAAGGACCAGGAAGGAAGGAATTCAAATGGGCGGCGTCATCTATTCGGATAGCGCTGATAAAGCGGCGCGTTTTGTGATGGACTGTAACCAGTCCGGTTTGCCGATCATTTTTTTCCAGGACGTCACCGGTTTTATGGTTGGGCGTGACGCGGAACAGAGTGGGATCATCCGCAGTGGCGCGAAGCTGGTGAACGCCGTCAGTAATTCCGTCGTGCCGAAGATTACCGTTATCGTGGGCGGATCATTCGGCGCTGGGAATTACGCGATGTGCGGTAAGGCGTACGACCCGCGATTCATTGTTGCGTGGCCAACTGCGCGCTACGCCGTGATGGGTGCCGCTCAAGCGTCGGACACTGTCTTTGCAATTCTCGCACGGGCTCGCGAGCGAGGTGACAAAAAAGCCACACAGGAGGAGCTAGAGGAACTTCGCGCAAGGGTGAAGCAGAGCTATGAAGAGCAAACTGACATTCGCTACGGCGCCGCTCGCGGCTGGCTGGATGCCATCATTCAGCCACATGAAACGCGCGACGTCTTGATTAGGTTGTTGGAATATGTCTCGCGACCAGCGCCGCACGCTCGCTTCCATACTGGCGTTATTCAGGTTTAGCTCATTTACCGAGTTAACGATTTAGCAATTTAACGAATCACGACCCCATGCCAGTCGTTCTTATCGAGAAACGAACACCGCAAATAACTGTTTTAACTCTTAACAGGCCTGAGCGCCGTAACGCGCTCACGATTGAGTTGCTGACCGAATTGATATCTGCGATCCGCGTCGCTTCGGAGGAACCACCTGTTCGCATATTAATCTTGCAAGGTGCAGGCGCGGCTTTTTGTACGGGCCTCGATTTAAAAGAAGCGGCTGACCAGGCGAAGGCACACGTAACCGCGGAGGCGGTCGCGAATACTTTGATTACCATCAGCCAGACACATCTTATAACTGTCGCAGCAGTCCATGGCGCGGCGGTTGCAGGTGGAGCGGGCATAATGTCGGCATGCGATTTCGTCGTGGCGGCGGCGCGAACCAAAATTGGGTACCCTGAGGTGCGTCGCGGGTTGGTTGCTGGATTAATTATGACTTTCCTGCGCCGGCAGATAGGCGAACGAAACATGCGCGAGCTGTTGTTAGGTTCGGAGTTAATTGACGCCGAACGTGCCAGGGAGATGGGGCTGGTGAATCGGGTTGTTGCTCGGGATGACTTGATGAGTGAAGCGCTGAAATTCGCCGAGTCTGTGCTGCAAGGCGCGCCCGGTGCAGTGAAGCAAACGAAACGACTGATTGACGAACTCTGGTGGCGTTCAGTGAAGCAAGATATCGATCTTGCACTCAAGTATCACATGGAAGCCCGCGAATCTGCTGAAGCTCGGGAGGGCATCGCCGCCTTCAACGAAAAGCGCAAGCCGAACTGGATAGTGTAGACGTCCGGAGAGCCGATAGCGGTCGCGTCTACGCTTTTGGCGCAGCAGCCGGCCCTTGGTAAGTCGCGCTGCCAAATCCCAGGATGGGGAAAAATATGATCGATAGTAGGATAAGGCCAACTGCGAAGCCTACACCTTTGCCGAAACTTTTCGCCAGATCAATCGAGAGAATGATGAAGAAGATCGGGAAGCAAATTAATAGCAACAAAACCCACCAGGCGGGGCGGCCAACAATTTTGCACCAGACAATCCAGTTATAAATTGGAATGATGGCAGCCCAGCCAGGTTGGCCAGCTTTGACAAAGATCTTCCACATCGCGGCGAGCATCAAAACGATGAACACGGCCTCGCAAATCCAAAAAAATGGGCCGGGGGCCTTGCCCTGTGATGAGGATGAGTACTCGACTTGCGCGAGCAGGGAGGCATTATAGTGAAAGAGATTTTGCGTGAGTTCGATAAGTGGTTTCATAGACGTTAAGATTGAAGACGGAGGCTTAACAGATCGCTGCTGGCACAGCAAGAAGAATCTCGTGACCTTGTGTCTCTCGGTCTTGGGCGCAACTTAACGGAGCGTCTGGCTAAAAAATATTTTTGGTCGGTTTTCATCATCAGCGCGCGCTGGCTTTACGAATTGTAGCTAAGACGCGATGGTCGCGCGCAGATGAAAAGGGAAATTGCAAGGCTGAAACATACTTTGCGTCCCAAATGGGGATGGGGCGTGCCGTTGGCTTGGTTGACGCTTTGCGTGGTTTGGAGCTCGACGTGGCTTGCCATCAAGATCGGCCTCCGCGATCTCCCCCCAATTTCGTTTGTGGCGATCCGCTTTCTGATCGCGATCATCGTGCTTATAGCAGTTTCGATTGGTCGCGTGCGATTGCTTCCTATGCGGCGCAATGACTACGCAGCGCTCGCGATCACGGGAATCCTTATGTTTGCCGTGAACTACACGTTACTGTTCTGGGCAGAGCTACATGTCTCATCGGGTCTCGCTGCCGTTTTGCAGGCAACCATTCCCATCTTCGGCATGATCTTCGCACATTGGATGCTTCCGGATGAACCGCTGCGTTTGCAAAAGCTTGCCGGCGCAATCATCGCGCTCGGCGGTGTCGCCCTGATTTGTGCGCGCTTGCTTGGCTTCAACGGGCCGCTGGCTTTCTGGGGCGGTGTAGGAGTTGTTATTGGAGCCGCGAGCGCTGCGTACGCAAACGTAGTGGTGAAGGCGCGGTCGATCCAACTCGCGCCTGCCATGCTGGCCGCTTGGCAGATGACTTTCGGAATTGCCCCATTGTTAGTTCTTGGGTTTGCCCTGGACGGAAATCCGGCACGCTTTCATTGGACTGCCATGGCACTCTTCTGCCTGCTATATCTCGCCGTTGTCGGATCGGCGCTTACGTTTCTGCTTCTTTACTGGCTCCTGCCGCGGCTCACCGTGGCACAATTGCAAAGCATCTCCCTGATCACGCCACCCGGAGCAGTGATGCTAGGCTGGCTGATAGGCGGCGAAACGTTCCCGGCCTGGTCCCTATTGGGCGCAGCGTTCGTCCTTGTTGGGGTATGGATGATTTTCCGAAAAGCAAAAGAGCAGGAGCCAGTGATTCCAGAGGGTTAATTGCTTAGGTGGCTATTTCAGGGCGGCCGGCGCTGGCTCAACCCCTGGTGGTCCCCTTGTCTAACCTGAACAAATCAGTTCAGCCGCCCGGTTCTTTAGGAACAGGAACTTCTTTGGGCGCCTTCGGCTCTTCTTCGGGTGCCTTTCCTGACGCACGAATGTTAACAAACTTGTTCAGGAGATCGAACCAAAACGGTGCACCTAGCGAAACGGCGAATGCCGTGATCAACCACCCCAGGATCATGGTCAGCCATTGATCGCGCTTCGGAAATTCAGTCCAACCAATCGGCAACGATACAGTGCTAATTGTTTCTACCACATCTTTGATTGGCCGATTCTCGCCTCCAGGTTGAGCGACAAAGCTCTTGGCACTTTCGACCAGCGAGGCGCGCAGCGGAGAATTGACGGCGAAAAGCGTTCGGCCGATATGCACACTGTCGATGTTCAGAAGGATAACCAGACTTAGCCCAAGAAAGAACTGGATCCACTGCGTCTTGCGTTTGTACCAGCCACTAGCCCGATCCATGCCGTTATTAAACCAAATTTCGATCTGCTTCTTTAAACGCTGTACATCATATTGGGATTCCTCCAGCAAAGTAGTTAATGTCCTCTGAAGCGGCTGTGGTAAGCTGGCCATTCCTGTTTTGAGGTCGGCCAGTGTCCGGGCCCCGTCGGCAGTAGCCGGCGAAATCAGATCCAACAGCACAAGCGCAAACGTCCGTGAGGGTATGTAAGAAGGCTTGCTATCAGGTGCTGATAACCCCTTGATTAAGGGATGCGCATAAAATTGCGCGGCCCAACCATTCTCCGAACGATCCTGGAGCAGCTCCTGGATTCCTTTTAAGAGGTTTTTCGCGCGAGACTTCAGCACCGTAGCGATGAATTCGTTTATCGCGCTGATAACCAAACTGACCAGGAGATAAATGAAGATTATTGCGATTGCTACCTCGAGGATTGTAGATCCAAACATGTTATTTGCCTTGCCAATCTTGTTTGCGGGCCCGACTTCTACATAACCGCCATAATCATAAGTTCCGGTAACCGCAGCATGGCTTGGGTTCAAGCGCATGCGACAGCAGTGATAATCTTTTCCTAGAAAGGATTCTTTGTTTAGAGACAGCCGGTCACTGAGGGAAAATATCAGGTGGGGCGGAGGGGTATTTGGCTTTCAGATTTGTGAAGTATTTCTTGTAATCGGTTCCTTCCTCGGCTGGCATCCATTCCAGTAGCTTCCATTTGTTCGTCTGCTCCTGCAGAAGACCCGACTGCGATTCGTAGTGTTGCTTGCCGTCTGCCGATTGCGGATTGACCTGTATCCAGGCCCAACCGTTATGAACCTTCAGGTAGGGAACAATCAGCACGAGATTCTTCCGCCCCTGACGGGCTAATGCATGGTGAACTGCCTGCAGGATTGCATTCCTCTCCGCGCTACCTTCTGGAGGGGTATGCGCCGTGTTCATCGAAGCACATCCAGATAGGAACAGTGATGCAATCAGCAATGTCGTTGCGAGGTGATTCTTCATGGGCATCGTTCGTACCAAATTCTGATCGCGCCGTCAATCTTTTGCAGCAGCCCGGTTGGGCGCGTGAGCAACAGTGGTTCAAGCGTACTTACACAAGCTCAATGGCGCACCAGCATCAAAAACTCCGGATTATCTGCCAAGTCCTTGATGAAAGGCTTGTCGCGTGGTCGCCCGTCGCCCGAACCGTAACGAAGAATCTCCTTTGAATTGCGACTGGCAACGTAAAAAAAGCCGTCATCGCCGAATGCCATTCCAGCGGGACCATTGAGACCCCCGGACTTTGATTCGACAAAGACGTTTGTGGAGCCCTGCTGAAGATCATGCCGCAGAATTGAATCGTTTCCGCCGCTCCCAATAAGAAGGTAACGACCATCTGGACTAAGCAACAAATGGATCGGCCTGTCGAGTTGATCGGTTCGCGAAACAAGATTCCGCAAATGGCG